>OLJW01003558.1_pt1 | contig 11655 bp, 10 predicted proteins | sample 1603411 | NCBI WGS metagenome assembly OLJW01 (sample SAMN04168659, study PRJEB22393) | human gut metagenome | biome: human gut microbiome; feature: stool | host: Homo sapiens | collected 2014-05-12 | reverse complement strand
CTATGATGTTATTAATCTATTTAACTTCTCTATTGGCTGCTCGCCGTATGGCTAGAAATATCATTGCACCTATAAATTCTATCAATCTTGAGCATCCTATTATGAATGACTTGTATGAAGAATTAAATCCTATGTTAATTCGTTTAGAAAATCAAAATGAGCAAATTCACCAACAAATGAAGACTTTAAAAAATCAACAGCGTGAATTTACCATGATTATCAACAATATAGAAGAAGGTTTAATCTTAATCAATCATTCTTATAAAATATTAGCTATAAACCATAGTGTATTAAATATCTTAAACGCCGAAAAAATAGACTATATTGATAAAAATCTCTTTACGCTTATCAATAATGAAACATTATATCAAGCTGCTCAAAATGTAATGCGTGGAGAACGACAAGAGTTTTATTTACCTCTTGATAAAAAAACTTATCAAATCATTGCCAGCCCTGTAACTAAGCATAATACAGTAAAAGGTGCTTTAATTCTCTTTGTAGATATCACGGAAAAACGCATGGCAGAAAAAATGCGCCAAGAATTTTCCGCTAATGTATCTCATGAATTAAAAACACCACTCACTTCTATTTCTGGATTTGCTGAACTTTTACAAAATAATATGGTTCGACCAAATGACATTCCTTTATTTGCTGGCAAAATCTATAAAGAGGCTCAACGTCTAATCAATTTAATTCAAGATATAATCAAACTTTCTCAACTTGATGAAAAAAATAGTACCTTTATGAAAGAACCGCTAAATCTTTCTGCTATCTGTAAACAAATTATTTTACGTCTAAATGATAAAGCATTGACAAAACAGGTGAAACTCATTTTTAAAGAAGTTCCTACCAGTGAAATTATCGGTGTTCGTCAATTAATCGAAGAATTAATTTATAACCTCATCGAAAATGCTATAAAATACAATAAAGCCAATGGTTCTGTCTTTATTTCTTTATTAAATGAAGACAAAAATCATCTTATCTTAGAAGTAAAAGATACAGGAATAGGTATAGCATCAGACGATTTACCACATGTATTTGAAAGATTTTATCGTGCTGATAAATCCCGTTCTCAAATCAATGTAGAAGGTACAGGCTTAGGTCTTGCTATCGTTAAACATATTGCTGAATTCCATCATGCTAATTTAACAATTCAAAGTAAACCTAATGAAGGAACTTGTATTAGAATTCACTTTTCTTTAAAATCAGATTAAAAAATTTTTTAAACCCCTATTTTAGGGGTTTTCTTATTGTTTAAGCTAAAATTTTTGGTATAATAAGTAGAGTAACAAATTTTATAATATATATAATGAGGGTGCATGCTTATGCGATTAATAAAAAATATTATTTGTCTTACTGTATTAATGGTTTTCACATTATTCCATACTCAAATTAGTTTTGCGGCTGATTCTGAATGGTATTGGATTAGCTCAGATGATAAATATAGTAAATATTTTTCTATGACAAGAATTACTACTGTTTCTAGTCAAAATAACATTCCTACTTGTATTGCAGACTGGATAAAAACAGGTTACGCTCCAGGTGGAGCAGCTGAAACTATAGCTAATATGAAACTTCCTATCAATGACCCTAATCAATTAGTCTATAGCTTAGCTCGCGTTCAAATCAATCCTCAAGAAAGAACCTTACGCTATATGGAAGAAATCTTCTATGATAAAGATGGCAAGGCTCTTTATACACTTAAATATGATAATCCTGTAAATAAAGATATCAACTCTCAATCTTTTGATGAAAAATTCTATGCTATGATTGTAGACCGTGTATTTAATAAAGGTGAAGGCGGTCGTCTTATTTCTAATGCTCGTTGGCTTGGCTTATGGAGCAATGAATCTGGAGAAAGCAGTGCTGATACAGCAACACTTCGTCAAATAGATAACAATATCATTGTTTGGATTTGGCAAGAAAACAAAGACTCTGCTGGTAATGTTTCCTCTATCCAATTCATGAAAAAAGAATATAATGTACAAAATTTAACAGCTAGAACATTAAAATATAATTTCTGGTCCCCTGATACAAATTGGATTGATAAAACACCTAATCTCGACAAAAATATGCATTCTATCATTCCTGAAAGCACAGAAGATGTAGAATTCAAGAAAATAAGATATTATGCTAATAAATATCCTGAATGGGCAACACGTTATCAAATCAATAAAACAGCTACTGTTCCAACAAACACAACAGCAACTACTACAACTCCAACACCTACTACACCTGTAAACTCTACTACAACATCACCAGCTGCTAGTGGTGTTACAAATCCTATTGGCTCTGTAGGTCCTATTGGAGCTCCTATAAATTAAAATTTGCGACTTAGTTTTAGTTATGCTAAAATTTAGCTTATTAAATTCATCTAACTAATTTAGATTGAAATTGCGGCTGTAGCTCAGACGGATAGAGCATTCGCCTCCTAAGTGAAGGGTCGCGTGTTCGACTCACGCCAGTCGCACCATTTATAAAAATAACGGATATTAATCATAATAATTATGATTAATATCCTTTTTTATTGCCCTTTATCAAAAATATCAAGATAAAAAAATTCTTTTACTTCAACATTTATTATAGAAACTTTTTATTAATAAGTTTATTAATCTTATTATATATTGATTATATATTGATTATATATTGTTGATATTGAACTTTAAAACATTTATAATATAACCATAAAATAATCATCACTTATTAATAAATTTATTATAAAGGAGATATTTTCATGTATAAATCATTTGGTTATCCAGAATTCAATGCTTCTGGCGAACAAATTCTTACTACTTACAATAATGAATATAGTAATATGCTAATGGATATTCGTGTCTATAAAATTAAAGCTGATGAAGAAAGAATTTTCTGCCGTGAAGGTGAAGAAATTGCCATACTACTCTTAGCTGGTAAAATCACTTATATTTTTGATGGACAAGAAAAAACTGTATCTAGAAAAGATGTTTTTACTGAAGGTCCCTGGTGCGTTCACGTTTGCAGTAATACAAAAGTAATTGTTAAAGCAAACAGCGATGCAGAAATTCTTGTTCAATGCACAAAAAACGAAAAACAATTCCCTGCTAAATTATATGCTCCAAAAGATGTTCCTTGGGGATATTCTTGTGCAGGAAAATTCGGTAACACTGCTCAACGTCAAGTTAATACTATTTTTGATTATGACACAGCACCTTATTCTAATATGGTTTTAGGTGAAGTAATTAATGATAGAGGTAATTGGTCTGGCTACTTACCACATTATCACCCACAACCTGAAGTTTACTATTTCAAATTTGATAGACCAGAAGGTTTTGGTGCTAGTTTTATCGGAAATGATGTATTTAAAAGCATTGATGGTAGTTTTGCCGCTATCGCTGACAGCAAAACTCATCCACAAGCTGTAGCTCCAGGTTTTTTAATGTATACTTGTTGGATGATTCGTCATTTTGATAATAATCCTTGGCTCCGTCAAAATTGTAATGAAGATGAACGATATATTTGGCTTCATGATGCTAAATTTTAATTAAATCTTGTTTTTTCTTACTAAATATTTTATAATAAAAAAAAATTGAAAAAAATCCACTAGGGGTGCTTTTGAAGCTGAGAGGAAATATTCCGACCCTTAGAACCTGATTTGGTTAAAACCAACGTAGGGAAGTGGCAAATAAATGATTATTATAGCAGATTTGCAACTTTCTTTGCATATCTGCTTATTTTTTGCCATTTATCACTTATATTATGGAGGCAAAATTATGACAATGACACAAATGCAATCAGCTAGAGCTGGTAAAATCACTGATGAAATGAAAATCGTAGCTCAAGAAGAAAAAATGGATATTGAAACTCTTCGTGAACGCGTTGCCAATGGTACTATCGCTATTTGTGCTAATATCAATCATCAAAATTTACACCCTTATGGTGTAGGTGAAGGACTTTGTACTAAAGTAAATGCTAATATCGGCACATCTAGTGCTTTTCCTGACCCAGCTCCTGAAATTGAAAAATTAAATGTCGCTATCGCATCTGGTGCTCATTCTGTAATGGATTTAAGCACAGGAAACAATATTGATGCTTCTCGTCAAGCTATTTTAAAACATTCCACTGTAATGGTAGGAACTGTGCCAATTTATCAGGCAACAGTTGATGCCATCAAAGCTCATGGTGCTGTCGTGAAAATGACTGAAGAAGATTTACTTCATGCCATTGAAAAACAAGCCAAAGATGGTGCCGATTTCATGACTATTCACTGCGGTGTAACTATGGATGTAATCAATCGCATGAAAGCAGAAGGTCGTTATATGGACGTAGTTAGTCGTGGTGGTTCATTCATCACAGGCTGGATGCTCTATAATGAAAAAAATAATCCACTCTATGAACGCTATGATGATATCTTAGATATCTGTGCAAAATATGATGTTACTATGAGTCTTGGTGATGGTCTTCGTCCTGGCTGTCTTGCTGATGCTACTGACCACGCTCAAATTCAAGAACTTTTAAATTTAGGTGGACTTGTAAAACGCGCTTGGGATAGAGGTGTACAAGTCATGGTCGAAGGTCCAGGTCATGTACCATTTGACCAAATAGCTACAAATATGAAATTGCAAAAAAGCATTTGTCATAATGCTCCATTTTACGTTCTTGGCCCACTTGTTACTGATATTGCTCCTGGATATGACCATATCACTGCTGCAATCGGTGGAACTATGGCAGCTTCTTGCGGTGCAGATTTTCTTTGCTATGTAACTCCAGCCGAACATCTTGCTTTACCAAATGTTCAAGATGTAAAAGATGGTGTTATTGTAACTAGAATTGCCGCTCATGCTGCTGATATTGTAAAAAATGTACCAGGTGCAAAAAATTGGGATTTAAATATGGCTAAGGCTCGTAAAAAACTTGATTGGGAAGAACAAATGAATTTAGCTATTGACCCACAGACAGCTCGTCAAAGACGCGCTTCACGCAATCCAGAAGGCACAACTGCTTGCTCTATGTGTGGCGATTATTGTGCTGTTGAAATCGTCAATAAATACCTCGGTGCTACAATCGAACATTGTTAATTTAAAAATGCAGGATAACCCCTGCATTTTTTCATTCATTATGATAAAATTTTTATAGATATTCTTATATCTCATAAAATTATTAATGAAAGAAGGTATTGTTATGAGTAATCATATTGAAGCCAAAATTGGAGAAGTTGCTGATGTCGTTTTACTTCCTGGCGACCCATTACGTGCAAAATACATCGCTGAAAAATTTCTAGAAAATCCTGTCTGCTACAATCATATTCGCAATATGTTTGGCTATACTGGAACATATAAAGGTCATAAAGTTTCTATCCAAGGAACTGGTATGGGTATTCCTTCTATTTCTATCTATGCACATGAATTAATCTGTGATTATCATGCTAAAAAATTAATTCGCGTTGGTACTTGTGGTGGTTTAAAAGATGATGTTCATGTTCGCGATGTCGTTATCGCCCAAGGAACAACTACTGATAGTGGCATTATTGTTCGCACTTTTGGTGATGGACTTCATTATGCTCCACTTGCTGATTTTGAATTATTAGGCAAAGCATATCACCACGCTAAAAAATTAAACATTCCTGTAAAAATTGGTAATGTATATTGCCAAGACCGTTTCTATGATGAAGAAGTTGATTTGCAAAAATTAATCCAATATGGCTGTCTTGCTGTAGAAATGGAAACTTCTGCTCTTTATATGCTTGCTGCTCGTTATAATGTACAAGCACTTGGCGTATTTACTGTAAGTAATCACTTATTTACAGGTGAAGAAACTACAGCTAAAGAACGTGAACAATCATTTGATGATATGATTAAAATAGCGCTTGAAACTGCTATTGATAATAAAGAAATTTAAATAAAAAAGCCCTATAAATCTTTTATGCTCTAGCATATAATTTATAGGGCTCTTTTTATTGATTAATTATTAATTTGTATGTTTTCCTTAGAATTTACTAATTCTTTACCACAATGAATAGTCACCGAAACTGCTAATATCATTAATGCAAGCGCGATAATTAACTGTAATCCATCTACAGCAAAAACAAATTGTCCCATAGATAATTTTACAACAATTGAATACACAGCTTCTACTAAAGCTGTCAAAGTAACGCAGAACATAACTACCATTGGAATATAAAGCATAAAGCCTTTTCTTCCAGTTGTTTTTAAGAATATAGCCAAAGAGATAAGTACTAATGCAGATAATAACTGATTAGCAGCTCCAAATAATGGCCAAATATTCATATAACCACCAAGGCATAATAAATAACCAATAAATAAAGTTATAAGTGTAGCAAAATATTTATTTGTACATAATTTTTGTACAAAACTCATTTCTTGACCTTCATCTACACTGAATAATTCTTGGAAAGACATACGGCCAATACGAGCTACTGCATCTAATGAAGTAAGTGCTAAAGCTGATACACACATAGTCAAAATACAATTTGCTATATCATGTGGCATACCAAACATAGCGAAAAATCCAGCTACAGCTGTGGAGAAGATCTGGAAAGGTGTACCTTCTGGCAACTGACCATTAGTAGCAGCAGAGCAAACAATTACTAAAGAAACAACACCTAAAACAGACTCTACAAGCATAGAACCATAACCAACAAATAAAGTATCTTTTTCATTAGAAATAGTCTTAGAAGAAGTACCAGAAGATACTAAGCTATGGAAACCAGAAACGGCACCACAAGCAATAGTTATAAATAAAATTGGGAATAAATCTTTTCCATTTACATTAAAACCTACAAAAGCTGGCATATTAATTGTTGGGTTTACTGCTAATACACCGATAACGCCACCAGCAATCATTGCTAAAAGTAAAAATGTACTCAAATAATCGCGAGGCTGTTTTAAAATCCACATAGGCATTACAGAAGCTGCAAATATATAAGCAAATACTACATAGAGCCAAATCATTCTATCTAAATAAATTGGAAAAGCAATACCCACAGCAAGCATAGCAATTAATAAAATAATACCTAAAACAAGACGAACTTTTTCATTCGGTTTAAATTTCTTAATGAATAAACCAAATAAAATAGCTACAAAAATAAATAACATGGATATTGAAGCTGCGGCTGCGTTTGGTGTTATTAATGCACCATCTTTACTAAATCCATTAAAAGTATTCGCTACTATATCAGCAAAAGCAGCTATTACTAATAAAGTAAATAACCAACAGAATAACAAAAATAAACGTCTGCCTGTTTTACCAATATAATGCTCAATTAACATCCCCATGGATTTACCTTCATTTTTCACAGAAGCATATAATGCTGTAAAATCCTGTACTGCTCCAAAGAAAATACCACCTACGATAATCCATAAAAAAGCAGGAAGCCAGCCATACATAGCTGCAATAATTGGGCCAGTTACAGGGCCTGCACCTGTTATTGAAGAAAATTGATGAGAAAATACCGTAAATTTAGATGCTGGTGTAAAATCTTGACCGTCATTATATTTAAAAGCAGGTGTTTTTGCATTTTCATCAACACCCCAAGTATGTAATAACCAACGACCATAAATTCTATAGGCTAGAAAAAAAATTATAATAGCACAACCAACTAACATTATTCCATTCATCTAATCACCCTTTCTGGACAAATAAAATTTTTATCTCTCGATAATATATATATATGTCTATATTTTATATCGAAAAATAAATGATTTTAACTTATAAAATTTATTATTGACTTATAAATATATCATCATCTATTTATTATGTCAAATTTTATTGTAAATATGTAAATCTAAAAATTAATTCAACTATAAAAAATAATTATGATATGTGTTATTTTGTAAATTGACAAATTATACTTCCCATGCTACTATTAAGATATTCAGTCTTGTTTTGGAACACAATTAAAGTCACGTCTTAGTCCTCCTCTTAATAAGTGTGGAAGATTCTTATGTGTTTTTTAGTTTGACCTCTGCACTGATTATATTTTATATCCTAAGGAGGATTTTATAATGGGAACAGGTACAGTTAAATGGTTTAATTCTGGTAAAGGCTATGGCTTCATTACTAATGATGACGGATCTGGAGATTTATTCGTTCATTTCTCCGCTATCAATTCCGAAGGCTTCAAAACTTTAGAAGAAGGTCAAAAAGTTACTTTTGATACAGAAGCTGACAGCCGTGATGCTAGCAAACTTCGTGCAGTAAACGTTACTGTTGTAAAATAATAATAGGAAAAAGAGCAATCATATGATTGCTCTTTTTTATTTCCCAAATTAAATTCTAATTTTAAATAAAGCTATCTTAAATTTATTCTTTAAATCCATATGAATTCCTGTCTTGTGCGCTTCATTTGGATTACAAACTAAAATATCACCAAAATTGCTCAAAAAATTAATATTTGTGTACGGCATTTCTTCTAACATCAACATATCATCTATCTTATCACGATGATAAATTATACCTTCATAAATATTAACATCTATGCGTTCTTGTCCCTTTAATAAAATATATACATCTATATGTTTTTCATGTGCTTGCCAATATCTTTCCTGAGCAATTTGTGTTTCATATTCATCAATGCGAAAACAAATATCCTCTCTATCTGTTTGATATGTTCCTGCATTATAATTTATTAAATCATGTTCATTAAAATAATCTACACAAAATTTAATTCGTTCATCTATAGTGATTAAATCTATATTTTTTATATTGCTAAAAATCATATTATCACCTTTAAAATAAAAACGGTTGTAGCTAAATTAAGTTACAACCGTTTTTACATAAAACTAATTAAATATTAACCAATATCTGTTTTAGTTGCTTTAAGTCTTGCTTTAGCACGTTCGAGTGCAGCTCTAGCGCGAAGTGTATCAACATCACCCTTAACTTCTGGATTTTCTTTAAAGCTTTCTAAACGTTTTTGTGCACGTTCATAAGCTTTTCTTGCTCTATTAATATCAATTTCAATAGGAAGTTCTGCTGCACTTGCAAGTACAATAATTTTATCAGGTTGAACCTGAATAAAACCACCGCTAACTGCAATAAGATTTTCAGTACCGTCAATTATAGCTCTCATTGCATGAGGAACAAGCCCTGCAAGAAGCGGAGCATGTTTTGGCATAATACCTAAATCCCCAGCAATAGAGCGCACGATTAACATATCAATATCAGCACTATAAACAACTTTATTTGGAGAAATAATTTCTAGCTTTATTTTAGCCATAAATTATCCCTCCTTCTTCATTTTATTTGCTGCCTCAACAACTTCGTCAATGCTACCAACCATATAGAAAGCACTTTCAGGTAAGTCATCATATTTACCTGCTAAAATTTCTTTAAAGCCACGAATAGTTTCTTTCAATGGTACATATTTACCTGGTGTACCTGTGAACTGTTCAGCAACGAAGAATGGCTGAGATAAGAATCTTTGAATTTTACGTGCTCTAGCTACAGTAAGTTTATCTTCATCAGATAATTCTTCCATACCTAAGATAGCGATAATATCTTGAAGTTCATTATATTTCTGTAAAATAGCCTGTACACCACGAGCTACTTCATAATGGTCTTCACCAATTACATGTGGGTCAAGAATACGAGAAGTAGAATCAAGTGGGTCTACTGCTGGATAAATACCAAGCTCTGCAATCTGACGAGACAATACTGTTGTTGCATCCAAGTGAGCAAATGTTGCTGCTGGAGCAGGGTCAGTTAAGTCATCGGCAGGAACATATACAGCCTGAACAGATGTGATAGAACCTTTTTTAGTAGAAGTAATACGTTCTTGAAGAGCACCTACGTCTGTACCAAGTGTTGGCTGATAACCAACGGCAGATGGCATACGACCTAAAAGTGCGGATACTTCAGAACCAGCCTGAATGAAACGGAAAATATTATCAATGAATAATAATACGTCCTGATTTTGAACATCACGGAAATATTCAGCCATTGTAAGACCAGTTAAAGCAACACGCATACGTGCTCCAGGTGGTTCGTTCATCTGACCATAAACTAAAGCAGTTTTATCGATAACGCCAGATTCTTTCATTTCAGACCAAAGGTCATTACCTTCACGAGTACGTTCACCAACACCAGAGAATACAGAATATCCACCATGTTGAGTTGCGATATTATGAATAAGTTCCATGATAAGAACTGTTTTACCTACACCAGCACCGCCGAACAAACCGATTTTACCACCACGGGAATATGGTGCGATAAGGTCAACGACTTTAATACCAGTTTCTAAAATCTGTGTAGATGTTTCTTGTTCATCAAATTTTGGAGCTGGACGATGAATAGGCCAAAATTCTTTGTTGCCTACAGGAGTATCATCATGGTCAACTGTTTTTCCAAGTACGTTAAATACACGACCAAGAGTTGCTTCCCCTACTGGAACTCTGATTGGAGCACCAGTATCTTCAGCTTCCATGCCACGAGTCAAACCGTCAGTAGAACTCATAGCGATACAACGAGTAACATTGTCACCCAAATGTTGCATAACTTCAACAACTAAATCGATATCAATGTCACCAGATTTACCTTTAATAGTTACAGCATTTAAAATTTCTGGCAAAGATTCTGCCGGAAACTCTATGTCAACAACAGGTCCAATAACCTGTACAATTTTACCTTTGTTCATCGTCGTCACTTCCTTTTTTGTGCTTTTGCACCGCTGACAATCTCAGTGATTTCCTGTGTGATGGCAGCCTGACGCGCACGGTTGTACTCAATGGATAACTCCCTGAGCATCTTCTTTGCACTGTCCGTAGAGGACTGCATTGCCATCATTCTGGCATTATTTTCACTGGCATAGGCTTCTACAAGACATCCATAGATCAGACCGGTCAGGTAATTTGGGATCATGGTATTCAGAAGTACATCGGCTGATGGTGACAGCACGATTTCCTCCTGTGGCATGTCCGCAAGCATTGCCTGATTTGGCAGGAACTCTGCTTTCTTCAATGGAAGAAGCTGCATATTCACCGGCTCCATGGCAACTGCACTCTGCATCTCCGTATAGAAAATACGGACTTCGTCCAGTTCTCTGTCCAGGAACGCTCTGACAATCTCCTCTGAGATCAGACGCGCTCTGTGCATGGTCGGTTTCTGTACTGTATATGGAAAGTTCTCTGCGATATCCATATGTTTCTTCGTGAAATACTGACGGCCTACCATACCCAGCACATAAAGCTTGCAGTGCTCATGCTCTGCCATAAACTGTTCTGTCATTTTCTGGATATTATGGTTATAGGCACCTGCCATACCCTTATCACCGGTAACTACGATACAGCCAATCTTACGGTCTTCCTCCGCAATCTTATGACGGATACTGAAAAAAGGATGCTCTGTATCCGGCATATGACGCAGGATTCTGGAAATTGCTGCCTGCATATTATAGTAATACGGCTCTGTATCAGACAGGATTCTTTTGGCCTTCTGCATCTTGGATGAAGAGATCATATACATGGCATTGGTGATCTTCATGGTGTCCTGAATGCTTTTCATTCGAGTCTGAATCTCTTTCGTACTGCCCATATCAACACCTACCTGCTCTTATCTGCAAATTCTTCTGCCACTTTCACGATCTTTTCTGCCAGTTCATCCGGAAGCTGTCTCTTCTCCTCGATCTCTCTTCCGATTTCCGGATAAGCACTGTCAAAGTAG
>OLJW01003553.1_pt1 | contig 11693 bp, 9 predicted proteins | sample 1603411 | NCBI WGS metagenome assembly OLJW01 (sample SAMN04168659, study PRJEB22393) | human gut metagenome | biome: human gut microbiome; feature: stool | host: Homo sapiens | collected 2014-05-12 | reverse complement strand
GCGACCACCGAGATCTACACTCTTTCCCTACACGACGCTCTTCCGATCTCCACGAGGCGGGCGAGAGGTCGGGATGCACGGCGCGGAAGAGTCGTTCGGCGGCGGGCGGAACCGTCGCCAGCGAACCTCCCTTGACCGGTTCCATCACCACGATCGGCTTGCCGTGACGGTGCGCCACGTCGTAGCAGCGGTGCGACTGGATGCTGGGATTGTCCCAGTCGAGGTAGTTGATCTGCAACTGCACGAACTCCGTTTCGGGGTGCGCCGCGAGGATCTCGTCGAGCAGCTCCGCGCTGTCGTGGAACGAGAATCCGACGTGGCGGATACGCCCCTCGGCTTTCATGCGGGCGGCGAAGGCGAAGCTGTCGAAGCGCTCGACGGTGCGGTAGTTCGCGGTGTTGAGATTGTGCAGCAGGTAGTAGTCGAAGTAGTCGACGCCGCATTTCGAGAGCTGTTCGGCGAAGATCCGCTCCTGATCCCCTTCGGATTTGAGGAACATCGTCGGGAGCTTGGTGGCCAGTGTGAAGCTGCTGCGGGGATGACGCTCGACGAGCGCCTCGCGCACGACGCACTCGCTGTGGAAATCGTGGTACATGTAGGCCGTGTCGAAGTAGGTGAAGCCCCGTTCGAGGAAGGTGTCGACCATGCGTTCAACCTCGGCGATGTCCACGGCCTTGAAGTTGCCGGCCTCTGCGAGCGGCAGCCGCATACAGCCGAATCCCAGTTTGCGCATCGTCTTACTTGCGGATTATGAAATTGATGAATGCCCAGCCGCCGAAGATTTGCAGCAACATGCCCGGCAGGCCGATGCGGAAGTCCTGCACGGCGGCGTGGAACGAACCCGTGAGGGCCCATTCGCCCAATGTGCCGGCCGCCTGGTAGAAGAGTACGACGGCTGCCAGCAGTGCGAGCGACGCACGGCGGAAGCGTGCGGCGGCATAGCCTGCGGCGCCGGCCAGCAGCACCGATTTGAGTACGATCGCGGGCAGTGCCGCCGCGGCGGGCATCCCGAAGAGCAGTGCGTTGGCTACGGGCGACGCAAGTGCCGTGAGCAGCCCCGCGCGCCAGCCGTACTTGTAGGCGCCCACGAGCGTGAAGAAGTAGATCGGCAGCCATGTCGGCCCGCCCAGACGGATCGTGTGGAAGAGCTGCGGCAGGACGATGTTGCCCGCGAGGAAGAGGGCGGCCGCCAGATAGGTTTTCGCTTCGCTGTATTCCAGCGAATAGAGTTTTACGGAAGTCGTTTGCATATCACTTTTTTATGAATGGTTGAATGAAAGTTCCGGTATTTCGAGTAATTCGTTAAAAGTGCATGTCCAGACCGCCCAGCACGGTTGCACGCGGCATGGGGAATCCGGCGTTGATCTCATAACGCTGCGCCAGCAGGTTCTCTCCGTCGACGAAGATACGCAATTTGCGCGAGATCCGGAAACCTGCGCGCAGGTTCCACAGGATGAAATTTTCCTGTGCGTCGCTGCCCGTCCCTCCGACGACGATCGAAGTGTAGAGACCCTCCACGTATTGCAGGCCCGTCGAGACCGACCAGCGGCCCTGCGTGAAGGAGGCTCCGACGTGGAGTTTGTGTTCGGGAGCGGCCAGCACGGGATGTTCCATGTGCAGGAAACTGTAATTGGCGTCGACGCTCCATGCCGCCGAGATGCGGTATGCGATTTCGGCTTCGACGCCCGCATTCTCGATCCGGCCGGTGTTGACGTTCATCTGCCGCCCGTCGACGGGCATACGCAGGATCAGGTTTTCGCCGTCGATATAGAAGAGATTGACGCCGTAGGAGAGCCGTCCCTCCCATAGCCGCTGCGAGAGCGACAGTTCGTAGCTCCACAGCCGCTCGGGACGCAGGTCGGGGTTCGCGGGGCGGAACATGTAGAGTTCGCGGATGGTGGGGTAGCGGAATCCTTTGCCGGCCGAGAGCTTGATCTCGGCGCTGCGCGGCAGGTGGAACGAGACACCCGCCTGCGGCACCCACTCGGTGCCCACATGGGAGTGGCGGTCGACGCGGAGGCCCGCATCGAGCGTCAGCCATGTGCCGAGCGACTGTCGGAAGTCGACGTAACCGGCCACCTCGTCCTGCGTCTTGTCGACCTGCGGCTCTTCGTGTCCGTCGAGAAACCGGTTCCACGATTCGCCGCCGAAGTGGAAGTAGTCGAAGCCTACCGTCAGCCGGTTGCCCGCGAAGAGCTGCGCACTCTGGTACCACGACACCCCCAGCATCCGGTCGCGCGAGTTGAACCGGTAGTCGAGCGGTTCGCTGCCCGCGGCATAGCCGTCGTCGATCTTGTGCCGCCCCCAGTTGTAGAAGAGGCTCAGGGCGCCCGACGTGCGGTCGTAGCGGTTGGCCAGGGCGGCGGAGGCCCGTCCGCGCGTGATGCGCGAGTCGTTGTCGATGAGCGGCGCCGTCACCTCGCCCGGATTTGATGCGTTGAAGTGTGTCAGGTTCACGTCGCCCGACAGCGTCCATGCTCTCGAAAGCTCGTATCCCAGCTTGGCGTAGCCGCCGTACTGTTCGAAGCCCATGTCGGCGCGGTGGCCGTCGGTGCGGTTGTAGGAGCCGGTGACGACGCTCGTGAAGCGTCCCTTGCGGATACGGTTCGACAGCTCGGTCTGCAACGTGTTGTAGGAGCCGTAGGCGGCTTGCAGGTCGGTGCGGATGCCCTCCTCGCGCTGCTTGCGCGTGACGATGTTGATGACGCCGCCCATGGCGTTGGAACCGTAGAGTACCGAGGCGGGGCCGCGTACGACTTCGACGCGCTCGGCCAGCATCGACTGGTAGGCGTCGGCGATCGGATGTCCCATGAGCCCCATATACTGCGGATGGCCGTCGATGAGTACCAGCAGGCCCGTGGTCGGCAGCCCCGCCTGCGGTGCGCCGCCGATGCCGCGCAGCGACATGCCGCCCGCCGCTCCGGTCGAGACTCCGTAGCCCATGATCCCGCGCGCGGTGGCGAAGAGCCCCGGCACCTGTTCGGTGAGTATGGGCAGCAGCGATTGCCGGCCGCTGCGTTCGATCGCGGCGCGGTCGACCACCGAGACGGTCATCGGAAGGAGGCGGACGTCGGTTTCGTTGCGCGTGCCCGTGACGACGACCTCCTCGATCGGGTAGACGGGGCGCTGCCGCACGCTGTCGGGCAACTCGTCGGCGACGGCGGCCGGAACTGCGAACAGCAGCGCGGCTGTCAGTATAGAGTGGAAAAAGGCTTTCATTTTTGTCCTTCGATAAAGTTGCGGATCAGCGGCAGCGCTTCGGCAGCGGTGGCGCAGTCGCGGCAGAGCGTCTCCACGGGGCATTGCCCCGTTCGTGTCCGGTTGACGATATAGGGTACTTCGAGCGTGTAGCTCACGTGTACGGGCGATGCGGCGAGCAGCCGCCGCGCCGGCCGGCTGATGACGTCGGCGTGGAGTTCGCCGACGCCGCCCAGAATCATCAGCGCCGCCGCGCCTTTACCCACCACCTTGTCGGCGACGAAGGCGCCGTCCAGCAGTTCGGGCTCCTCTTCGAGCAGGCGGTAGAGGTCTTTCACGCCCCGTTCGCGGAAGATGCGGGTCACATCGCCGTTGCGGATTACGCACGAGCACGCTTCGACATGCAGCAGGTCGATGAGTTGCAGCCGCTGGTCGTCGGTCAGAAAGGTCGTGTTTCGTTTCATGGTTTGTCGTTTCAGTATCCGAACCGTTCGGCGGCGCGGCGCATCGCCTCGACGATCTCTACGCCGAACGGGCATCGGGGTTCGCACAGCCCGCAACCGATGCACTCCGAGGCGTGGTGCGCGAGCGTGCGGTAGTGTTCGCGCACCGTTTCGGGAATCTCGCCCTGCACTTGCGCGAGGTTGCGGAATTTGTTGACTGCCGCGATGTCGATGCCCGCCGAACAGGGGGCGCAGTGGCCGCAGTACATGCAGTGTCCCCGCCACGAGAAGCGTTCCAGCCCCGTCATCACCGCAGTGTAGTCGCGTTCGGCGGCCGGAGCGTCGCACCACGCCAGCGCCGCTTCGATCTCCGCGCGGCTCTTGCAGCCGACCATGACGGCCGCCACGGCGGGGCGCGTGAGCGCATACTCGATGCACTGCACGGGCGTCAGTGCGCGGCCGAAGGGCGAGTTCGCCTCGCTAAGCAGGTCGCCGCCGCCGTAGACCTTCATCACGTCGATGCCCACGCCCGTGCGCTCGCACAGTTCGTAGAGCCGTTCGCGTTCGGGATCGACGTTGTGCAGCGTGCGGGCATAACTTTCGTCGGCCCACAGCGTGTCGACGTTCTCGCTTGCGGGTTGCAGATCGTAGGCCGGATTGATCGAGAACATCAGTACGTCGACGAGCCCTGTTTCGACGGCCATGCGCGCCACGGCGGGGTTGTGGCTGCTCAGACCGATCGAGCGGATGCGCCCCTCGGCTTTGAGCCGCTGGGCGAGCCGGATGATCGGCCCGTCGAAGACCGTGCGCAGGTCGGCCTCGGCGTCGACGTAGTGGATCATCCCCACGTCGAGATAGTCGGTGCGCAATTGCCGCAGCTGTCGTTCGAACGAGTCGGCGCTCTTCTGCGGATCGCGCGTGCGCAGGTATTGGTCGTTCTCCCATACGGTGCAGAGGTGGCCTTGGATGATGAACTCCCCGCGCCGTCCTTCGAGCGCCGCACCGATGTCGGCGCGCAGGTCGGGGTTCGACGAGTAGATGTCGACGAAGTTGATGCCGTGTCCAATCGCGAAGTCGAAATCGGCCTTCACCTCTTCGGCCCGCTTGTGCATGAAGCCCTCGCAGCCGAGTGCCACGGCGCTCACGCGGAGCCCCGTTCGTCCCAATGTCCGGTATTCCATAGGCCGTCAGAATTCCCTGTTCTGTTTGAGGTCCTCGACGAAGCGGTCGATTCGCTGCATCTGCGCGGGAATGTCGATGTTCTGCGGACAGTGCGGCACGCATTGGTTGCAGCCGATGCAATGGTCGGCCTGCCGCAGGCGCGGCACCGAACGGTCGTACCCCACCAGAAAGGCGCGCCGTGCCTGCCGGTAGGCGCTGTCGCGCGACGACGAGGGCATCCGTCCTTCGTTGATGCACTTGTTGAAGTGGAGCAAAATGCCCGGGATGTCGAGCCCGTAGGGGCAGGGCATGCAGTACTTGCAGTCGTTGCACGGAATGGTCGGATAGCGCAGCAGCGCCTGCGCCGTCTCTTCGAGAAATTCGCGGTCGGCATCGGTCAGCTCGTCGAGCGGCGAGAAGGTGCGCAGGTTGTCCTGCAAGTGCTCCATGTAGGTCATGCCGCTCAGCACGGTCAGCACGCCGGGAAACGATCCCGCGAAGCGGAAGGCCCACGAAGCGACGCTCTGCTCGGGGCGGCGCTGGCGGAGTTTGGCGGCGATGTGGTCGTGTACGTTCGACAGGCGCCCGCCCAGCAGCGGTTCCATGATGACGGCCGGAATGCCGCGGCGGCTCAGTTCGCCGTAGAGGTATTCGGCGTCGGTGTTGCGCGTGTTGACCTCCTTGGCGTGGCGCCAGTCGACGTAGTTGAGCTGGATCTGCACGAAATCCCACCGGTAGCGGTCGTGCTCCGCGAGCAGGCGGTCGAAGACCGCGATGTCGCCATGGTAGGAGAATCCGAGATTGCGGATGCGTCCCGCCTCGCGTTCGGAGAGCAGGAAGTCGAGGATGCCGTTGTCGATGTAGCGTGCTTCGAACTCCTTCATTCCGCCGCCCATTCCCACGCCGTGCAGCAGCAGGTAGTCGATGCGGTCGACCTGCAACTCCTTGAACGAGTTGCGGTACATGGCCATCGACGCTTCGCGGCTCCACGTGGAGGGGGCGAAGTTCGAGAGCTTGGTGGCGATGTAGTAGCTGTCGCGCGGATGGCGTTTGAGAGCGATGCCCGTGGCGCGCTCCGAGCGTCCCTTGCAGTAGGCGGGCGAGGTGTCGAAGTAGTTCACGCCGTGGGCGATGGCGAAGTCGACCAGCCGGTTGACCTCCTCCTGGTCAATCTCGTCGGCGCCGTCGCGTGCGCTGCCGCCGCTGAGGGTCGGCCAGCGCATGCACCCGTAGCCCAGCAGCGATACCTTCTCGCCCGTCTTGGGGTTGATGCGGTAGGTCATCCGGTCGGTCGGAATCTCGCCCTGCGCCGTGCGGTCGCCCGTTGCGGCGTTGCGGCGCAAATCGCATCCGGTCAGTGCGGCGGCCGTGGCGGCCGTGCCGACGCCCAGCCGTTTGAGGAATTCGCGGCGGGCCATGCCTTTCTTATCGTTGGTCTCCATGGGTTTCGGGGGTTAAATGGTTCGGTGGCGTTCGTGCCCTTCGACGTAGATCGCGCTGAACGGGCGTGCCGGACAGAGGTTTTCGCAGGCGCCGCAGCCGATGCAGCGCTCGGTGTTGACGACCGGAATCTTCGGCGAGTCGGGATCGGCGGTGTCGGACGGAACCATCGTGATGGCCTCCGACGGGCAGTGGCGGGCGCAGTTGCCGCAGTCGACGCCGTCGGTCAGGGGTACGCAGTTGGCACGTATCCAGACGGCATGGCCGATCTGCACGGACGACTTCTCGGCCGCCGTCACGGGGAGGATCGCTCCTGCGGGGCAGACCTCGGAGCACTTCGTGCATTCGGGGCGGCAGTAGCCGCGTTCGTAGGACATTTCGGGCTGCATCAGGGACGTGAGTTTTTCCGAGGGCCGCAGCACGCCGTTGGGACAGACGGCCACGCAGAGCTGGCAGCCGGTGCAGTGGTGCGCCATGTTGCGCAGGCTCGCGGCGCCGGCCGGGACGATCGGCGTCGCACGGCGGGGAATTTTTTTCTGTTCGATGACGGCCAGCCCGCCGTCGGTGAGCTTCTCCTGTGCACGGAGTGCCGTGTGTGCGGCGAATATGCCCGTAAGCGACAGAAAACTGCGGCGCGAAAGACCGGCGGGGTTCTCCTCTCTTCCCGACTCTCTCTTCTCTTCCTTCGCCGGCTTGCGGGTTTTCGGCCGCAGTTCGTAGGCGATGGCGTTTTTGTGACAGGTGTCGATGCAGTCCATGCAGACCACGCAGCGGCTGTAATCGATCCGGTGGTGTTCGACGTCGATGCACGACGCCTTGCAGTTGCGTGCGCAGCGGTTGCAGCCGACGCACTTTTCGGGGTCGATCGCGGGGCGCAGCAGCGAGAAGCGCGCGAGGAAGCCCAGTACCGTACCCACGGGACAGACGGTGTTGCACCACGTGCGGCCGTTGCGCCAGGCCAGCACGGCGATGAGAGCGAAAGTCGCGGCCGCTACGGCGAAGGTCGCCGCACTGCGCACCCAGACGTCGGTGCGATAGAAGGCGTAGCTGTCGATGCGTTCGGCGAAGTAGGCCAGCAGGTTGTTGCCCCATCCCCAGAGCGGAGCCAGCAGGTTCTGCGCGATGCGGCCGTAGGCGCTGTACGGGGCCAGCAGTGCGACCAGTGAGCCGATGCCTGCCGCGAGTGCGGCGATGAAGAGGGCCAGCACGGTGTAGCGCAGCGCCGTTTTCGCGGGCGAGTAGCGGAAGCGGTTCTTCGTGCGTTGGCCGGCGAGGTGCGATATGCCGTCCTGCATCACGCCCAGCGGGCAGACGACCGAGCAGTAGACGCGGCCGAAAAGCAGCGTGGCGACGACGAGCGCCGCTACGACGCCGACGTTCACGGCCAGCAGGGCCGGCAGGAACTGGATGCGCGCCAGCCAGCCGAACCATGCGTGGAGCGTGCCGGTGAAGTCGAGAAAGAGCAGCGTGACGAGCGCGAAGCAGACGACGGCCGCTGCGATTCTGAGTTTGCGTAGCATTCGATTCGGTTTTGGTTGTTCGTTGTTTTCCGTTCAGGGACAAAGATAGGAAAATCTGGATGACGACCGATGTGTTGTCTGTATTTCCAACGGTTGTTTTATGTGTTTTTGTGTTTGTCCGCAAAAATGGCCTTCGTCGGATTTCGGTGGGCTCTCCAACGTCTGCCGCCCTGCGCGGCGGATTGCGACTCGTATTCGCCCGCGCGGTTCCGACCGTCGGCGTGCCGTCCGCACTCAGCGTCCGGCCGCCTCGACGAGCTGTCGGATTTCGCGGTCGGCCTGCGCTGCGCCGCTGCCGCGGATGGGGACGCCGCTGCGCACGGTCGCGCCGGGGCAGAGCCGTCGGATGTCGGTTTCGCTGCGGCCCATGCGGCTGCCTTCGTGCGTCATGAACGGGGCGATGGTCTTACCCGAGAGGTCGTACGAGGTAAGGAACGTTGCAACCGGCGGCGCGATCGTGTACCACCAGCAGGGTGATCCGACGAAAATGACGTCGTATTTTCCGAGGTCTGCGGGTTTAGATTTCAGGGCCGGTTTGAAGCCGGAGTTCACCTCTTTCTTCGCCTGGTCGACGACCGCCTGGTAGTTAGTGGGGTAGGCCGCGGCAGGTTCTATCTCGAAAATATCCGCTCCCGTCGCTTCCCGGATCTGTTCGGCTACGGTACGGGTGTTGCCGCTGTGTGAAAAGTAGGCAACCAACATTTTTTTAGGGGCCTTCGCCGTCTGGGCATTCAGGCCGTCGTGTGTAATCATCATTGCGGTAAGTGCGGTTAAAATGATTTTCGTTTTCATTATCGTGATTTTGGTTTCGTGTGCTTGTCCCGTGTCGTGTTGGGGGATGTCGCCGGATGGTTTGTCAAAGGGTAGGGAACAGACGGGTCGTTCCATGAGATTCATCGATTCTTTGGGTCGGCCGACCGGAAGCGGACTGACCCAACCCGACCCAACTCAACCGGAACCTGTGCGGTATTGACGGCATTGCGCTTATCGACCCACCCGCGCGGCGAGTTCTGCCGGATAGCGGTCGCCCGCTACCGGGATGCGGTCTAACGCTGCGGTGAGGGCGCTTGATTCATCTTCGGTGAGCGTTAGGTCGACGGAACCCAGATTTTCTTGCAGTCTTGCGGCCTTGCGGGTGCCCGGAATCGGAACGATCCACGGTTTGCGGGCAAGCAACCATGCCAACGCGATCTGTGCGGGCGTCGCATGCTTGTGTGCGGCAAATCCTTTGATCATGTCGGCCAGTGCCTGGTTGGCGGCGAGCGCTGCCGGTGTAAAACGCGGCACGATGCTGCGGAAATCGTTGTCGGCAAATTGCGTGTTTTGGTCGAACAATCCGGCGAGGAATCCTTTGCCCAGCGGACTGAACGGCACGAGGCCGATACCGAGTTCCTCGAGGGTCGGAATCAAGTCCTTCTCGGGTTCGCGCCACCACATGGAGTATTCGCTCTGCACCGCGGTCAGCGGCAACACGGCGTGTGCACGGCGGATCGTTTCGGTGCCGGCCTCGGAGAGACCCCAGTACCTGATTTTCCCTTCCCGTATCAGCTCTTGAACCGTTCCGGCCACCTCTTCGATGGGAACTGCCGGGTCGACGCGGTGTTGGTAATAGAGGTCGATCACTTCGGTCTGCAGCCGTCGCAGCGAACCTTCCACCGAGCGACGGATCGTTTCCGGTCGGCTGTCCAGCTCCTGTTGGCGGCCATTGTTCAGCGCGATACCGAATTTGGTTGCGAGGACCACCCGGTCGCGGACCGGTGCGAGCGCTTCGCCCACCAGCTCTTCGTTCGTGTACGGACCGTATATTTCGGCGGTGTCGAAGAACGTCACTCCCTGTTCGACGGCGCTGCGGATCAGTGCGGTCATCTCTTTCCTGTCGGCAGCGGCGCCGTAGCCATAGCTCATTCCCATGCAACCGAGGCCGATCGCCGACACTTCCGGGCCGTTGCTTCCTAATTTTCTATACCTCATTTTTTCGGTTTTAGAATCCTTGGTTTTGTTGACAATGCAAAATTACCGTGCGTTTTTTGCCGGTTTTGTAGACGGATTACAGGGTTTTTTACCATGATTACCGATTTCGCATCCGCAACGATGCAGGCGTGGTGAAAAACATTAAATTTGTACGAAACCAAATCCGAAAGCTATGGATAAGATCATGCACATCGAGAATATTTTTCAGTATAACGAACGCGTGGGCGTCGAAACCCTGCATCCGCTGGTCAGCGTGATCGATATGTCGCAGGCCCGTCGGTTGTCGCACCAACGCCAAACCTACGGGTTTTATGCTTTATTCCTAAAAGAGGTCAAGTGCGGCGATATGATCTACGGGCGCGAGTATTACGACTATCAGGAAGGTACGATCGTTTGCCTCGCTCCGGGCCAGGTCATCGGTTTCGAGGATAACGGAGAGGTGTTCCAGCCCAAAGGATGGGCACTATTGTTCCATCCCGACCTGATTCGCGGGACTTCGCTGGGACGCAACATGAAGAATTACACCTTTTTCTCGTATGAGGTGAATGAGGCGCTGCACCTTTCGGAACAGGAGCGCCAGGTCGTCGTAGATTGCCTGCGGCGGATCCGGCACGAGTTACAGCATGGGGTCGACCGCCACAGCAAGACGATCATCGCGATGAATATCGAGTTGCTGCTCGATTACTGCGTGCGCTTCTACGAACGGCAGTTCATTACGCGCAACGAAGTGAACCGCGATATTCTGGTGCGTTTCGAAAATGTGCTCGACGAATACTTCGTCTCAGATCAGCCGCAGCAGATCGGATTGCCGTCGGTGGGGTATTGCGCCGAGAAGTTGCATCTTTCGGCCAACTATTTCGGCGACCTGATTAAAAAGGAGACGGGCCGGACGGCGCAGGAACATATCCAGATGAAGCTGATCGACCTGGCCAAGGAGCGGGTGTTCGACACGGGCAAATCAATCAGCGAGATTGCCTACGAACTCGGGTTCAAATATCCGCAGCATTTCACGCGGCTGTTTAAAAGGATTGTCGGCCAGACTCCGAATCAGTACAGGATGATGAACTGACCGGAATAATGCCGTAAATTTATGCAATTTTTAGGAAGATTCCGGTTATAATCCGGAATTGCGAATACTTGACTACGCTATTGGCTGCGGGATACCCGCTAACACGAATAAAGCCATGCCGGTCTGCTGGATCGGCATGGCTTTGTCGTTGTTTATCCGTAACTACTGGATGGGTGTGTTTTGCTGTCGTCGGTCGCGGCGGCCCATTACCACGCTGATGATGATCGGGATGGCCAGGAATATGACCGTTCCGGAAGCGACCAGTGTCGTATAGAGCGTCGGACTGCCTACAGGCAACTGTGACGGCGGGAAGAATGTCACGGTGAAAGCGAACAGCACGGCCAGGAAACCGCCCCCGCCGATGATCCACATCCCGGCGTTGCCGCCCGGTACGCGGTAGCTGCGGGGCAGTTCGGGCTGCGTATAGCGCAGGCGGATGCCGGCGGCATACATCAGCATATACATAATCAGGTAGAGGCCGATGGTCAGAGCGCTCAGCAGGAAGAAAGCCACGCTCACGTCTTTCATCACGATGTAGAGCGACGAGAGTACGGTAACGATACAACCCTGGATGAGCAGGATGTTGATTTGGCTGCCGTTTTTATTGGTCTTTTTCATAAAATCGGGCAGTTGGCCCTCTTTAGCCGTCCAGAGCAGACCGCGGCTGGGACCCGAGATCCATGACATCACGCTTGCCAGCGCGCCGAATGCGATCAGCAAGCTCAGGACATTGGTCAGCCAACCGACATGGTAATGCTTGAATGCGATGTCGAACGTGGTGAACAACCCCGACTGGAGATTGATCTGGTCGTAAGGCGTGATAATGGCTACGGCCAGCGAACCCAGCGTGAACAGCCCGAACGAGATGAAAGCGGCTATGAACATGGCGCG
>OLJW01003552.1_pt1 | contig 11694 bp, 8 predicted proteins | sample 1603411 | NCBI WGS metagenome assembly OLJW01 (sample SAMN04168659, study PRJEB22393) | human gut metagenome | biome: human gut microbiome; feature: stool | host: Homo sapiens | collected 2014-05-12 | reverse complement strand
CGGCTACGCCCTTCACCGTCTGCCCTACCACGGCGGCGGGCGGAAAATCGATGCCGGCCCGGTCCAGAAAGCTGGAGAAACGCGTCGCGTCCAGAAAAAGCATCAAGACGAAGGCCAGCGCGTATACGGCGCAGGCACGACCGGACGTGAGCGTTCCCCGCTCGGATCGGAAAGGGTTCTTCATGCACGGCCCCTCATGAAATCAAAATTGGAAATAAATGAAAGGCATGACGCCATCCGGACCCATCTTCAGGATAAAACCGCCCACGAGCGCAAGGACCACGGCCTGCACGGCCCACGGCAGGCGCTCCTGCGCATCCACGAACGCCGCGAACAGCCTCGCCCCGAAAAGCTGCAGCGCCAGACCTATGAGCACCGCGGGGATCACCAGCAACGGGAAACCTTCGCCGGGCTGCCCGAAGACAAAGACGCGGCGCAGGATTTCAAGGCTCCGCTCCATGTCTTCCGCCCGGAAAAATACCCACAGGAAGGACACGAAGTGGAACGTCAGCAGCCATGCCGCGCCCACGCCGCACCAGTGCAAAGCCGGGCTGGGCGTGAACCCATCCGGCCAGAAACGCTTTTTCAGTTCATGGAAGGCATGGACGACGGCCAGCCCCACCCCATGCATGACTCCCCAGACCAGAAAACGGATATTCGAGCCGTGCCACAGCCCGCCGAGCGCCATCGTGATGATCAGGTTCAGGTAGCGGTTCCCCCGGCGGCTCCCGCCAAGCGGGATATACAGGTAGTCGCGGAGCCATAGGGACAGGGTGATATGCCAGCGCCGCCAGAAATCCTGTATGTTCAACGCAAGGTACGGTGAACGGAAGTTCTCCGGCAGGCGGAACCCCATGAGCCGCCCCACGCCGATCGCCATGTCCGAATATCCTGAAAAATCACAGAAGATCTGTATGGAGTAGGCATACACGGCGGCGAGGATCGTCCACGAGGAGTAAAATTCCGGCGATTCGAACACGTCGCGCACGATATGCTCGGACAGGTAGCTGGCGATCACGACCTTCTTGAACAGCCCGCTGAGGATAAGCGCGAACCCTTCCTGCAAGTCGCGGGAATCCCATGTCCGGTGCCCGAGCTGCGGCAGGAACTGCCGGGCGCGCATGATCGGCCCCGCCATGATCGTGGGGAAGAAGGACACGAACAGCAGCACGTCCAGAAACGCGCGCGGCGGCTCGTCCGGGCAGCGGTAATGATCGATGGCGTAGGACAACCCCTGGAACGTGTAAAAAGACAGCCCTACGGGGAACAGGATCTCCATCGAGGGCAACGCATGGCGCAGGATGCCGGTGTCGAGCCCGGCGGCGCTTGCCAGCGATTCCAAGCCCAGAATGAGGAATTCATAATACTTGAAGAACGCCAGCAGGGCCACATGCAGGGCCACGTCCAGCGCGATGACGCCTTTCCGTTTGCGCGGCTGCCCCGAAAAACGGGACATCAGGTGGACGGCCCCCCAGTTGAGCACCGCCACGGCCAGCAGCAATGGGACAAAGGCCATGCCCGCGAGCGCATAAAAAAAGAGATTGCAGACGAGAAGAAACGCCCTGTATACCCCGCCCCTCTCACGCAGCAGCCAGCCCGCGACAAGGACGAACAGGAAAAAGGTTGCGAACTCCAGCGTAACGAAATTCATCTGTGCCTATCCGGGCAAAAGGTCATGCGCAAGGGCGCGCGATCTCCGCACGATAGCGAAAACGCACGCCCCTTGCAAGCAAACCGCCTCGGCGTTCTCACCTATCCGGCGAGAAACGCTGGCGTTTTCAAAATCCTATCGAGGAAGCAGCAGAAACACCGCTCCCCGGTTGTCCAGATAACTGGCCGTGTGCGTCGCCGTTTCGCCGTTGCCGCAGAACAGATCCACGCGGTTGCGCTTGATCGCCCCGCCCGTATCCTGCGGCAACGTCAGCGCGTTGAACGGGACACTGTGTTCGCCCCCCTCGTCGGGCAGCGTGACGTTCATCAGCGTCAGCAGGCCGTTGGGCAAGACGCTCTGGTCGGTGGCCACGCTCACCCACGGCGTGATCCTGCGGCCCATGCTGCCTTTGGAACCCGAAGTCCCCGGCTTGCCGAGTTTGAAGAACACATAGCTCGGGTTCGTGTCCAGCAGGTCCGTCACCTGATCGGGGTGCGCGGCCAACCATTCCCGGATGGAGAACATGCTCACCTCTTCCCGTTTCAACAGCCCCCGATCGACCATGACCCGGCCAAGCGCCACATACTTGTGCCCGTTCTGCCCGTCGTACAGCACAGAGCGCACCGACCCGTCCTCAAAACGCAGCCGTCCAGACCCCTGAATCTGGAGCATGAAGATGTCCACCGGATCTTCCACCCACGCCAGTTCCAGCCCGCGCCCCTTCAACGCGCCCTTGCAGTCGATGGCGTGACGGGTGTGATAAGGGCGCTTTTTGCGCAGATCCGGAGGGGATTTGTAGATAGGGTATTGGAAACGCCCCTTGCGGACGTGGGACGCCGGGATCTCCGGCTCGTAATAGCCGGTGAAGCCGAAGTCCGGGCCGATGCGAACCCAACGGAAGTCGGAAGCCAGCACTTCCGGGGCCTTATCAAGGAAAGGAAGCAGACGCAGCAAGCGTTCGAGCCCTTTTTCCATCTCGCCGTAGGTCACTTGAAGCGCAGGGTAGTTCACGGCCACACGGGACGAAGGTTTCGCCCGCACGTAGGCAAGGCTCTGCTCCACCGCAAAACGCATATCCTTCCATGAGCGCATACCTTGCCGGGCAGGAGCCAGCCCCCGCGAAAGGCGCTGCGCCTCAGCCTCCGAAACCGGGAATACGCCGGGGGTTTCCAGCGGCGTGACGCGCACGGCCTCCGGCACATCAGGCTGGACGACATCAGGCCGGGTTGACTTCCCGCCGCAGGCGGACAACAACAAACACAGCAGACAAGCCCCAAACAAGGAAAAACGGCGCGACACGGCGGACTATCCTCACGCAACAGGTTGAAAAACAACAAAGCCTTTGCTGTGTACAGCATCCTCTCACCCGATGCAACGCCTTGCCTCGCCGGGTCCGGCAAAAAAAGTTTTCTTTTTTTGCAAAAAAAGCTTGACGGAAAGCGCTGTCCGTTATAAACACTCCCTCGTTCTGCGGGAGTAACTCAGTGGTAGAGTGCAACCTTGCCAAGGTTGAAGTCGCGGGTTCAAATCCCGTCTCCCGCTCCATATATTTTCGCCCTTGCTCGCCTTAAGGCTGGAGCGAGGGTTTTTCTTTGGCTCCGCTTCCTCAAGGGAAGCGTTATGAAATAGATGCACAACATTCCCGTGTACGGCCTGCAACAATCCTGTTGCAGCGCCATTTCATAGACGAACATTTTATTACGTTCATGAAGAAGGCTCGGAAAGGCGACTTTCCGGGCCTTTTTCATATGGTGCGCAAAGAATCGGGGAAGGGGGCCGGTAATCGTTAGCGGCTGGCAAAAATGGGGAAAAGCGTTTATTCACCGCAAGATGGCAAATAAAAAGGGCCTCCCCGGAGGAAGGCCCTTGGAAACGTCACCGTCCGGCAGCCCGCTAGACGAGACGGCCGATGTTGTCGATGCGTTCGCCGGGCAGGAGCAGGACGGGCGGCACATCGATCAGCGTATACGCACCGGAACGCCCGGACTGGGCAAGGCGCACGGCGGCGCGGGCGCTGGACACGAGGACCTGAGCGGTCAAAGCCGGGTTGTCGATGCGCATGTCGAACGTGAAATGCTGGTTGGCGGTGAGCCCGGAAGCGCCGACGCGCTCCATCAGCACCCCGTGGGAGGCGTCCGCCACGCGGGGCAGCTCGTCCTTGGTCACCTGCCGCACATCCAGCGGATCATGGCTGAAATAGGGGTCGGCCTGAATCGCGGCCTTCACGGCCTCAAACGTCGCGCCTTCCTCAAGCACCACATAGACGAGGCGGGAATGGCGCCCGCCGCCCAGAGGAATGGTGATCGAGGTGGCGTCGGCCACGCCGGCAATGGCGCGGGCGGCTACGGAGTGGCCCATGGAACGGCCGCGCCCGAAGTTGGTGAAGGTAACGCCCACAGGGGCCATCGCCTCAAACAGGGCGCGCATCACGGAGTCTGTGCCGGGGTCCCATCCGGCGGCGGTGATGGCCACGGCCTTGCCCTTCACGGCCTGCGCTTCAAGCAGGCCGATGGTTTCGACAATCCGGTCGTGGATGTCGAAGCTGTCCACGGTGTTATAGCCCTTGCCGAGCAGATCGCCCGCGACTTCGGGGATCTTGCGGGAAGGGGCGCACAGCAGCACGACATCCGGCTTGCCGGACACGGCTTCCAGATCCGCAAGGCTGGCGTATTCCGGAACGCCGCGCAGATCGTGCGCATCCTTTCCAAGGGATTCTTTCCGGCGAATGACGCCCACGCAGGTGAAATCGGGCTGGATTTCCAGCGCTTCGATGGCGTAACGTCCGATATTGCCCAAACCCATAACGGCAGCTTTTATTGGCATTTTGGCCTCCAGATAATGTATATCTTCAAGTAAAACACGAAATTCCCGTCTTGTAAAACGGCCTAGATCAGGCGTTTTTCTTCAATTTGAAGCGGATTCTGAGGCGTCCGGCCTCTTCATCGCCCTGCGGCGGGGTAAAATCGTGCGAAACCAGCCGAAACGCGCCGACCTCGGATGTATTTTCAACATGCTCCCCGATGCAGGGGCAAATATCATAATCGCCCACGGTCACGATGCGGACCATCAGCTCCTCTTCGCCTTCAAGATGCGCCGGGAGCCGACCGAGATCGACCAGCTTGCCCGCCTCTTCGCGGGGGAGCATCTCCGTCCGCACCGGCATATGCTGTGCCAATACCTCGTTGATCCTCCGCTCAAGTTCGGAGGCCTCGGCGTCTTCCAGCGGACGCGGAAAATGATAGTCACATTTGGACTTGTCCGCATTCAAATGCGAACTGAACGAACGCCCGCACCCGAACATGCGCACCATCGTCTGGTTCAACACATGTTCCGCCGTATGCATGAACGGATCATATTCCTTGCTCACAGGAACTCCTTCTCTTCTAAAGTGCTTGAAACCGCCCCACCCTACCCGATCCCTTCCCCGGAAACAATCCGCACGCATATCCCCCGTCGCTTGAAATCCGGCGGTGTTCCCCGTATGCTGGATAGCCCAACATCAGGACGATCATGAGAAAAACCGACCTTTTTCCCGAAAACGACTCGCCCGGCTGCGAACTGCGCGAGCCCGAACGCCCCATTGACGCGCCCTACGCCGTGGATATCCCCGCCGTGCCCACCGCGCTCGGCGCTCTGGACGCCGCCTCACGAGCCGAATTCTGGGCGGCGCTGGCCCTTTCGCATACCGACGGGCTCGGAGCCAGAAGCCGCAAACGCCTTCTGGATGCGTTCGGCTCGGCATTCGAGGCCGTGCGGCGCGCCAACGACTGGCGCGAAGCGGGCTTGCGGGAAGACCCGATCCGCGAATTCCGCTCGGAAAAATGGCGCGAGCCCGCCCGGAAAGAATGGGACGCAACACGGAAACTCACTGGAACCGTCCTGCTCTGGACCGACAGCCGCTACCCCGCGCTGCTCAAGGAATTGCCGGATGCGCCGATACGCCTCTACTGCCAAGGAGACATGAGCCTGCTCGGAAATCCTTGCGTGAGCATCGTCGGCACCCGGACATGCAGCAGGGAAGGCATCCGCGCGGCGCAAGCCATAGCCAGCGGCCTCGCGGCCTCGGGCATCACCGTGGTTTCCGGCCTCGCCATCGGCATCGACAAGCAGGCACATCTCGCCGCCCTCGATCTGCCGGGCGGGACCATCGCCGTGCTCGGCGCGGGCTCCGATGTCTGCTACCCCAAAGAAAATGACGGACTGCGCCGGTCGATCATCCAACGGGGCCTGCTCATTTCGGAATACGCGCCCGGAACGCTTCCGGACCCCCGGCATTTCCCCATCCGCAACCGGATCATCAGCGGCCTTTCGCTCGGCGTCGTAGTCGTGGAAGCCGCCCTCCGCAGCGGCAGCCTCATCACCGCCCGGCTCGCGCTTGAGCAGAACCGCGCCGTCTACGCCGTGCCCGGCGGCATCGGCTCGAAATATGCCGAAGGTTGCCAGAAGCTCATCCGTGATGGCGCGCAGCCGATCTTTTCCTTCTCCGACATCCTTTCGGATCTTTCCGCCCAACTCAAAACGCTCCTCCCTCAGCCGGATTCCGCGCCACGGCCTTACAGCCTCGACGTGCCTCAGGAGCCTTTCCAGTCCGCTCCCGCCGCCCCCCCGCCTCTCAGGCAACCGGACCGCAGCACGCTTGAAGGCCGCATCCTGACGCTCCTCGCCCAAAGCCCCCGCGCCATCGACGACGTTTGCCAATCGCTTGGATGTGATCCCGGCGAAGCCGGTTCCACGCTCATCATCCTCGAAGTACGGGGCCTGATCCGCCAGCGCCCCGATCTCCGCTACGCGTTGACCTGATCGCCGGTCCGCCGTTTACCTTATAAGGAATCTTCGATGCCCACCCCCGCCCCCGCAATGCCCCCGCTTCCGCAGGATGTGGAACAGTTCCTGACGTGGATGACCGATCAAAAAGGATTTTCTCCGGCCACGATCTCGGCGTACCGCACGGATCTCCTCCAGTTCGAGGAGTGGCTCCACCGTGAGCAGCACTCGCTCGCCCGGCCCGGAGAGCTGGAAAAATACCACTTTCAGGACTATTCCGCGCATCTTTTTCATGAAGGCCAAGCCCGCAGTTCCATTGGCCGCAAGCTTTCGGCCCTGCGCTCGCTGTTCCGGTATCTCATGAAGATGAAGAAAATCGACAAGAACCCGGCAAAGCTCGTGCGTAACCCCAAGCGGGAACTCCGCCACCCCACGGCGCTGAACGTGGATCAGATGTTCACCCTGCTGGACGAGGCCAGCGTGGAGTCCGGCGGCGCGGCGGGCCTTGATGGTTCCCGGCAGGCCGAGCAGGCGGTTACGGACCGCGAGCACGCCGGGCACACCCGCGATCTGGCGCTGGCGGAACTGCTCTACGGTTCCGGGCTGCGTATTTCCGAAGCTCTCGATCTGGATGTGGACGATGTGGACCCGGCAAGCGGTTTCATCCGGGTCATAGGCAAGGGTTCCAAGGAACGCATCGCGCCGTTGAGCGATACGTCCGTCAGGGCGCTGTTCCTCTGGCTCAGGGTGCGCGCGCTCATCGCCCCGCCCGCCGAAAAAGCCCTTTTCGTGGGCAACAGAGGCAAGCGGCTCAACCGGAGGCAGGCGGCGCGGATTCTCGACGAGATCCGCAAAAGCGCCGGATTGCCGCAACATCTGTCGCCGCACACCCTGCGTCACACCTTCGCCACGCACATGCTGGAGAACGGCGCGGATATGCGCTCCGTGCAGGAACTGCTCGGCCATGCCAGCCTTTCCACCACCCAGCGCTACACGCACATCACCCTTGATCATCTTATGCGCGTCTACGACAAGGCGCATCCCCGCTCAAGCGTTCGGGGGAAAGGCGGGGAGGAAGGGGAGGATGTCTGATGTGGGGGAGGGGAGCCTTCTGCAAAAGGGTCCCCTCCCCCACGCCCCCTCCTCTCTCCCTCCCAAGACTTTCGACCTTATCGAATCCCTGTTGCCAGTTTTCCAGGATTATTTATTAATATAAACATATTGTTATCTATAAATAAAAAATGACATGCTCCGTCCGGAAACGAACGGAGCATGTCATTGGCTCATAGGAACAAAACGCGCAGGGGACGGACATAAGGCCATCAGCCGCCTTGCCGCCCGGCCCACCATCTACCGTTACAAAAGTCTTTGGGGTTGGAGGGATGGATTTTGGGGAAGGGAGGGAAGAGCCTTTCTCCAGAAAGGTCCTTCCTTCCCCAATTCTTACTCCTCTTCACTCACGCTTTCCCCCGTCCCCGCGAAACGGCGCAGCTCGGACCAGAGGGCATCGACGCCGCGCATGTCCTTGGAGGAAACGGGAAGAGGCATGATGCCGTTGAGCAAACGGCTCCACTCCTGCTGGCGCTTGCTGCGTTCGACCTGCGTGCACTTGTCGGCCTTGGTCAGGACGGGCAAAAGCGGAATACCGTGCCCACGCGCGAAGTCCGCGAGATCACGGTCCAATGCCTGCGGCGGAATCCGGCAGTCGAGCAGCAGGGCTAAGGCCTTGAGCGTCGGGGTGTTCGTGAGGTAGTATTCAATGAGCTTGGCCCAACTCTTGCGCTCTTCCTGCGAACACTTCGCATAGCCGTAGCCCGGAAGATCGACCAGAGAAAAGCCGTCGGGGGCGACCCTGTAGAAATTGATGGAACGCGTCTTGCCCGGCGTCGCGCTGATCTTGGCAAGCTGCTTGCGGCGGGCAAGGGCGTTGACGAGGGACGACTTCCCCACATTGGAACGCCCGGCAAGCGCGATCTGCGCTTCCTGACGCTGCTCGAGCACGGAAAGCTGTTCCTGAAGCTGCGGCTTGTTGAACGTCGTCGCCTCAAGGGTCAGTGTGGGGGGAGTCTCTTTCATCATACGGGAACCTCCGGTGTATGTTGACAAGCGCGGCCTGATGTTCGACAATATCGAGTTGCAGTGGCAAGGCTATCCTGCCGCAGCGTGAAAAGCAATCGCGGCAGCCGTCCGATTGCTCCGGATAAGGAACAAGCGGGGGGCGCGGAGCACTCCCTTGGTACGTTTTGATATTCAGCACTGTTTTTGGAGGCAGCATGTATTCTACCACGGATTTCCGCAAGGGGCTTAAAATCGAAATCGACGGGACTCCCTTCGAAATCATCGAATTCCAACACTTCAAGCCCGGCAAAGGCGGAGCTATGGTACGTACCAAGCTGCGTAACATCCTCAACGGCCGAGTGCTGGACAACACCTTCCGTTCCGGCGAAAAGGTCGAACGCCCGAATCTCGAATCCCGCGACATGCAGTTCCTGTATCACGAGGGCGAACAGCTCGTGTTCATGGACATGACCACCTATGATCAGATGCACATGGACGCCGAAGCCACCGACGGCAAGGCCAACTACCTCAAGGACGGCCAGGAATGCCGCGTGCTGCTCTACAACGAAAAGCCGCTGGACATCGAAATCCCGGCGTCCCTCGTCCTTGAAGTCACCGAGACCGAACCCGGCGCCAAGGGCGACACGGTGAGCAACGTGACCAAGCCCGCCACCCTCGAAACCGGCGTCGTCATTCAGGTTCCGATTTTCGTGAACATCGGGGACCGCGTCAAGGTCGATACCCGCACCAACGGCTATCTCGGCCGCGAATAATGCCTTTTCCGGCCCGGGACCCGCTTCCGGGCCGGATGATCCCCCGCTTCAACTCATCGCCTTATATCTCTATCATGCAGACAAAACGGAGAGCGCCGGAGGAGGTTGCCATTACGGACGGACGCAAGATCGCCCGGGAACTGTTTGGGCTTTTTCTTATTTTCTGGGGACTGCTGGTGCTCTTGAGCCTGGTGTCCTTTGATCAGAACGACCCCAGCATCAACCATGCCGTGAGCAACCCTGCAATCGTCAAAAATTACGCCGGGCTCTTCGGCGCGTACCTCAGCGGGCTTCTGGTCGATATTTTCGGGTTCGCCGCGCTTGTCTGGCCCCTCGTCTTCCTCGCTTGGGGAGCGGGCTGCGTCTCCACATGGTTCACCATGCCGTGGTGGCGCTGGTTCGGCTTCACCCTTCTGGCGGCTTGCCTCATTTCCCTCGGTGCGGCCTGGAACCTCGGCATCGGAGACGTCCGGGGCGGAGGTATGCTCGGCATGAGCCTCTATACCAAGTTCACCACCCTGTTCAGTCCGGTGGGGTCTTCCCTGATCTGGCTGTTCTTGTTGTTCATCTCCCTTGAGATGGCCTTCGGCATCGCGTGGATCGCGCTTATCCGCAAGGGGTGGGCCCTGCTGAGAGAACAGCTGAGCGGGACGCCCTTCTCTCTCGACGACCTGCCGGAGCGCCTTTCCAAGGTATCCATGCCCAAGGTCGCCCTGCCCAAAATCGGGTTGCCCCACAAGGACAAAAAAGCGGAAGGGGAAACGGCCGCCGACGTCATCGCGCTGTTCGACATCCATGATGAAGAGGAAAGGCCCGCGCCCAAGCGCGAGGAGCCGCTCAGCATGGATCCGCCCTTCTCCCTGACGCCTGAGGAAACGCCCGCCGCGCCGAAAAAGGACGCAGGGGATCCGCTCAAGCTCTGGGAACCGCCGTCCGAGCACGACACCTTCGATTTTCAGCCGGAAGAACCGCGTGCGGGAACGGGAACATTCGCGCCGCAGGTGAACATCCACTTGGCTTCGCCGACGGATGCCGCCGCCAAGGCCGTGAACCTTCTTGCCGGGGAAAACCCGCTGCTGGCCCTCACCATTCCCGAAACGCAGCCCGCCCCCGCGCGGCCTCAGGCGGAACCGCAAGTTCAACCCGTGCAGCCGTATGCGGCGGAGCAGCAAGCTCCGGTTCAGCCTGCACAACCCCACGCGGAAGAGCCGCAACAGACGATTTCTTACGCCCCGGAGCAGCCTCGGGACACCTTTACGTTCGCGCCGCAGCAAGATGCCGCCCAGCCCGTTGCCCAGTGGCAGCAAGCGCCGCAGCCGGTACAGGCTGTCGCACAGCCGGCAACTCCAGCCGCGCCCGCTCAGCCCTCCGTACAGGCGGCTCCGGCAACGTCTCAGGCTCCGGCCCAAACCGCGCAGCCCCGCATCGACGCACCCGTGGGAACGGCTCCCGCCGCAGCGAAACCGATCCTGCGCAAACGCTCCTATCCCATGCCTTCGCTGGACCTGCTCCAGCAGCCGCAGCAGAGCGATTCCCTGCCCTCGCGGGAAGTGCTGGAGGAACAGAGCGCCGGCCTGATGAACTGCCTCGCCGAATTCAATATTCAGGGCGAACTGGTCCGGGTGACGCCCGGCCCGGTGATCACGCTGTTTGAAATCCGCCCCGCCCCGGGCGTCCGCGTGGGCCGGTTCACCAACCTGACCGACGACCTTGCCCGCAGCCTCAAGGCCGAAGCCATCCGTATCCAGGCCCCTGTGCCGGGATGCGACACCGTGGGCGTGGAAATCCCCAACCTGAACCGCTCCACCGTCAACTTCCGCGAGCTGATCCAGTCGGAAGCCTTCCAGAGTGCCCCGTCCTTGCTGACGATGGCCCTCGGCAAGGACATCGAAGGGCGCCCCGCCGTCCGGGATCTCGCCACCATGCCCCATGTGCTCGTCGCCGGTACGACGGGCTCGGGCAAAAGCGTGTGCCTCAACTCCGTGCTGGTGAGCTTCCTCTACAAGGCATCGCCGGATGAAGTGAAGCTTATGATGATCGACCCCAAACGCGTGGAAATGGCGATGTATGCGGATCTGCCGCATCTCGTGCATCCCGTGGTGACGGAAACCTCCCTCGCCAAGACGGCGCTTGAATGGGCCGTGGCCGAGATGGACGGCCGTTACGACTGCCTCGCCAAGTTCGGGGTCAAGAACATCAAGGACTACAATAAGAAACTGGCTTCGTTCGGCGACGAAAGGCCGCAGGAATACGCGGACCTCAAGCCCATGCCCTACCTTGTCATCGTCATTGACGAACTGGCGGATCTCATGCTCACGGCGGGCAAGGACGTGGAAGGCTGCCTCGTGCGCCTCGCCCAGCTCGCCCGTGCCGCGGGCATCCACCTCATCGTGGCGACGCAGCGCCCGAGCGTGGATGTGGTGACGGGGCTCATCAAGGCGAACTTCC
>OLJW01003538.1_pt1 | contig 11763 bp, 9 predicted proteins | sample 1603411 | NCBI WGS metagenome assembly OLJW01 (sample SAMN04168659, study PRJEB22393) | human gut metagenome | biome: human gut microbiome; feature: stool | host: Homo sapiens | collected 2014-05-12 | reverse complement strand
CCCTATGACCCTGTTTACCGACAATCCCTTTGAAAAGATGATGATACAGAAACCGAACGGGCGGCGTGATAATGCGCCGCCCGTTCCTTATCCCCCGACTTGCGCTTCCTGCCCTTATAAGGGACAGTCCCCTTGTGTGGGGTACTGTCTGAAACAGGTACAGAAGAAAAAAGAAACCGAGCCGGAACGCTGAAAAGAAATGTGGAGAAACTTCTTTTTGTGTGGTAAAATAATTATCATATAGCAAAGGAGCTGATGAATTGGGAAATAAATTAACAGACGCTTTAATAGCAACTGGAAAAGGGGCTGTATCATTATTCCCCGGAGGTGGTTTTTTAGCCGAGTATATAAGTTTGGCACAAGGGTATGTGGCTGATAAACGAATGAATGAGTGGAAGCAAAGAGTTGAGGAAATATTAGAAAAAATTCCACGCTCAATAGATGAATTGGCACAAGATGAGGCGTTCTATTCTTGTGTTCAAGTTGCAACTATGGGAGCAATGAGAGCATATCAGAAAGAAAAGCAAGAGCTTTTTGCTAATGCACTTTATTCTTCTGCAAACAATATAGATATACCAACGGATAAAAAACTTTTTTACTTGTCATTACTTGGAAGTTATACATTAAGTCATATAATGTTGCTAAAATATTTCGCACAAGATAATTACAATGAAAAGGTTATTAAGCGAAGTGGAACAACAATTCGGACGATTGGTGGAACAGAACACCCGATAAAAGGAATTATTGAGAAACTTCCTTGCTTTGCAGATGATATAATGTTTGTAAAACATATTGCAGGACAGCTTTGTTCAGACAGTTTAATAAGCATTGTAGATTTTGATACACCTGTTTCAACAGAACTTGCAAGAGCAAAAAGAACCACAAAATACGGAGATGAATTTTTAAAATTTATTCAAGACTATCAATAGATAGCTTATTTGTAGAGTAGCCAGAAATGGCTGCTCTTTTCTTTTACCCGAAAGGAGGATTTATCATTGATTTTAGTTATCGCAGAAAAGCCCAGTGTGGCGCAGACAATCGCTGCCGTACTTGGGGCAAAGGAAAAGAAAGACGGATTTCTCACAGGAAGCGGCTATATCGTTTCTTGGTGCGTGGGACATTTGGTAGGGCTTTCCGAAGCCGCCGCCTACGGGGAGCAGTATAAAAAGTGGAGCTATGACAGCTTACCGATTTTGCCGCAGGAATGGAAGTACACCGTTTCGGCTGACAAGGAAAAGCAATTCAAAACCTTAAAGGAGCTTATGCACCGGGCAGACGTTTCCGAAGTCGTCAATGCCTGCGACGCAGGGCGCGAGGGAGAACTCATTTTCCGTTTTGTCTATGAAATGGCGGGCTGCAAGAAACCTATGCGCCGCCTTTGGATTTCTTCTATGGAGGACAGCGCAATCAAAGAGGGCTTTTCCCGTCTGAAGAACGGCGAGGAATACGACGCGCTCTTTGCTTCCGCATTATGCAGGGCAAAGGCTGACTGGTTAATTGGTATCAATGCCACCCGCCTTTTCTCTGTCCTTTACAATCATACCTTGAACGTGGGGCGCGTACAGACCCCGACCTTAAAAATGCTTGTTGACCGGGACGCAGCGATTACCACTTTCAAGAAAGAAAAATACTACCATGTGCGCCTTACCTTATCCGACGCGGAAGCTGCAAGTGAAAAACTGTCTGACCGTTCCGAAGCTGACAGGCTGAAAGCTGCTTGCGAAGCGTCAAAAGCAGTCTGCACTTCCCTTGTGAAAGAGAAAAAGACCGCAGCCCCGCCGAAGCTCTTTGACCTTACTTCTTTACAGAGGGAAGCAAACCGCCTGTTCGGATATACGGCAAAGCAGACCCTTGACCTTGCACAAGCCCTGTATGAAAAAAGACTTCTTACTTATCCGAGAACAGACAGCGCATTTCTGACCGACGACATGGGCGACACAGCGGCGGGCATTATCAAGCTGCTTTGTGGGAAATTTCCTTTTATGGCGGGAAAAGACTTCACGCCGGAGCTTGGAAAGGTGCTGAACAGTAAAAAGGTATCAGACCACCATGCCATTATCCCGACTATGGAGCTTGCAAAGACCGACCTTGCCGCGCTGCCGGAAAGCGAAAGGAATATCCTTACCCTTGCCGGGGCGCGTCTACTTATGGCGACCGCTGCACCGCATACCTTTGAAGCGGTTACGGCAATCTTTGAATGTGCCGGACAGTCCTTTACCGCAAGGGGAAAAACGGTACTGTCCGACGGGTGGAAAGAGATTGACCGAAGATACAGGGCAGCCTTAAAGAACAAGCCCGAAACGGACGACGCAGACAGCGACACAGAAAATACCCTGCCACAGTTTACCGAGGGACAGACCTTTGAAAATCCAGCGGCAACGGTAACGGAGCATGACACAACACCGCCAAAGCCCCACAACGAAGCGTCGCTGCTCTCTGCTATGGAACGCGCCGGAAGTGAGGACACCGACCCGGACGCAGAACGCAAAGGGCTTGGAACTCCCGCCACCCGCGCCGCCGTCATTGAAAAACTGGTAAAGGGCGGCTTTGTGGAGCGAAAAGGCAAGCAGCTACTTCCCACAAAGGACGGTATCAACCTTGTGTGCGTCCTGCCGGACACCTTGACAAGCCCGCAGCTTACCGCAGAATGGGAAAACAATCTGACGCAGATTGCAAAAGGCAAGGCAGACCCCGCCGCATTTATGGAGGGTATCGAGGATATGGCGCGGGAACTGGTAAAGACCTATCCGTTTCTTTCTGATGATAAAGCGCAGATGTTCAAGCCGGAACGGGAAGCATTGGGAAGCTGCCCCCGCTGCGGTTCTCCTGTCTATGAGGGCAAGAAGAATTACTATTGCAGCAACAAGGAATGTATCTTTACCATGTGGAAAAATGACCGTTTCTTTGAAGAACGAAAAGTAACCTTTACCCCGAAGATTGCCGCTGCACTCTTACAATCCGGCAAGGTAAATGTGAAAAAGCTCTATTCCCCAAAGACGGGCAAAACCTACGACGGAACTATCGTATTGGCTGATACGGGCGGGAAATATGTCAACTACCGCATTGAACTGCCGAAGAAAAAATAACTGAATAGCAAGCATAGGAAAAGAGTACCCTTTTCCGTAAAATCCCTGCTTTCTCTACCGAGAACGGCGGGGATTTTTGCTTGTTGGGAAGTGTCCCAAACCCTCTGTTTTGTAGAGGGTTTTACCCTCTGAAATCTTGAAAAAATATCTAAACTCTTTGGCAAAAACGCGGGCGCGGGGTACTGAATGATGAAACCGGAACATACAGCGTCCGCGCTGCCGTTTGGAAAGGAGGTTACACATGGCAAGTTTACGGGACACCGTAAAGGACTATCAAGAAGAATTACGGGACGGTATCGCTTGGGTGGCGTTTTGGAAAATGGGACGTTCTTGGAACGCTGAATATTTCCACCTTGAAATGGGCGACTACCTCTACCCGGAGGACAGAAGCCGCATGGAAGAAATCAAGCAGGCTGACCCTGCCGCCGTTGTGGTAAACGGGTATTATTCCGGCTATCTTGGCGAGGATATGAGCCTTGACGAGCTGACCGCCGGGGTGCGCCGCCACTACGAAAACGGATATAGCAATATCGGGGAATTTATCGAAGCCCACGACGACAGGCTGCCGCCGGAGCTTATCGAGGAAGCAAGAGCCGCCGCCCACGCTGCGGGGCTGCCTTTCTCTGAAAAAGCCTACCGGGACGGCGAAGAACCCGACCCCTATCTATTTGACGGGAGCATGAGCATGGAGGACTACGAACTTATGCACCGCATGATTGAAAACGAAAGGAGTGAACGCATGGCAGAAATAAAAACAGGATATTCCACATACGACCATGACCGCTTAGACCCGGCAGACAGTATGAGGATAGAACGCAAGCTATATTTTGAACAGGACAAAGCCGATATTTCCGGGTTGACTGCCTTATCTATGGAACAGCTACGGGAAATCCGCGAGGAAAGCGCGGCGGCTGAACAGACAATTTATGAAGATTTGAAACAGCGGGCGGCTGCATGGGAAGCACAGGCAGGACAGACCCTTGCCGTTGATAAAGCTATTGAGTATGTGAGGACACCCGAAGTCAAGCATACCGCTAACCAGTGGGAAGCCGCAGAAAATGACCGTCATATCATTAGCAACCGCGTTTATCAAATGCGCTACCACATTTATGAGAATACCCGCTATGACCGGGAAAAGGAACAATCCGTTCCCTATGCGTGGACGCTCTCATGGAACGTTTACACCAACAGCCCGGACGGTTACAATCAAGCAAAAATCGCCGGACAGGAAAAGAAATTTGCAGACAAGGCAGCTATGGAAAAATATCTGAATGGGCGTATCAAAGCCTATCAGCATTTATTTACTGAAATATCGCCGCCTATTCCGAAAGAATATGCCTACCATTTCAAGATAAACGGACAGCTTTTACCGGGCTACACGATTGAGGGCGAGGAACGGGAACAGCCGACCACTGAACAGGCAGCACCCGTCCCGACAGAGCCACCGCAGAACATAGGGCAAAGGAACGAGCCGGAACAATTTGCAATTCTGATTAACAGCCGCAGCCGTTTTGAAACAGGCGAACCGGACGGCGTGTGGCTTTCCATGCCGACCACAAAGGAGCAGCTTCACGAAGCTATGAGAACTGTCGGCATTACCGCTGACAATCCACAGGACTTTTTTATTAACGGATATTCTGACAATGAAAACAGGCATATTGCCTTACCCTATGACATGGTATGCGCCGCTGACATTGACAGCCTTAATCTTCTTGCAGCGCGTATCGCACAGCTTGACCCCGCAGAGCTTCCAAAGCTCAACGCAGCCTTGCAGCAGAAACAGGGATTTGAAAATATCGGACAGATAATTGATTTTACTTACAACGTGGACTATTTCGTACATATCCCCGGAGTGAACACGTCCCGCGACTTGGGCGACTATTACCTTAACAAATCCGGCATGGTGCAAATGCCCGAAGAATGGAAAGGCGGCATTGACCTTACTACTTTTGGCAGGAACGCCGCCGCGCAGGAAAAAGGCGCGTTTACCGAATACGGCTATATCGTGGAAAGCGGCGACGAGTGGGAACGGCAGTTTGAGGGGCGCAAAGTGCCGGAGGAATACAAGATTATGAGTTACCCGCAGCCGGAGCGCGGCGAACAGGACAAAGCCTATATGGACGCAGCCGAAACGCAGCAAGCAGACGCACAGGCCGCAGAGCCGCAGCAGCCCCGCCCCGTCGTCCCCATTATCCTTACTTCCGAAAAGCCCGCCGAAAAGGTAAAGGAGATCACCGCGCGTTTGGAACAGGGCGTACAGGCGATTTTTGACAGCGACCGCTACAAAGAGTTTCTAACCGCTATGTCAAAGTTCCATGATTATAGTTTGAATAACACTATCCTAATTGCTATGCAGGGCGGCAATTTGGTAATGGGCTTCCGTCAATGGGAAAAGGAGTTTGACCGCCATGTAAAGAAAGGCGAGAAAGGCATTAAAATCTTTGCCCCCGCGCCCTACAAGGTGAAAAAGCTGGTTGATAAAATCGACCCCGAAACGAGAAAGCCCATGCTTGACCGCGAGGGAAAAGTGGTAAAGGAAGAAAAGGAAATCACCGTCCCCGCCTTTAAGGTTATAACCGTCTTTGATATTTCGCAGACCGAGGGCAAGGAGTTTCCCGACCTTTCCGTTAAACCGCTGCTTGCCGATGTGGAGCAGTACGAGGATTTTTTCGCCGCCCTTGAAAAAGCGTCCCCCGTCCCGATTGCATTTGAGCAGATCACAAACGGCGCAAATGGGTATTTCAGTTTGACCGACAAGCGTATTGCAATCAAAGAGGGCGTGAGTGAATTACAGGCGGTAAAGACCGCCATTCACGAAATCGCCCATGCGAAGCTGCACGACGTAGACTTAAACGCCCCGCCGGAGCAGCAAAACCGCGTTGACCGCCATACCTGCGAGGTAGAAGCGGAAAGCGTCGCTTATACGGTTTGCCAGCATTTCGGCCTTGATACTTCCGATTACTCTTTCGGCTATGTGGCTGGTTGGAGCAGCGGCAAGGAAATGACCGAGTTAAAAGCGTCCCTTGAAACAATACAGACCACCGCAAAGGAACTCATTACCGAGATTGAGGGGCATTTTACCGAGTTGCAGCAGCAGCGGCAAGCCGAGCAGGAGCAGGGCGATACCTTTTCCATTTATCAGTTAAAGCGCGGGGACGAAACAAGGGACTTGCGCTTTGAGCCTTATGACCGTCTGCAAGCGGCTGGACTTACCATTGACCGGGTAAATTATGAACTCGTCTATACTGCACCGCTTACAAAGGATATGACGCTGGGCGACATTTGGGAAAGGTTTAATATCGACCACCCCGCCGACTTTAAGGGGCATAGCCTTTCCGTTTCCGACATTGTTGTGCTTCATCAGAACGACGAGGACACCGCCCACTATGTAGACAGTATCGGTTTTCAGCAAGTGCCGGAGTTTTTGCAGGAGCAGCAGACCCCCGTATTTGACAAGCTGCCGCCCGAACAGCAGCAAGCCTTGTCCGACACCGTACAAGACACTTTGCAAATGCTGGTTGACGCAGACAAGCGGATTTATGGCGACGTTACGGGCAAGACCCTTGAAGCAATCGCGGCGCAAGGATATTCCTACAAGGACGGGCAGCTTGAAAAGCAGCAGCCGGAAGCGACCCCCGACAGCCTTTTGACGGGTGAAACCGTTAGAACGCCGAGGGGCAATTTTCATATTACCGATATGAGCCGTGAACAGATCGAAGCGGCGGGATTTGGTTTTCACCATGCGTCGGAGGACGGGAAGTATCTCATTATGGGGAATGGCACACAGGCTTATGCCATAGCCGCCGAGCAGCCGCAGCGGGATAATCCCTTAAAGCACGTCGAGGACACCATAGAGCAGAACGACAACAATTTTGACGGGCTTATCAACAATACGCCGCAAACGCCCACCGTTGCAGATTTTGAGCAGCGGGCAAAGGCGGGGGAAGCGATTTCCGTTACCGACCTTGCAAAAGCGGTAAAAGCCGAGAAACGGGAACAGCCGCAGAAAAAACCGTCCATTTTGAAGAAGCTGGACGAATACAAGAAACAGGCGGCGCAGCAGCCGAAAGATAAACAGAAAGAGCATAAAAAGGATTTGGAGGTTTGATAGCATGAATACCCGCTTTACCATTGAGGAAGAAAACATTGTTGCGATCTACGCCGAGGACAGCCGGGAAACAACGCTTGAAAATATCCTTGCCGCCATGCCCTACATGGACGAGGATATGCGCCAGCTTGCCGCCGCAGCGGTGAACAAGCTGCAAGCCATGACGGACAGCGAGTTTTCCGAAAGGGAGTTTATCTTGACCGACGAGGAATAGCCCATAGAGAACAGGGGCGCGGTTGCCGATTTCCGGCACCGCGCCCCTGTTCTTTTTTTGTCCTTGCGTGGACAATTAGAAAGCCGTTTTTGCGGGTTTGAATATACTTTATCGTCTATGCCGTTTCCCCGCGCTGGAAGCCGCAGAAACACAGGCGTTTTCAGCCCTTAACGTTCCACTTGTTACCCCTTTATTCGTCCGTTTCGTCTTTCTTCTTTTCCGCGTCCACAACGCCCTCAATCATGCCCGTTACAACGGCGTTTAATTGCGCCGCGTTTTGGGAAGTGATAACGGGCTTGCCCGTTTCCGCTTCAAGGGCTTGTTTTGCAATCCCGGCGACATTCCCGCCGCGACGGGCAACCTCTATGTTTTCTTCAAAGGTTTCCGGCTTGGACGCTTGGGAAATATCTTTTGTAGAGGTTTCCGCGAGCATATTTAAGATGATTTCCGTTGTACTCATGTTATCCCGCAGATTTTCTTTTTTTAAGCCTTTCAGCTTTTTGTATTGCCGCGTCGTCATTCCCGACCATGCGCGGGTGATCTCGTCGGTGAGTATCGCATATTCAACGCCCTTTTTCACGCCCCGGTCTTGCCATTCGTCGGTTAATTCTTTCCGCACTTGGATTGCCTGTAACCGCTGGTTAATCCATTCGCGGGTATATCCCTTTTTCAGATAGGTTTCAAGGGCGCGATCAATGGCCTGTTCCGGGTCTATGGTTTCTTCTATCCGTTCCCGCCCGACTTCCGCAAGCCACAGCTTAAACGGCTCTGCTTTCGGTGAGGGGATAGACTGAATGATACGCAAAAGCTGTTCCGTTGTCGCAACGTCGGTCAACCGCTTTTTCCCATCGGCAGCGGTCATTTTCAAAGCGTTACAGTTTGTAACGGTTTCATTTCCCTCGTCTTTTAAGCGTTTTTTCATTACGCGCCAGTAGGTTTGAGGGTTGGGGCTGTCGGTCAAAACCGCGACAACATCAACAATGGAAAAGTACCATTCTTCCTTTTCCTCGTCCCATGCCGTTCTGATTGCTTTGTTTTCAAAAAGCTGCAATTTGTCGTTATCCATTTGCGATACTCCTTTCCAGGCAATTCTATTTTACAATAAAATTATGACTTTTTCTACTGTAACCTCTTATCGTTCCTGCTCCCGCGTCTTGCTTTGGGACGGGTAAAGAATACTATCGACGTTCTTTTTGACAATGCCGTACTCCTGCATTTGCTTTTTCGCTTGGCGGTAATCCTCATACAATTTGCTTTTCCTGTCGTTTAAGCTGCTATACTCCTTACGCAGCGCGGCGAGATCGGGCAGCTTCTTTATCTGCATTTCCTTTAATGCCCTTGCCGCAGCTTCAAACAGGATAATTTCGCTTTCATGCCCCCGCAGATACTTTTCCTTGTCCGGCGATTTTCGGTATTCATCGTAAATCGGTTTTAACTGTCGGTATGTGGTGGTGTGCTTGATAAGCAGCGACAAATCAGACATACGCTGTTCCACTTCCTTAACCGCCTTTGCCGCCGCGTCATGAGCGGTCATAATATCGGCTATCTTGCTTTCAAGTTCGCTATAATACTCAATCTTGTTTTCGGTTAGGAAGTTCATGCTTTTAGCAGCCTGTTTCAGATTATGGATTTTTGCCCACCGTTCATAGCCCGCCGACTGTTGGGCTTTGATACTGTTTTCAAGATCGACGACAAGCCGGATTTTCTTATCTTCCCGCAGCGTTTTTGTTTTGGCAACATACACGCCCTTGATACGCTCCTTTATCGCTTCTTCCGTATAGGCCGCGCCGAGCGTCTTTGTGCGGGTAAACCGTTCCTGTCCGGCAGCGCGAAAGGAAATGTATTTGCCCTGTTTGATTTCATACCCCATTTCCTGCAAGCGGCGCAGCAGTTCGTCAAAATCTTTCACTTGGGGAATGAGAGTATCTATCGCCGTTTTCAGCTTTGCTTTGTAGCTTGTCCCTTGCTTTTCGGCGGTGTATTCTGCATAGCTTTTTCCCTTGTCCTGTCCCGGTACGACGACGGATAGCCCATGCTCTTTACATATCCTGTCGCTGGTGCGCCGGATAAAGTGATAGCTTTGCTTGTTGGAATGGTACTTTTTGTAGTCAACGAAGCTAACCGCGTTGAAAATCAAGTGATTATGCAGATGGTCTTTATCGACGTGAGTTGTCAAAACAAACTCATACTTGCCGCCTAATACCGCCCCGGCAAGTTCCATGCCGATTTTGTGCGCTTCTTCCGGTGTGGTTTCTCCCACCGCAAAGGATTGTATCAAGTGCCGCCCTAAATGTGTGCCGCGATCTCCGGCAGCTTCCCGCGTCCATGCAAACTCAATATCGGCGGTTTCCAGCCCGCAGCCGAAAGAGGACGCAAGCAGCTTCCCGTCTGTCTTTTCGGGATTTAAGATATAGTCTATCGCAGCCTTTAAGGTTGATTTAATAGGGTGCGTCTTTGTAACCGCCATATCTCGTCCACCGCCTTTTTAATGTCCTCTATATCCTGCCTGTAAACCGTCCCCGTCGCATTGGCGCGTTTTGCAATTTGGTTGATGTTCCGGCTCACCGCTTGCAGTTCCCGGATATATGCTTTTGTGTCGCTTCGGTCAACGACAAGAATATACCCGTCTATCGCCATTTTACGGAAGTATGCCCCATACTGCTTTATGGGAAGCTGCTTCATCTTCTCGTCGATCAGCCGCTTTTCTTCTTCCGTAACGTAAAACTTCATCTGTATATTTCTCTTTCGGTTTTCCATTTCCGCACCGCCTTTCGGTATAAGGGTTTGGGATTATCCCAACAAGCATTTTCCGCAAACGGGTACTCGTTTGCTGTGCTTGCTATCTACTCCATACCCCCACCGAAAGGCGGTATTTGTTGCGCGTTCCTTTGATTTTGGACGGAACAAAGTGCCTTCGGCACTCTCAACTCCCCTGCCCCTCACTCATGAGGGGTTTTGGGGTTTTCCTTTGTCACTTTTTGTTGTAAAATATTCTTATGTATAAAAAGAACATTCTTCAAACTATTTTCAGTGACCACTTTGAGTACATCCAGTATGCTCTTCGTCCTGGCAAAAATGTTATGGATAACATCAAACGTATGATCCATTGCCACGATCCTTCTTATGGACAAGCTGTCTACGGCTGTCCCCATTGTGGTAAACTTAAATCTGTACCTTTTTCCTGCAAAAGCCGTTTCTGTCCATCTTGTGGTAACATGTATAATCAGAAACGGGCTTTTCGTATGTCCTGCAAGCTCATTTCCTGTAACCACAGACACTGTGTCTTTACGATTCCAGAGGAACTTCGCATATACTTTCTTAAGGACCATTCTCTTTTGAATTGTCTTTTTCATGCCGTCCGAGATGTCGTCCTCCGTATGTTTTCTAAACTTAATAAAACTGAAAACTTTACTCCCGGGTTTATTTGTGTCCTTCACTCTTTTGGTAGAGACCTCAAATGGAATCCTCATATCCATGCGCTCATTTCCGAGGGCGGGGCCGGTAATTTTACCTCCTGGCGTCCAAACAAACATTTTGATTTCAGATTTTTACGCTTTGCTTTCCGTAAGGTTCTTTTAGAAAAACTTGCGCATAAACTCGGTTCTTCTTTCCTTAAACTTAAAAATCAGATTTATAAGGATCACCCGGATGGTTTTTATGTCCGTGCCAAACCCAATCTCTGCTCTCCTGATATCACCATTAAGTATATCAGCCGATATCTCGGACGACCGGTTATTGCTGCCTCCAGAATTGATTCTTACGATGGTGACTCCGTGACGTTTCATTACACCAGGCATGAGGATCACAAGACGGTTACAGAATGCCTCCCCGTCATTGATTTTATAAAACGCCTGATTATTCATATCCCTGACAAGCACTTCAAAATGGTTCGTTACTACGGTATTTATGCAAAACATCATAAACAGGAAAAAAATCTTCGGCAATGTTTATCCCCTCAGAAACAACGCTATCTTTCCAGTCTTCTGGATTGGCGTAACTCGATTATTCTGACGTTTGGATATGACCCACTCAAATGTCCGAAGTGTGGCACTTCTATGTTGGTTTTAGAAGTTTACTACAAAAAAACTGCGCTGTTTGAACGATTCCGAAAGGTAATGGGTTATGGATAGTTCCATGCCCCTTATTCTTTCTTTGCCGTCAGACAGCGCAGTCTAAACCAAAACAAAAAACTACATAATCAACGTCGTGGCGAATCACTACATTCGCTCTTTTGTTATGTGATTTTTTATTTCAAGTCCATTATACACTATCTTGGCCGATTTGCGAAGTTTCCTAGAAAGCAAAAAAAGATTGCAGCCGCCATGCGCTGCAATCTCCCGATTTCTCATATTGTG
>OLJW01003536.1_pt1 | contig 11769 bp, 7 predicted proteins | sample 1603411 | NCBI WGS metagenome assembly OLJW01 (sample SAMN04168659, study PRJEB22393) | human gut metagenome | biome: human gut microbiome; feature: stool | host: Homo sapiens | collected 2014-05-12 | reverse complement strand
GCCGTGCCGCAGCTGCCGGAGCGGTGCTTAAGCCGCAAGGCGGGAATTGTGCGGTATTGCCATAAATGTGTTGATCGGAATATTTCAACTCTCTTTTGCGGGGTTCGGGGATGCCTTGATTACGCCAAGGCCCAAATCACTGGATAGCGGCGCGCAGTATTTCCAGCAGCGGGGTGATCATCCCGGCTGCAGCGGGACCGCCAAAGTTCACGATGCCACGCAGCGGCATGGAATCCAGCATCTGAGCTACGGCTTCGCTGCTGGCAATCTCGCTGCCGCCTGCGTTGCCGCCGGTCAGGGCATTGCCCGCCTGTGCCAGCACCTGCTGGATGATGGCAGCTGTGCGGTCATCCTTGGAAAGCTCGCCGATGGTGGTGTTTTCGTCAATCACGAACGGGCGGCGGCGCGGGGTGCTGAACCGCACGCTGAGCGTTGCGTGGATATCCCGGCTGGAATGGCCCAGCAAAATCTTGTACTCGCCTGGGGCGGCGTACCAGCTGCCCAGCGTTTCGTCATAGTAGCTCAAATCCTGCGCGGTCAGGGTGAATTCTACCTGCTTTTCCTCGCCAGGTTCCAGCTTGACCTTCACGAACTTGCGCAGCTCCTTGGGCGGGCGGCCGGTGGTGCCGGTGCAGTCTGCTACATACAGCTGCACAACTTCCTTGCCGGGCATCATGCCAACATTCTTCACGCTCACCCGTACCCGCACGCTGTCGCCCTCGGCAAACTCGTCCGCCGTCAGCTGGGCATTGCGGTACACAAACCCTGTGTAGGAAAGCCCGTGCCCAAACGGCCACAGCACCGGCATCTTGCGGGCATCGTACCAGCGGTAGCCGACATACACGCCCTCGCGGTATTCCACATGGCGGCCGTCACCGGGGAAGTCGAGATAACACGGGGTATCTTCCAGCCGCAGGGGCCAGGTTTCCGGCAGGCGGCCGCTGGGGTTGGCATCGCCCCACAGCAGGGCGTCCGCCGCAGCGCCAACACCTTCGCCGCCCAGATACATGCACAGCACGGCGTTCACATCGTTGGCCCAGGGACATTCCACCGGGGAACCGGTGTGCAGCACCACAACAGTGTTTTTCTGCACGGCGGCCACGCGGGCAATCAGGTTGTTTTGGCTTTCCGGCAGGCGCATATGGCTGCGGTCAAAGCCTTCGCTTTCAAAAGATTCCGGCAGGCCCGCAAAGATCACCGCCGCGTCAGCTTCCGCTGCGGCGGAAACCGCGCGCAGGAACTCTTCCTCCTCCCGCTGGTCCAGATCAGCGGGGAATCCCTCCACATAGCTCACCCGGCGGCCATGGCTTTCGGCCATTTCCAGCGCGCTGTCCACCCTGATGGTGTTGATGTGGCTGGAGCCGCCGCCCTGATAGCGCGGCGTTTTGGCAAAGCCGCCGATGTATACTACCTTGCTGCCCTTTTTCAGCGGCAGCACACCGCGGTTCTGCAAAAGCACGGCGCATTCCTTGGCCAGCTCTGCGGCGATGGTGTGGTCGCCTTTCAGGTCCAGCTCCGGGGCCGGGGCGGCAGCTTCGTCCGCCGCGCGGAACACAATGTTCAAAATGCGGATCACAGCCTTGTCCAGCGCGGCTTCGCTTAAGGTGCCGGCTTTAACAGCGGCCACGATCTTGGCGTCATTGACACCGCCGGAACCGGGCATTTCCAGGTCAAGCCCAGCCGCAACACCTTTTACACGGTCAGCTACAGCGCCCCAGTCGGACATCACAAAGCCCTTAAAGTTCCACTCGGTGCGCAGGATATCGGTCAGCAGCATGCGGCTTTCGCTGGCAAATACATCGTTCACGCGGTTGTAGCTGCACATCACCGTCCAGGGCTGGGATTTCTTGACGGCGGTTTCAAATGCAGGCAGGTAAATTTCGCGCAGCGTACGCTCCGTCATGTCGGACGATGCGCTCATGCGGCGGTACTCCTGGCTGTTGGCGGCAAAATGCTTGATGGAGGTACCAACCCCCTGGCTCTGTACGCCATTGATGTACCCGGCGGCCAGCTCACCGGCCAGCACCGGGTCTTCGGAGTAATATTCAAAGTTGCGGCCGCACAGCGGGCTGCGCTTGATGTTTATGGCAGGCCCCAGCACAACGCCAACGCCGAACGCGCGGGCTTCCCGCCCGATGGCCGCACCCTCCCGGCGGGCCAGGTCGGGGTCAAAACTGGCGGCAACGGAGCACCCGGCGGGGAAGCAGATCGCCTTGCGGCTGTGGTTGGGGTCGTCCCGTTCCGGGTCCTGGGTGCGCAGGCCGTGCGGGCCGTCCGAGACCATCAGGGTGGGAATGCCCAGGCGTTCCACGGTTTTGGTGTGCCAGAAATCCGCGCCGGAGCAAAGCCCGGCCTTTTCTTCCAGCGTGAGCTGGGCAACCAATTCGGGAATGTTGTGTTCCATCAAAAAGTCATCCTCCTTTTGTCCACCAGCTGCGGGTGGGGGGCAAGGGCAGGTGGCGGTTGTTCGGGCAGTGGAAACGTGCCGGATACACCGTTCCGCCCACGCTGCCTCCGGGGTGTGCCAAAATGGACACACACCCCCGTATTTTGTATCATTATACACCACTTTGCACGCGAAAGGATAGCCTTTTTATTAAAAAATGTAAAGCCTGAAAACTTTTTCTGTGCAGGATGTTGGTGCGTCTGGCATTGTATTTCTCCTCTGTTTCGTGTAAAATTTTAAATTAGGATATACAGCGGCAAAAACGTTTTTTTGGCTGTATTCCAGGGAGGAAAAAATGAAAAAAGATAAACGGATTTTGGCCCTTGTTTTGGCGGCGGCCATGATGGGTACCACTGCGCTTCCGGTTTGGGCCCAGACCCCGGAAACGGCGGACAGCAGCGTGGTGGAAGTGGAAGGCACGCTGGAAAACATCATAGCTGCCCGTGAAGCACTGGCTGCGCAGCTGGCAACGCTGGCGGAGGATGACAACAACATTCAGGCGGCGCAGGCCATGGTGGAGCGCGTGGCCAATGCCGTAAAGAACCATACGGAAACAGCAGAGAAAGTAAATATCAAAGACCTGAACTTGGATAAAGATCTGGTGCTTTCCACCCTGGCTGACCTGAATGCGCGTGTGGAAGGCGGCGAGGCCATCAGCAAATTGTCCTGCTATTATAGCAGAGATACCGGGCTGGCGGTGGCAATCGGCCTTGAATACTGCACGGCGCAGGATGTTGCCGCCATGCAGGTAAAGCTGGACCAGCTGGTGGACCAGGCCAACACCCTGTGCCAGACGGATCTGGAAAAGGTGTTCTATGTGCATGAATGGCTGGTGCAGAACATTGCCTATGACCGGGAACACCTTAGTGATGATGTGCAGGACGACCACAACCTGCGCGGCGCCCTGCTGGAAGGAACCGCCGTCTGTGACGGTTACGCCAAAACGTATGCCCTTACCCTGCGCAAGCTGGGTATCACTGGTGTGCTGGTAACCAGTAAAGATATCGGCCATGCGTGGAACATGGTCGAGCTGGACGGGAACTGGTACCAGGTGGACTGCACCTGGGATGACCCGGTGGACGGTTCTGATCAGCTGGGATATTGCATGCATAAACACCTGCTGTGTACCACAGAGGAGATGAACACCAACCATAACGATGACGGCGATGACAGCGTTGCCTTTGACCTTGAAAACCTTGGCACGCAGAACATCGTGAACCTGGCCACGGACGATACCTATGAAAATACCTGGTGGAAAGACAAAAAGAGTGCAATCTTCCCGTGCGGGGGCGACTGGTACTATGCGTCCGGCGAACGCCTTTTCTGGCGTGATGACCTGGGCGACTGTGATTCCAACCTGGCGCATGAAGATGATTCGGGTGTGGTTGCCGGCAGTATTGCGCTGGACGGAACGCTGCTGGTCGCCACGGACAAACAAGCGTGCGAGCAGAGCAGCTGGATCAAACAATATGAACTGGATCCGGCCAGCCATGAAGTGACCGAGAAAAAGAAGGAAAGTCTCCAAAGCATCGGCATTGCAGCCCAGTGGGATGGCATTTATTATGCCGTAAGCCAGCAGGAATACCACCAGGATGTGCGCCAGTATATCAAGACAAGGGATATCCCAGTCCCCACAGCAACCCCGACTGCTGTACCTACCGCAACGCCTACTGCAGCGCCTACCGCAACGCCTACTGCAGCGCCTACCGCAACGCCTACTGCAACGCCTACTGCAACGCCTACCGCGACACCTACCGCGACCCCCACTGCAACGCCGGTTAAGCCGACTGCTACACCTACCGCTACCCCTGTGAAACCCACCGCAACCCCTGCCAGCGGCTATACCGGTTGGAAAACCGTGAACGGCAAGGACTACTGGTACGAAAACGGCGTAAAGCAGGGCACCACTGGCCGCGGCAAGGAAATTTATGACCCCGATTCCGACGCCTGGTACTGGCTGGACGCCAAACAGGGCGGCGCAAAAGCCGTCAGCAAGGATGTCTATCAGGAATCCAACGGCGGCAAATGGGTGCGCTATGATGCCAACGGCCATATGATCAAAGGGTGGGATACCAACGATGACGGCACCTATTACTTTGACCTGATCACCGGCGCCATGGCCAAGGGCGATATTGTGGTGGACAACCTGCCCTGCAGCTTTGATACCACCACCGGCATTGGCTGCAACCTGATGTGGCACAGCATGGACGGCAAAGATTACTGGTACGAGGCTGGCAAGCGCCAGGGTTATGATCCCAATAATGCAGCCTACCGCGGCAAAGAAATCTATGATCCGGCCTCCGGTGCCTGGTACTGGCTGGATAACGTGCAGCAGGGTGCTAAAACCGTCAGCAAGGATGTATACCAGGAATCCGAAGCCGGCGACTGGGCCGAAAACGCAGACGGCACCGGCAAGTGGGTGCGGTATGATGCCAACGGCCACATGGTAAAAGGCTGGGATACCAACAATGACGGCACCTATTACTTTGACCAGGTGTACGGCACCATGGCCAAAGGCATTGTGACGATCGACGGCAATCTGTACCTTTTTGATGTTGATACCGGCGTGATGCAGGCCAGCATTACGACCAGCGAGGAAGCCATGGCAGACCGCGTGATCGAGCTGGTCAACCAGGAGCGCACCTCCCGCGGATTGCAGCCCCTGCTCAAGCACGATGGCCTGATGGTTGCCGCCGCGGCCCGCGCCAAGGAGCTTTCCCAGCGATACAGCCACACCCGCCCCGACGGTTCTGAATGCTTTACCATTTTGTGGCACCTGGGCATTGACTATGCCTATGCCGGCGAAAACATTGCCATGGGTCAGAGAACCCCGGAGATCGTGATGAACGACTGGATGAGCAGCTCCGGCCACCGCGCCAACATCCTGAACGAAAACTATGACTGCATCGGCGTTGGCTACACTATGGTGGATGGCCACCCCTATTGGGTGCAGCTGTTTACCGGTGACTTTGATTTATAAGTAGTTTGTAAACAAATTTAAAACACAGCCCCGCAGCCGTTGCATTTTTTCGGCTGCGGGGCTATACTGTTTCCATGCACTTAACATATGCCAACTATTTACATATAGCAACAGAAAGGAGAACCTTTATGGAGGGACATAGTGGTGACCCGCGCAGCAAAGCCGTGATGCGCTATCTTGACCGGCTGAAAAAGTCTGTGCGCCGCGGGGCGTCTTTAAGCCTTGCCAACGCCCCCAAGCTTCATCTTGGCATTCTGGAAGGGCTGAACCACGCCATTGAGGTGCGCGGCCAGGATGGTGCCGTGTATGTTTCGGACCTGGCGGAGATTTTCAAGCAGCCACTGCCGGCGATTTCCCGCGGACTGCGCACACTGGAGCAGGATGGCCTGGCCCAGCGCCAGACCGATCCCAATGACCGCCGCCGCACTCTGGTGCGCATCACCCCAAAAGGGGAGGAATCCCGCCTGATCTGCGAAAGCCGTCTGAATGATTACATCACCGGCATTATGGATGACCTGGGCGAAGAATTTTGCCAGCAGTTTGCAAAGGATGCCGAAACCCTGCTGCAGGCCATTGAGCGCCAGAACGAAAAGCTGCTGGCCGAAAAGGAGAAGATGCCATGACAAAAATTTTCAAACATCTGGCCAAACACTGGGCGGCCTGCCTTGTTATTATTGCCCTGCTGTTGGTGCAGGCATACGGCGATTTGACCCTGCCGGACTACACCAGCAAAATTGTGGATACCGGCATCCAACAGTCCGGCATTGCGGACGCTGTGCCAGAAGTAGTGCGGGATTCCACCCTGCAGGTGCTGGAGCTGCTGATGACGGACGCGGACGCCGCCGCGGTGGAAGCCGCTTACACCCAGCCGGGCGGCACCGACAACGCACTCTCCTCCGCTACCAGCTTACAGAAAAAGCTCGCATCCCCCTATACGGTCCGCCTGCTGCGGGCCGATGCGGACCGGGATACGCTGGCGGAGGTATTTTCCACCCCGGATATTGTGCTCTATCTGGCTTCCGCTCAGGCATCCGGGGAGGGCAACGCCCCGGATGCCGCCGCGCTGGATACCGTTGCCGCCCAGTTTGCGGCCATGACCCAGATGCCCGGTTTCAGCCGGGATGCCGTGCAGGCCCAGCTGGCCGCAGCCATGGGTCAGGCCGGCGAAAGTGAGCTGAGCGGGCTTTCAGCCCAGGCAGTGCTGCTGGTGGGGCTGGAATATCAGGCCCTTGGCATCAGCGATGCGGTACAGATGAACTACCTGATGCAGACCGGCGGCCAGATGCTGGGGCTGACCCTGTTGATGGTTGCCGCCGCGGTTCTGGTGGGGCTGCTTGCTTCCCGCGTGGCGGCTGCCATTGCGCGGGATCTGCGCCGCGGTGTGTTCCGCCGGGTGGTCAGCTTTTCTGCCTCTGAAACGGACAAGTTTTCCACCGCATCCCTCATCACCCGCACCACCAACGATGTACAGCAGATCCAGATGACCTGCGTAATTTTGCTGCGCATGGTGGCGTATGCCCCCATCCTTGGCATTGGCGGCATCATCCATGTGGCGCAGGCGGGTTCCAGCCTGACCTGGATCATTGTGCTGGCCGTCGCTTTGCTGCTGGCGCTGATTACGGTATTGATGCAGTTTGCCATGCCCAAGTTCAGGATCATGCAAAAGCTGGTGGACCGGCTGAACCTGGTATCCCGCGAGATTTTGACCGGCATTATGCCCATCCGCGCATTCAGCCGCGAACAGCACGAGGAAGCACGCTTTGACGCCGCCAACACCGACCTGATGCGCACCCAGCTGTTCACCAACCGGGTAATGGCCGCCATGATGCCCTTTATGACCCTGATTATGAACGGCACTTCCCTGCTGATCGTCTGGTTCGGCGGCAAACAGATTGATGCCGGCACCATGCAGGTGGGCAGCATGATCGCCTTTATCACCTACACGATGCAGATCGTGATGTCCTTCCTGATGCTGACGATGGTTGCCGTGATGCTGCCCCGTGCCGGCGTTGCCGCGGACCGCATTGACGAAGTGCTGACCACCGAGCCGGCCATCCATGACCCGGTGCCGGAAGCCATCCCCGCTGACCTCAATCAGCACCACTGGAACGGCGAAGTCGCATTCCATCATGTCAACTTTACCTACCCCGGCTCCAGCGAGGACGCCCTGCACGATATTGATTTTGTCGCCAAACCCGGCCAGACCACGGCCATTATCGGCTCCACCGGCTGCGGCAAAACCAGTTTGCTGCATTTGATCACCCGTTTTTATGATGTGACCGGCGGCAGCGTGACGGTAGACGGCGTGGATGTGCGCCAGATGCCCCAGAGCACCCTGCGCGGCCTTTTGGGTTATGTGCCGCAAAAGGGCGTGCTGTTCAGCGGCACGATTGATTCCAACCTGAAATTCGGCGGCGAAGAAATCACCGACGCCGATGTGCGCACCGCCGCCCGCATTGCCCAGGCGGAAGAGTTCATCTCCGCCAAGCCGGAGGGGTACGAAAGCCCCATTGCCCAGGGCGGCACCAACGTTTCCGGCGGGCAGAAGCAGCGGCTTTCCATCGCCCGCGCCATTGCCAAACACCCGAAGATCTACCTGTTTGATGACAGCTTCTCCGCGCTGGACTACAAGACTGATGTTGCCCTGCGCCGCGCGCTGAAAGCCGAAACCGGCGACGCCACCGTGATTATTGTGGCACAGCGCATTTCCACTGTGCTGCACGCCAACCAGATTTTGGTTCTGGAAGATGGCCGCATTGTGGGCAAGGGCACCCACGCCCAGCTGATGGAAAGCTGCCCGGCTTACCAGGAAATTGCCCGCAGCCAGCTGAGCAACAAAGAGCTGGACCTGAAAGGAGGGGAAGCCTGATGCCGCATCCCGGACGAATGACGACCCAAAAGGCAAAAGACTTTAAGGGCACCATGCGCAGCCTGCTGGCAGAGCTGGGGCACTACAAGTTCCGCCTGATTGCCGTGATTGTTTTTGCCGTTCTTTCAACGATTTTTAATATTGCAGGCCCCAAGGTGCTGGCCAAAGCCACCACTGCCCTGGCCACCGGCTGGGTGGCCAAGCTGCGGGGCGCCGGCAGCATTGACTTTGGCTATATCGGCAAAATCCTGCTGATCCTGCTGGTCATGTATCTGGTTTCCGCTGCGTTCAGTTTCTGCCAGAGCTGGATCATGAGCGGGCTTTCGCAGAAGATGTGTTATGACTTCCGCCGCCAGATCAGCGAAAAGATCAACCGCCTGCCCCTTGCCTATTTTGAAAAGCGCACCGTGGGCGAGGTACTTTCCCGCATTACCAACGATGTGGACACCCTGGGCCAGAGCCTGAACCAGAGCATTACCCAGCTGATCACCAGCATTACCACCATGATCGGCGTGCTCATCATGATGCTGACCATCAGCCCCACGATGACGCTGATTGCCATTTTGATCCTGCCGGTCTCGATGGCGCTGGTGCTGTTGGTGGTCAGGTTCAGCCAGAAATATTTCCGCGCCCAGCAAAAAGTTCTGGGCTCCGTGAACGGCCAGGTGGAGGAAGTATATTCCGGCCACAATGTGGTCAAAGCGTTCAACCGCGAAGATGCCGTTCTGAATGATTTTGACGAAGCCAACAACCGCCTGTTTGAATCCGCCTGGAAAAGCCAGTTTCTTTCCGGCCTGATGCAGCCCATCATGACCTTTGTGGGAAATCTGGGCTACGTATCCGTGGCGGTTCTGGGAAGCATCCTGGCCGTGAGGGGAACCATTACGGTAGGTGATATCCAGGCATTTATCCAGTACGTAAGAAACTTTACCCAGCCTATTACCCAGCTGGCGCAGGTATCCAACATGCTGCAGTCCACAGCGGCCGCGGCGGAGCGTGTTTTTGAATTCCTTGAGGAAGAGGAGGAGGAACAGCTTGCGCAGAATCCGGTACACCTGGAATTCCCCAAAGGCAGGGTGGATTTCCAGAATGTGGTATTCGGCTACAACCCGGATAAGGTGATCATCCATAACTTCAACTGCTCCGTGAAGCCCGGCCAGACCGTGGCTATCGTAGGCCCCACCGGCGCCGGGAAAACGACCATGGTGAAGCTGCTGATGCGTTTCTACGATGTGAACAGCGGCGCTATCCTGGTGGACGGCCACAATGTAAAGGAATTCAACCGGAGCGAGCTGCGTGAGATTTTCGGCATGGTGCTTCAGGATACCTGGCTGTTTAAGGGTACTATTATGGAAAATATCCGTTATGGACGGCTGGATGCCACGGACGAAGAGGTTATTGCGGCGGCCAAGGCGGCCCATGCGCACCGGTTTATCCAGACGCTTCCCGGCGGCTACCAGATGGAGCTGAATGAGGATGCCAGCAACGTATCCCAGGGCCAGAAGCAGCTTCTCACCATTGCCCGCGCTATTCTGGCGGACAATAAAATCATGATTCTGGATGAAGCAACCAGCTCCGTGGATACCAGGACGGAACAGCAGATCCAGAAGGCTATGAATCATCTGATGGAAGGCAGAACCAGCTTTGTCATTGCCCACAGGCTTTCCACCATCCGTGATGCGGATCTCATACTGGTGATGAAGGATGGCGATATTATAGAACAGGGCAATCATGAAGAACTCCTTGCAAAGAACGGCTTTTACGCGGAGCTTTACAATTCGCAGTTCGTAGATGCCACTGCGTAATGCAAGAGGCTGCAAATCACAGTTACTGGACAGTACAGCAGCCTTGCGGCAGCAGAAAAGGAGACGGAAAAATGGCTCATCTGAGAACAATTACAATTGAAAGACAATATGCCAGCGGCGGCCGTGAAATCGGGAAACGGCTGTCGGAGAGGCTGGGCATTCCTTTTTATGACGGGCAGCTTCTCATGCTGGCGGCTGAAAAATACGGCCTGAACCCCGGCGTGGTCAAAGCAAACGATGAAAAAGTAAATAAAAGCCTTCTGTATACCGTGGCGTCCGCCGTGGAAAATTTCCGGGGAAATGAAAGAGGCATGATGCCTTACCGGATTTACCAGGCCCAGGCGGAAACCATACGCCGCCTTAGCATGGAAGGGCCCTGCATTTTTATCGGCCGCTGCGCGGGAGAGGTGCTGCGGGGAAAATGCAGAAGCCTGAATGTGTTTATTTATGCCTCCTCTATGGCGGAGCGCAAAGAACGCGCCAACCAGATTGACAATATCGCCATGGTGGAAACGGAGGATTACATCCGTATGAAGGACAGACAGCGCAGGGATTATTATAAACAGTATACGGACAGGGAATGGGGAGATCCCATGAACTATGATCTGTGCCTGAACAGCACAACGCTGGGATATGACAGATGCGTGGAGCTGATTGAAAGGACATTGTAAAAAGACTTGTTTTTCCATAGGGGAACCAGAACCAGCGGCATGCCGCCTTCCTTCCATCCGGAATCATCCTTGGGATGGGGGAGGCGGCTGCCGCTGGTTTTATTTCTGCGGACAGGGAGTTTCGGTCAAGTACCTGCCCGTAAACCACTCCTTTATATTTTTCTTTAAACAGAATAAAGCAGGAACTTAACCAGCGTTTCCAGCCTTTTTGAATCAATCAGCTCCAGGGTGTCGTTTTCTGTGTGGAGCACGCTGTCCGCCAGCGCAAATATTCCGGCGGAGGTAATGGAGATTGCAGGAACGCCGGAAAAAGAAAACAAGGTATGGTCTCCCTGCGGCCACGGTTCTGTCTGTTTAAAGCCTTCCGCCTTCTTTGCGAAACCGGAAATACTGCTTGTCAGCTGTTCCGGGCATTCATAAAATGAGTACGCAAAATCCTGTCCCTTTACGCCCGCCCCGTCAATATTAAACGCGCAGACGTATTCCGAGGGTGATGAAAGATAAGCGGCAAGATATGCCATTTCTCCCGGATTAGAATAATGGTCCTCACCGTTAAAGAGGACAAACTCAATGCGGTAGGGCAGTTCCCTGCCCGACAGCTCCTCTGCCAGCGCGAGTAAAACGGCTACGCCGGAGGCATTGTCCAAAGCGCCCGGGGTTCCCGGTTTGGTGTCAATATGCGCTGAAAAACATACCTTATGTTTTCCGCTGCCATAGACGGCGATTACATTGGCGGCCTTTGCAGGGCGACGTTCCGTGTTCAGCGTAAGGGCTGCGGGAAGCCCGCTGCATAGCCGGGGCAGGCTTTCCGGAAGAACCACGGCGCAGGGTACTTCAAAGTCCCCGTCCTCAATGACCGGCACAAAGCGTTCCGGAGAAAGACTGACGGTAAGCACCGCTTTAACGCCGCCGTTTTCCAGCAAAGAGATGATTTCCCTGTGTTCCTCTGGATTCCAGAAGACAAAGCCTTAGATCGGAAGAGCGTCGTGTAGGGAAAG
>OLJW01003511.1_pt1 | contig 11851 bp, 9 predicted proteins | sample 1603411 | NCBI WGS metagenome assembly OLJW01 (sample SAMN04168659, study PRJEB22393) | human gut metagenome | biome: human gut microbiome; feature: stool | host: Homo sapiens | collected 2014-05-12 | reverse complement strand
AATCCCATAGACCTGCTTTCTTTCCAATGCAGCCGGCTGGTAGGAAGGATCGATCTGGATGATATTGTAAGCGCCCTTTTTCTTCTGCTTTAACAGCTCCAGTGCCTCGTCGGTATATCCGGGTGCGATGACACCGTCGGATACCTCTCTCTTGATCAGGCGTGCGGTATCTGCGTCGCAGACATCGGATAATGCGATGAAATCACCGAAGGAGGACATTCTATCTGCACCACGTGCTCTTGCATAAGCACATGCCAGGGGAGACAGCTCTCCCAGATCATCCACCCAGTAGATCTTCGCCAGGGTGTCATTTAAGGGCAGTCCTACCGCAGCACCGGCAGGAGATACATGCTTAAAAGAAGTGGCTGCGGGAAGTCCCGTAGCTTCCTTCAGCTCCTTGACCAGCTGCCAGCCGTTGAAAGCATCCAGGAAGTTGATATATCCGGGCTTGCCGTTCAGGACGGTAACAGGCAGGTCACTGCCGTCTTCCATGAAGATCCTGGAAGGCTTCTGGTTCGGGTTACATCCGTATTTTAACTGAATCTCGTTCATCTTATTTTTCTCCTATTCTACGATATTCACTATTCAGAATCTGCATTCACAAAATAAATATTTTCAGGTTTCCATATTCTTCCATTGTTTAACGGTTCTGAATAGTTACACATTCTTGTTGATAATCCTGGTCTCATATTTGCCGGTCTCGATATCAATGAAACGTACAAACAGGGAGACTTTGTTATCCTCATTTAAGCTGTTCCACAGCATATCGGTAAATGCATCCATATCATCGGAGATCTCTACCAGCTTAGGCTCACCCTGGAAGCTGGGCAGGGGATTGCCATCGTGCATGTAAGTATGAATGAAACGTCCCTCTCCGGGAAGGGGATTCTCGTAAGCATAGGTAAAACGCAGGCAGGAATCAGGGTTACCGTTGTCACTCTTCAAAATGGACATGGCGTAATTATACTTGCCGTTCTCGATATGCATGATACCGGAGATTCTCGGTGTATAATTCGGTCCGTCCGGCTCGAATTCTCTGGTGCGCAGGGACTGTTCAAAGGTCAGCTGTTTGTCCATCCCCTCGTAAATAGTGTCTGTCTGGTCACCGTTGGTCACGATGGTCTTGTTGCCCAGGACACGTACCGGCGCATAGATGATCAGACTGGGATCTTCCAGTTTGGAAGGGTCGAAAGCCTGGGTGCGGATACCCTCTCCCTCTGTCACGAACACACGATTGCGGCTGTTGGCACTTCTTCCCATGATAAAATAAGCGGTTACAGCATATTTACCGTTCGCAGAGCGTCCGATCACGATACCTCTGCCGGGATAAGCATTGCTTTTCAGTTCCTGTTCCAGTTGTAACATAGTTTTTCCTCCGTTTATCCTTTAAAATAAAAATCCGCCTAAGCACCAAAAATAGACGGTGCCCAGGCGGTCGGCTTTCACTATTCTACACTCCCTGTGGGTAATCTCCACTGCAGCAGGCTGCGTTCCGCCAGTCGTGTAGCTATATCAATAGTAGCATGGTTGCCCGATACTTGACAAGAGGGATTTTGATAATTTTGTTACTTCCGTAACAGTTCTGCCCCAAAGTCTTCATAAAAGCGTCTGCTGCGCAGCCGTCGCTGCTATGCAGCTCATCTTTTATTCATGTTTTGGGCGCTCCGCTCATAGAATAGCAAAAGTGCCGCTCCGTGTGCAAGCACCCGATCGTCGCATTTGCTATTCTATGGCTGAACTGTTACTTCACATATTTTGCCTCGAACGCATGCCTCTCCATAGGACGGTCAAAATAGTATCCCTGAATATATTTGACCTTCATGCCCTGCAGCACTTTGAACTGTTCCGGAGTCTCAATACCTTCCACGCAGACACTGACTCCAATGGTCTGTGCCAGCTCTGCCACCATCTTGATAAAGGACTGGGAATAGGCATCCCCCGCCAGATCCTTGACGAAGCTCTGATCCACCTTGATGACATCAATGGGGATCTCCCGGATATGGTTCAGGGAAGAATAACCGGTACCGAAATCATCCAGTGCCAGAGAGACTCCCAGTGCCTTGATCCGGTTCAATATCTCCTTCATACGATCCATATCGTTGATCGCAAGACTCTCTGTTACCTCCAATGTCAGATTTTTCGGTGACAATCCGGTATCCGCAAGCGCTTTTTCCACCGTCTCTACGATATCCGGCTGTAAGAGCTGTACCACAGAGAGGTTGACATTTACTTTATAATCCGTATATCCGATATCGTTCCAGCGCTTACAGCGGCTGCAGGCCTCCGTCAGTACATAATTGCCGATGGGATTGATCAGTCCCAGATACTCCGCCAGGGGAATGAATTCCGCCGGCGAGATAAATCCCAGCTTTGCACTGTTCCAGCGGATCAGTGCCTCGGCTCCGGCACAGACATCCTTGCCGCCCTGAATATCGATGATAGGCTGGTAATAGACCTCGAACTCCCGGTAGCCTTCCACCGTGGCATCACGCATGTTCTTCTCCATATCCAGACGGCGTCCCGATACGGAATCATTGCCTTCCCGATACGTTTCCACACGGTTTTTACCGGTCTTTTTCGCCTCATACATGGCAATATCCGCTTTTTTGATCAGATCTGTCACGGAATCTCCTGCATCCGGGAAAGTGACGATGCCCATACTCATGGTACAGTAATAATCTGCATCCTTCAAAAACCAGGGTTTGCTGAAGATCTTCTTAATATCTTCCACAATATTTCCAAACCGGGGATAGCTGTCCGGCGGAATGATAATAACGAATTCGTCTCCACCCATACGGTAACAGGTATTCTCGATGCCATTGATCCGTTTCAGTGCATGGGAGATGGATTTTAACAGCACATCACCGTACTGGTGTCCCAGTCCGTCATTGATATGCTTGAAATCATCCAGATCCAGATACAATAACGCTCCTTTTCCTCCGGTCTTCTTCGCCTGATCGATCTGTCTCGCCAGATCCCTCTCACAGCACATGCGGTTATACAGTCCCGTCAGAAAATCTGTGTATGCCTGCTGCTCGATCCGGCGCTGGTACAGCTTTTTATCTGTAATGTCATACAGAGAGTACAGATTGGCTTTTTTGCCATCCACCCAGGCGATCTCCTTGCATAACAGATCGTACCAGGTCTCCTTCTCCGCATGATATACCACGCTGACAGTTCTGGTTTTGTCCTTGTGGATACTGGACTGCAGCAGGGCATCAAAATTATGATCCATCAGTTCCTTGGCAAAGGTATTCTTCAATATCTGATTGGCGAACAGCATTCTGCCCGTATTCTGATCCGTTACGTAGATGGCACATCCCACATTGTCCAGGATCTCCTCCAGTGCGGCGTAAGAACCTGCCAGGGAATTTTTCTGGATCCGTCTGGTCAGGATACTCTGTAAGATCTTCACCGCGTCGGAAGTGAATTTAATCTCCGCCATGCTCCAGACATGCCCCTGTCTTCTGTGGTTCAGAGACAGCACCATATTGCCGCTCTCCTGTTTCAGGATAGGAAATATCATCACGGCTTTCATGCCTATCTTTTCAATTTCCTCAGAGTCAGGCTTACCCACACTGTCCGTAGATACCACCAGTGGCTTCTCTGTATGGAGAAAAGATTTCTCGGGAATCCCGCTGGTCTTGTCAAAATAAGAGATCAGTCCCGGTGCCAGCCATTCACAGACGACATTCATCGTATCCGTGTCTGCCTGCAGCTGAAAAATCTCTGCGCTGTCTACCTGAATGTGCTGTGCCAGAATCTTCAGCCATCGGCTCATGGTCAGTTCGATCTGTTCATCGCTGTCCAGAAGCTGGACGATCTCCGTAGTAGCCTCTATCGTATGGAGATTGCGGCTCATCTCTTCCTCCGCATATCTGCTCCTTCTGCTCTCGGCTTCCGCGCTGAAACAGGACATACGGTCTCTGTAGATATCTGCACTGGTATCCCGCAACAGATCCAGAATCTGGTAAAAAGATATGGTATCGAGCTTCTTCAGATCATATACCTGCCAGTACAGAATGATCTGATTCTCCACACTGACGGCAACTGCTGCCACATGTCCGCCATCCGGCAGCTCTTCCACCACCTGCTCCTCCAGGGATCCTTCCTGTACTCTGTCTAATGCCTGCGCTGCTTTCTTCCGATATTCTCCCAAGATCGGATCTTCCCCATCCGGTCTTATCAGGGACTTATCGATGTACGGCTCTGTTATGGCTCTGCCTTCCTTGTCCACACAGACCGCCATCACCCCCGTCACCTTGCAGAACTCGTTCTGCAGATGCTGCAGGCGCTTTTCGTCTATCAATTCACGTAATGCAAACTCAGCCACTTTTTTGCTCCCCTGTTTCTCTGTAAAATATTCAGAAATTCCTTCCCGAATATTTATATTCTACCATGCATCCCGAAATTGATACAAGCTATTATTTTACATTTTTTGCTATATTTATTAAATTGCTTGAAAAATTCGGATCATTTTGTCAATTATTGCAAATACTTTGCATGCAGAAAAAGGCGATCATAAGTCTGACCTACGATCACCTTTCTCATCTCTTTTTTGTAAAACTTATTTATCATCCACGCTGTAGTTCGGAGCTTCCTTGGTGATGTGGATATCATGAGGATGGCTCTCCTTCAGAGATGCTGCGGAGATCTTCACGAATCTGCCGGTCTCTTTCAGGGTTTCGATATCCTGTGCACCGCAGTAACCCATACCGGAACGAAGACCGCCGAGTAACTGGAATACGGTATCTTCTACGCTGCCCTTGTAAGCCACACGGCCCTCGACACCTTCGGGTACCAGTTTCTTTGCATTCTCCTGGAAGTAACGATCCTTACTGCCGTTCTCCATAGCCGCGATGGAGCCCATGCCACGGTATACCTTGTATTTTCTGCCCTGGAACAGTTCGTATTCTCCCGGGCTCTCCTCGCATCCTGCGAACATGGAACCCATCATACATACGTTACCGCCGGCTGCGATTGCCTTGGTAATATCTCCGGAATACTTGATACCGCCATCAGCAATGATGGGAATACCGTATTCTTTTGCCACGCTATAGCAGTCCATGATAGCGGATACCTGGGGAACACCGATACCTGCAACCACACGGGTAGTACAGATAGAACCGGGTCCGATACCTACCTTAACGGCATCTGCACCTGCCTCGATCAGTGCACGGGTTGCGTCGCCGGTAGCTACGTTACCTGCGATCACCTGCAGATCGGGATATTTTTCCTTGATCATCTTCAGACAGTTCAGTACGTTCTGGGAATGGCCGTGTGCGGAATCCAGTACGATGACATCAACTTTGGCTGCTACTAAAGCTGCTACACGATCCAGTACATTTGCGGTGATACCTACGCCGGCACCGCAGAGCAGTCTGCCCTGGGAATCCTTGGCTGCCAGAGGATATTTGATGGTCTTCTCAATATCTTTGATGGTGATCAGACCTTTGAGGTTGAAGTCCTTATCTACAATAGGAAGTTTTTCCTTTCTTGCTTTTGCCAGGATCTTCTTCGCTTCTTCCAGAGTGATACCTTCAGGAGCGGTGATCAGTCCTTCGCTGGTCATGGACTCCTTGATCTTCTTGGTAAAATCAGTCTCAAACTTCAGATCACGGTTGGTGATGATGCCGACTAATTTTCTGCCCTCGGTGATAGGCACACCGGAGATCCTGAATTTCGCCATCAATGCATCTGCGTCTGCCAGAGTGTGCTCGGGAGACAGGGAAAACGGATCGGTGATGACACCATTCTCGGAACGCTTTACCTTATCTACCTCTTCTGCCTGTGCCTCGATAGACATGTTCTTATGGATGATACCGATACCACCCTGTCTTGCCATAGCGATCGCCATGCGGTGCTCGGTAACGGTGTCCATTCCTGCGCTCATCATAGGAATGTTCAGCTTGATCTTTTTTGTCAGCCATGTGGTCAAATCCACCTGATTGGGGACTACCTGAGAATAAGACGGTACCAGAAGTACGTCGTCAAAGGTAATGCCTTCACCAATAATCTGTCCCATTTTCTCTCCTCCTGTGTTCATTTGATAAGATTTGTGAATGATTTGTTTTGGTAATATAAGCTATGCTTATAATAAATATTTGCTGTGCTTATAACATTTCCATGAGTTTAGCAAAGTTTTCTATGACTGTCAACCGGATATTGCATATTTTTGTATCAAAAAAGGATTCCGATGCATCCTGTTCACCGGAATCCTTTTGTTCATGAATCACTCACTGATCATTATTCGCTGAATACCTTACGGGGTGCCACGCTCTTGAGCACCTTCACCAGTTCCTCGTTGGGGCTTAAAATGATCTTCTCGCCGCCTTCATAATACATGGCATAACGGCCATCCGGCTTAAGTACCTCGCCGATGCTGTAATCCTTCTCCTTCACCTGACGGTTCTTGAAATTGTCCAGATGATACGAATAGACCGGTGCAAATACTTCCATGCGGTCCAGGCTGTAAGTAGCTACACGCTTTCTCTTACTCTTTGCCATGATCTTGTCCACAGACAGCTCCTTATCCAGATAGAGATATTCATACTCCAGATCGGTGAACATATTCAGGAAATATGCTCCCACACCTGCGACAAGAGCGATCGGCAGGAAAATGATAAACACAAACATTACCAGGCAGCTTAACACTGTCAGGGTGACAAGTAATACTTTTAAGATTTTAGCCCACGCGGGCTGTTTTGCTTTTACCAGACATTCTACGTAAGAATCACTCATTTTTCGTTTCCTTTTCTCTTCCTTTATTTTGTAGCAGGGATTTTCCGCGCCGTTCTTCCATTCCTTCGGGAAATCTCTGTTTACGTCTGTCCGGATTCTGCTTCTCCTGACAATCGTCTCCTATTATGATATATCATCCGTGGAAAACTTGCAAGATATGCCCGGATTTTCCGGGCGATTTAATTCTTTTTTTAGAATCCCCTCACGCTTCCTTCATTGACTTTCGGATAGAGAACCTTTATCATAAATCTATATTGCACGCAGAAAGGCGGTTTTCTCATGGCGGTAATGGATGAATTTAAAGAAGAACGGGAAGCACTGAAAAACGGCACTCCCAAGCAGAAGCTGGCGTACTTCTGGTATTATTATAAATGGCACGTGATCATTTCTGTGATCGTCATCGGCATGATCGTAAGCTTTATTTACCAGTATGTGAACCGGAAGGATATAGCTTTTAACGCTGTTTTATTAAACGCAAGTCCCTTAGACCAGATATCCTCCGAGCAGCCGGATTTCATTACGGATTTCGCCGAAAAAGAGGGCATCGATCTGAATACCAGCGATATCACCTTTGATACTTCTATTCGTATCGTGGAAGGCAGCATGGACGAGACCTCCGTCACTTCTACCCAGAAGCTGATGGTATATGTGGCAGCAAATGAGCTGGACAGCATGATCACGGATTTCGATTCTTTCCAAAAATATGCCAACAGCAGCCTGTTCTATGATCTGCGGGATATCCTCACAGAAGAACAGCTCCAGGCACTGGAACCTTATTTCTATTATGTGGACAGAGAAGTGGTGTTGGCGATCGAGGCAGCAAACGATGATCTGAATACCGATTATACTCCGGAATATCCCGATCCTCTCCACCCGGAAGAGATGCAGGATCCCATCCCGGTAGGCATCTGCCTGACCGGCTGTACGGATCTGACCGACAACTATTACTTCCGCGGAGACGGTATCGTCATGGGCATCTATGCCAATGCGGAACATGCGGATACCGCAGTGGATCTGGCGGAATATTTATTGAGCAAATAGAAATTTGCAACACCGAACTTAAAAGGCATGCCCCGTTGTGATGGGACATGCCTTAATTATTTTTCTAAAAATCCAGATCGCGGAAGCGGTTTGGTTTCTTGGGCTTGCGCCGCTTTTTCGCCTGTCTGATAGCTTCTCTCCGCCTGCTTTGCAGGTCCTGGTTCACCGAGCGGTACCGGGATCTGGAGCGCTTTCTCCTGCGGCCAAACCGCCACGTCAGCCTGGTACTGCGATGTGCGAATTGGTAGTTCTTAATAAACGCCCGGATCAAAAGTATCAGGAAGATCACTACAGCGATCCCCAGTATCCAGAAAAATACCTTGATCACATTGATAAATATCACTGCCGGACCGCCGGAGGCCGTATCTTCTTCCCCGGAAGCTGCCGGCTGCGTAGCCCCGGTGCTGTCCGGCTCCTGCGTCGCTGCTGTAGCTTCTGCCCCATCCGTTGTTCCTGTGGTCTCGTCCCCAAACACACTGCTTCCTTTTTCCGAAGCCGTGAAATCTATGGATGCCGTTCCCAGTACCACATCATTGTAGGTATAGGTGATCACGGCAGCCTGCCCCGGCGCGGTATTGTCGTAGGAGATTGCGGACACAGCATCCCGGAACGTAATCGTGTTAGGCAGGGTAATACTGTCGTTTTGGTTCAATTGCAGAATCGGTTTGGAATTTCCGAAGATATCGTTGCCGCTGTAAAAAGCTCCCGCATTGTCGATATTATATTTCGTCTCCGTCTGAGAGATGTTCATTCTCTGGAAATTACTGAATCCATAGTCGAACAGCGCAATCGTATCTTCATAATAATTAGGGTTCTCATCCTTCATCACCACGCAGATCAGCTTCATGCCATCCTTCTCCGCGCAGGAGACCAGGGTGCTTCTCGCCACATCGGTATAACCGGTCTTACACCCTACCAGGTAGGGATATGCGTATTTTCCGCCCGGGATCAGTTCCATCTTATTGACTTCCATGATGTCATCCGGTTGTCTCTCCGACGGCAGAATGTGCAGCATGTGCGTCATGGTCATCTTGCATAATGCTTCATTGGCAAAAAAAGCTCTGCCGATCATCGCAAGATCATAGGCGCTGGTGTAATGCTCCTCATTGGGAAGACCGTTGGGATTGACAAAATGAGAATCCACACATCCCAGTTCCTTCGCACGCTCGTTCATGATATCACCGAAATCCTGCCAGGTTGTCCCCGAGATATGTTCCGCCACCGCAAAAGAGACCTCATTCGCTGAACGGATCAGAATCGCATTCAGACATTCCTCCATGGTCAGCTGCTCTCCCGGCTCGATGGCGATATGGTTGCTTCCGGGGTCGATATCATGCACCGCATCATAGGAGAAATCCACGATCTCATCCATGCTGCAGCGTTCTGAAGCAATCAGGGTCGTTAATATTTTCGTGGTACTGGCGGGATATTCCTTTTGATGAATATTTTTCGCATATAAGATTTCGCCGGTATCCGCATCCATCAAAATTGCGGATTCCGCACTGATCACCGGTCCCGTAGGCCAGTTCGCCACTGCATTGGACTGCACTGCCAGTGACTGATTGTAGGCAATGTTCTCCTCTTTGATGGTGGTAGCCGAAACTGTAAGTCCATCAGACGCAAAAAGGCAGATAACGCTGATTCCCATGACTGCCTTCGTAAAAAGTGTTCTATATGATAAATGCTTAAAAAAACGCATGTATAAATCCTTCCTGATATATCTTTATAAACCTTTATAAAAATGGTGTATGATAATGCACATTCTCTATCATACACCATTTTACTTAAAAACCAAAGTGCTAACTTAATTTTTTTCGCATATGTTCCTGTCCGTCAAAATCTTTCCAGACAAACTCGCTGCCTTCCCAGATCATGTATCCATGCCAGCTGTCTTCCTTGGGCAGTGACACCGATCCGGGATTCATATAAATGTAAGATTCCTCTTCGTGTACAGCGCACTTCGGCACATGAGTGTGTCCGTGCAGCAATATGTCCCCGGGATGCAGCGGCGGAAGCTTCTGTTCGTTATAGATATGTCCATGTGTGGCATAGACTGCCGTCTCCCCTTCCGCAATCACACAGTAATCCGCTAACACAGGGAATTCCAACACCATCTGGTCCACCTCAGTATCACAATTGCCCCGGACGCAATAGATGTCATTTTTACGGGCATTCAAAAGTTCAATGACTTCCTTCGGTGCATATCCTTCCGGGAGGTCATTGCGGGGACCGTGATATAAGATATCCCCCAACAACAGAAGTCTCTCCGCTTCCTCTTTTTCATATGCCTCTAATAATTTTCTGCAATAGTATGCCGAACCGTGAATGTCCGACGCGATCATCCATTTCATCCTCTTTCCTCCGGGTTTTATATGAAACCAGCCACGACCGCCCGATGCAACAGGGTCGTGCACAACCACCTGTTCCGTCAGGGGCATGCATAGTCATCCATTCCAACAGGGTCACTTGACAAGCTTTCCAAGATAAAGTACATTGACAATACAGATTCTACACGAATCTGCAGCATTCATCAAGAAAAGTCATTAAATAAGAAAAATCATCAAACAAGAAAAATCATTAAATAAAGAAAGGTTATCAAATATATGAGATTACGCAATATTACCGGCTCCCGTGAAGTGATCGCAGAAAGTCCTTACGTGGTACCGGAAGATACTTTAGAAAGCTGCCCCGGAACCTGGCATGAGATCTTTGGTAACGATCACCCCATTCATATCGAGATCGGTATGGGAAAGGGACGTTTCCTGCATACCCTCGCCAAATCAAATCCGCAGATCAACTATGTGGGCATTGAAAAATATTCCAGTGTCCTGCTCCGTGCGATCCAGAAAATGGAGGAAGATGAGCTTCCCAATCTGAAATTCATCCGCATGGATGCCGAAGATATTGACAAGGTATTCGGGAAGGGAGAGGTCGACCGGATCTATCTGAACTTCTCCGATCCCTGGCCGAAGGACCGCCATGCCAAGAGACGCCTGCCCTCCAGACAGTTTCTGGCACGCTATGATGTGATCCTGAAAAAAGAGGGCACACTGGAATTCAAGACAGACAACCGTCCTCTGTTCGATTTCGCAGTCGAGGAACTGGAACCCGCCGGCTGGCAGGCAAAAGTGATCACTTATGATCTGCATAGTGACGCTTCACTGATGGAAGGTAATGTCATGACGGAATACGAGGAGAAATTCTCTTCCATTGGCAACCCTATCTGCAAATACATTATTTTTAGATAACAATTCATAATACACTCATTTTTTTGAAATAATTCATAACACATTGATTTTTTTGAAATAAATAAATCATAGTACACTCATTTTTTTGGAATACTTGTAACTATTCAGAGTCATGCAAAACTACGATCTGCGAATGCTTGCATTCAAGCAGATAAGAAGTTTTATATGGTGAATGTGGTTCTGAATCGTTACAAAAACTTAAGACATATCGGCTGCTTACATTCAGCCGGGAAAGGAAGGATCATTATGGAATACACTTTTACTGCTGCAAATTTTGAAGAGGAGGTTCTGCAGTCGGAGCTTCCCGTCCTGGTAGACTTCTACGCCGACTGGTGCGGTCCCTGCAAGATGATGGGACCTGTGGTGGAGAAATGTGCCGAAGCTTATGCCGGCAAGATGAAGATCGGCAAACTCAACGTGGATGACAACATGGCGATCGCGCAGAAGTACCGTGTGGTAAGCATTCCGCATTTCATCGTGTTCAAAAATGGAGAGCCCGCTGTAACCTTCGGCGGTGCCATGTCCGAAGCCGACTTTTGCCGGAAGCTTGACCAGGTGCTGGCATAACTTGAAAGTTACGAGCCATGCATAGTCAAAACGGAAACAGCGATCTGGGAGCTTGCTCACAAGTCGCTGTTTTTGTTTTTGACTATATATGGCGACAGCCGTCAATGAAATAAATGTGGAGCGTCCTTTGCGACACATTTATGAATTGAGTGCATGGCTCGTAACGTAGGGTTGCCATAAAATCCACGAACTCCCGGAACATGCGATACACATGTCTCGATGTAAGGTCTCCGGATGTGAATTTTCTACGAAAA
>OLJW01003506.1_pt1 | contig 11870 bp, 9 predicted proteins | sample 1603411 | NCBI WGS metagenome assembly OLJW01 (sample SAMN04168659, study PRJEB22393) | human gut metagenome | biome: human gut microbiome; feature: stool | host: Homo sapiens | collected 2014-05-12 | reverse complement strand
CAGTGGCTCGATCAGTTTATGCCGCTGGCGCTCACGGGCCTGTTAACCAATCTGGGACTCTTTGCGCACCTGATGATTATTTGGGCCGGTCCTATTGGCGTGCAGGTCAAGGGCTTGTTTTATGGTGCGCCTTACCATGATGTGCCAGCTCTGATGGCATTTTTAAGTATTCTGATCACCACTATAAATTTTGTGGTATCCATGGAAGTAAATTTTTACCCCAAATACAGGAATTATTACAGTCTGTTCAATGATGAAGGATCCATCCGTGATTTGAAACAGGCAGAGCATGAGATGCTGGAGGTTCTTGATAATGAACTGAGATTTACGGCACTGAAGCAGATATTTGCAACAGCTGTTGCTATTTCCATAGGAGGAATCGTCCTGAGTTATCTTCCTCTTGGATTTAATGATCTTATGGAAGGATATTTTAGGACACTCTGTGTCGGCTATGGACTCTATGCAATTGCTAACACAATGATGTTGATCTTACTTTATTTTACAGATTACAAGGGAGCATTATTTGCAACAGGAATGTTCGCCGCATGTACGACGACATTTACCTGTGTGTCTTTATTCTTCCCACAGGTGTATTATGGGTTTGGATTTTTACTGGGAAGTGCAGTGTTCTTTTTGATCTGTACACTGCGTCTTGGATATTTTATAAAAAAACTTCCGTATTATATTTTGAGTGTACAGCCGATTGTGGCAGAGGATAAAACAGGTTTCTTCACACGGCTTGGATGCTTTTTGGAAGAGAAAATAGAGAGGGGAGATAAGCTTGAAAAAATATAAATTACTTGCGTTGGGATGTGCCCTTTTATTAGGAATGTCCTGTTGCCTGACGGGATGTACCACCCCGGAGAAAACAGGGGATACTTCAAAGAAACAGACAGAACAACAGGAAGAGATAAAAAAGGCAGAGACACAGGATATCAACGACGTTCACCTCAGGGATAAGGATAGGCTCTATGAAAATGATGACGAGACAAGTGTTGTGACGATGTATCTCACCGTTTCCCGCGGAAATTCTTCAGAGGGTACGGATCACACCTGGAAGGAGATCAACAGTTATTCGGCCTATGATTATGACAAGATGGGAGTAGACCGTTACCAGACAGCGGCGCTTCTTCAGGTTGGTGATGAGTCAGGTCCGCAGAGCGGGGAGGTTGGATATGGTGAAAATGTGCCGAATGCTACCGTGCAGATCAGAGGACAGACATCGAGCCGTAATTCGCAGAAAAACTATAAGATTGAGCTGAAGAAGAATAAGGGAACTTGGCGTGGACAGCGCATGATCAATCTGAATAAACATCAGACAGATGGAATGCGTTTCCGTAATAAGCTGTCCTACGATCTTCTGAAAGGGATACCGCAGCTGATGTCACTTAGAACCCAGTTCGTACATTTATATGTAAGAGATCTTACTGAAGGAAACAGCGCAGAGTTTCAGGATTATGGATTGTACACACAGGTAGAACAGCTGAACAAGACAGGAATGGAGAATCACGGAATGGATTCGAAAGGACAGTTATATAAGATCAATTCGTTTGATTTTTTCCGCTATGAGGATGTAATAAAAAAAGAAGACGATCCGACCTATGACCAGAAAGCCTTTGAAAAGCTCCTGGAGATCAAAGGAAATTCAGATCATACGAAACTGATTCAAATGCTGACAGATCTGAATGATATTTCTCAACCGATTGCGGATATCCTGAATCAATATTTTGACAGAGAAAATCTGACGTACTGGATGGCGTATCAGATACTGACCGGAAATGTAGATACACAGAATCGTAATACATATTTATATAGTCCACAGAATTCGGACACATGGTATCTGATCGCGTGGGATAATGACGGCTCTTTCATGAGAACCGAATACAACATTCAGAATCGTTTCGATCAGGGAAGTTGGGAATGTGGAGTCAGCAATTACTGGGGAAATGTTCTTTTTCAAAGATGTCTGCAGTCCGAGGATTTCCGTGAGGAACTTGATGCGGCGATCCAGGATCTGAGATCTTATCTCAGTGTGGATCGGATCAGTAGTATGATAGAGGAATATCGTACAGTTACTCAGAAGTATTTAAATCAGATGCCGGACCAGATGTATGCACCGTTGACTGAAGCGAAGTATGAAACAATTGCATCGGCAATCCCTTCAGAGGTAGAACAAAATTATGAACTTTATAAGGAGAGCCTGGAAAAGCCAATGCCGTTTTATATTGGAAAACCGGTGATCGAGGGAAATACGTTGAAGCTTAACTGGGATGCATCATATGATTTTGATGCAGAGACGATCACTTACACAGTTGAACTGGCAAAAGATTATAAGTTTAATGAGATTGTATTTCGTAAGGATAATATTCAAATTCCGGAAGCGGAGACTACAGTTCCGGCAGATGGTCAGTATTTTGTGCGTATCCGTGCGACAAATACATCTGGACAGACGCAGGATGCTTTTGATTATTATGTAACAGACGCTGGAAAGAATTATGGTATGAAATGTTTCTACATTACAGGCGGCCAAAATGTTGAGGAAGATATTTATGAGGAATGATTTATCAAAAGAACGCTTCCGTAATGAATGGAAATATCTGATCAGTACCAGTGAGAAAGAATTGCTGGAGCTGAGGATGAAGCATTTGCTGAAAAAGGATCCAAATGCAAAGGGAAATGGTTATATGATCCGCAGCCTCTATTTTGAAGATTATTTCAACAGCGCTTATGCGGAAAAGGAATCTGGTGTCCTGATGCGAAAAAAATACAGGATCCGTATTTATGATTGTAGTGACCGTTCGATCAAGCTGGAGCGGAAGAAGAAATTCGGAAGTTATATTTATAAAGAAAGTGCTCCGCTGACAAAGGAAGAATTCTATAAGATCCTTGATGGAGATTATAAATTTTTGTTAAGCAGTCCGTATTCATTGTGCAGAGAATTTTATGTGGAATGTGTCAGCAATCTCATGCGTCCACGTACGATCGTTGACTATGACCGTGTACCGTGGATCATGGATGAGGGGACAGTCAGGATTACATTTGACAGTGATGTGAGGGCTGCGGTCGGAAGTTATGACATCTTTGATCCGTCCCTTCCGACACTTCCGGTGCTTGAACCGGGGAAACTGGTTATGGAAGTGAAATTCACAGAGATGCTTCCACAGATCGTGCGTGACTTGCTTCCACCAAATGCACAGGAATTCACAGCAGTATCAAAATATGTACTTTGTTATGAAAAATCGCAGTATTTGCATGGATTTGAATATTGGAATGAAACACAGGAGAGAAAACTATTATGAGTATACAAGATATGATTAAGAAGTCGGTGCTGGAATCCGGCGTATTTGACAGCTTTAATGCACCGAAGATGGCAATTTCGCTGATCATTGCATTGCTTCTTGGAGCGGTGATCTATATGGTTTACAGCAAATTTTATGTAGGGGTGATCTTTTCCAGAAGCTTTGCGGTCACTTTGGTCGGAATGACGCTTCTTACCTGTATGGTTACTCTGGCAATCAGTACGAACATCGTGATCTCCCTTGGTATGGTCGGAGCGTTGTCTATCGTTCGTTTCCGTACAGCGGTGAAAGATCCGATGGATTTGGTGTTCCTTTTCTGGGCAATCGCGGAGGGTATTCTCTGCGGCGCAAGCCTGCTGCCTCTGGCACTGCTGGGCTGTCCCATTCTGGGCATCTTCCTGCTTGTTTTTGCAAATCATCAGCAGAAGGATAACCCTTATCTGATTATCGTGCGCCTGATGGATGGGGAACTGGAACAGAAGATAGAAGGCTATATCAGGAGCGAGGTGAAGAAAATGCAGCTGAAATCCAAAACCGTTACCGGCGAGGCAGGCACAGAAGTGATTTATGAAATCCGCCCCAAGGATAACGACAGTGTATTTGTCAATAGAATCAGCGGCATGCAGGGCGTAGAATCTGCAGTCATGGTAAGCTATGACGGGAATTATGCGGCATAACGAAATAACGAAAGGAGGTACTCCTTTGCATGTACTAAAAAAATATAAAGCGGTTCTGCTTTCGGGGCTGCTGGTGGTTGTGTTCTGTGTGGCGGCGTATTGTGCCGTCGGCAGAGCGGATTCGGCGGACAGCCAATATACCTACGCGGAGCATATCTTTCAGGATGATACGGTAAATGAAATCAATATCGAAATTGATGAGGACGATTGGCAGGATATGTTGGATAACCCTTTGGAGGAGGAATACCATAAGGCGAATATTACGATTAACGGCGAAACGGTCGGAAATGTGGCAATCCGCACGAAGGGCAACAATAGCCTGACCTCTGTGGCAAGCTCCGATTCCGACCGCTACAGCTTTAAAATAGATTTTGATTATTATGACGATAACGGCAATTATTACGGCTTGAAAAAGCTTTGTCTGAATAACAACTATTCCGACAACAGCAGTATGCGCGAATATATTTCCTATAAAATCATGGGCGAACTTGGATTGGATGTCCCCCAATGCGGCTACAGCAACATTACCGTTAACGGTGAGGAATGGGGACTGTATCTGGCGGTGGAGGCAATAGATGAAACCTTCCTTGCAACCCATTTTGATGATGCAACGGGCGACCTCTATAAGCCTGAGGGACAGGAAGGCACAGGTGCGGATTTGGTCTATGATGGGGATGATATTTCCTCCTACACAGGACTGAACCTGAAAACAAACGAGGATACCTCTGACGGCAAGAAAATCATTGCTTTGATGAAGGCGCTCGAGGATGGCGAGAATCTGGAGGATTTGCTGGATGTGGAATCGGCGCTGAAATATATTGCAGCGAATGTGGCACTGGCGAACTTTGACAGCTACCTCGGCAATACCACGCATAACTATTATCTCTATGAGGAGGATGGCTATTTTACTGTTATCCCTTGGGATATGAACCTTGCCTTCGGCGGCTTTGGCGACGGCGAGGTGGATATCTATGAGCCAACCAGCCAGAGCATGGGCGGTTTCGGCGGCGGAGATAAGAGGAAGGATACGCAGGATAATGATGCCGTAACCAATGCCGCAGAAAGCACCGAAGCGCAGGCGGATGCAAATAATCAGCCACAGCCACCCGATAACGCCGATATGCAGGGCGGCGGTCAGCCAAGCGGCGGCAAGCAGCCGCAGGGCATGCCCTCCATGGGCAGCGGCGAGAAGCCCTTGGTGACAACCCTTCTGGAAAATGAAACCTATCGTTCCATGTATGAGGGCTATCTGAAGGAGATTGCGGAGAAATATTTCACGCAGGAATACATGACCGAGCTGGTAACGAAAATCCATGACCTGATTGCGCCCTATGTGCAGAATGACCCGACTGCCTTCTGCACCTATGAGGAATTCGAGCAGGCCTGCTCCACCGACCCGACCGACCAATATTCTCTGGTTTACTATGCGGTGAATATGGCGGAAAGCATTGAAAATCAGCTGAGCGGCGGCGAACCGACCTTCAACACAAGCAGTATGCAGGGCGGCGGCATGGGCGGCGGCGGAAAAGGCGGCCCCGATTTTGGCGGAGAAAAGCCCGATATGCCAAGCCGAACGGAGCAGTCCGAGACGAGCGAAACGGCAGAGGCACAGGCAATGAGCCTGACTGCGGAAGCAGACCGGACGGAGCAGATAACGGATGCACAGCAGAATGACCGCCCGATACCCCCTGACCAAAACGGTGGACAGATGGGTGGACAGATGGACGAAAATGAGCGGACTGGACAGGCAGATGGACAGCAGAGTGGACAGCAGGGAAATCCACCCGATTTCGGCGGCGGTGAAAAGACTCCTCCCGGTATGCCCGGACAGGATAACAAAAGCGTGAGTCTTTCGGATTGCCTGCCCACGATTGCAGTTTGCGGCGGCGTGTTTGTGGCCGGTGTGGTGGTTCTGATTTTGTTCAAGCGGAAAAAAGATCTGAAGCCACCAAAAGAAAATAAAACAGAATAAGCTTTTTGCAGAGATTTTGTATAAAAATTGGGAACGGTTGTTCCCTTTTTTTATTTGTTATGATATACTTTTAGCAGACGAAAAAAAACGGAAAGGAGGGAGAAGCATGGAGGATTTGAAAATTATCGGCGAGGTGGAGGATATCATTTACCGGAATAAGGATAACGGCTATACGGTTTTTTCGCTGACAACAGAGGATGATGAGGTGACCTGCGTGGGCGTTGTGCCGCAGATTCACAGCGGCGAAGCACTGGAAATTCACGGAAGCTGGGCCATGCACCCCCTTTACGGCAGGCAGGTACAGGTGCAGTATTACGAAAAATCCATGCCGACCACTACGGCAGGGATGGAGAAATATCTTTCCTCTGGAATGATTAAGGGCATCGGGGCGAAAACGGCAAAGCGGATTGTGGAGCGCTTCGGTGAGGCAACGTTTTATGTGATTGAGGAAAAGCCTGATCTTCTGACGGAAATCAAGGGCATCAGCTACGATAAAGCACAGAAAATTTCCGAGGTCTTCTGCGAACAGCATGAGCTGCGCAGAGCGATGATGTTTTTGCAGGGGTACGATATTTCGCCTGCATACGCCATGAAGATTTATAAGAAATACAAGGCACGCACCTTTGAAATCGTGAAGAATAACCCCTATCGTCTGGCAGATGAGGTGCTGGGCATCGGGTTCAAGATGGCAGATAAGATGGCGGCGGGGGCAGGTATTGCGGCGGATGACCCCAACCGTGTGAAGGCGGCGGTGAAATATGTGCTGAATACAGCGGCGGCAAACGGCGACTGCTATCTGCCGAAGGAAAGGCTGATTGCACAGGCGGTGGATTTATTGCAGCTGCATCCGCTTGCGATTGAAAATGCCATTCGGGAGTTGCAGGTAAACAGCCAGCTTTTGCAGGAAAAGCTGAACGGCGAGGATTGCGTGTATCTGAATTATTATTTTTATGCCGAAATGTCTGTTGCGAAGCGGCTGCTGGAGCTTTCCGCGGAATACGATGCGCCGAATATGGAATCTATTGCAACGGAGATTGCGAGGGTGGAGAAGGAAACGGGCGTGGTGCTGGCGGAGGAGCAGCGTGCGGCGGTGGCAGAGGCATTAAGCTGCGGCGTGCTTATCATCACAGGCGGCCCGGGAACGGGGAAAACCACAACCATTAACACCATTTTGCGGATTCTGAAAAAAGAGGATATGGATGTGGTGCTTGCGGCACCGACAGGGCGCGCGGCGAAGCGCATGACAGAGGCAACGGGCATGGAGGCGCAGACGATTCACCGCCTTCTGGGCATCAGCTTTATCGGTGAGGACAATCGCAGGCAGACCTTTGACAAAAACGAGGAGGACCCGATTGAGGCGGATGTGATTATCATTGACGAAAGCTCGATGGTGGATATCGTGCTGATGCAGGCACTCCTGCGTGCGGTGGAAAGCGGCTCACGCATTATTTTTGTGGGGGATGTTGACCAGCTGCCCTCTGTTGGGGCAGGCAATGTGCTGAAGGACATGATCCGCAGCGAACGGCTGAAGGTGGTGCGTTTGCAGCATGTGTTCCGACAGGCGCAGGAAAGCGCAATTATCATGAACGCACACCGTATTAACCAAGGGGAGGAGCCTGTGCTGAATGAGGAGGGGACAGACTTTTTCTTCATGCGAAGGGCATACGCGGACGAGGTTGCCGGAACGATTCGGGAGCTTGTGACGAAGCGGCTGCCCAAGTTTACGGGGTGCGACGGCTTGCAGGATATGCAGATTCTGACCCCGATGCGCAAGGGGACGCTTGGCGTGCAGAATTTAAATCAAGTTTTACAGCAGACGCTGAACCCTGCCGCGCCCGATAAGCGAGAGGTACAGTTTCGCCAGATTACCTTCCGCGAGGGAGATAAGGTGATGCAGATTAAGAATAATTACAATACCGTCTGGCGGATGTTCAACAGCCTTGGCAAGCGTGAGGACGAGGGTCTGGGTGTTTATAACGGGGATGCAGGCGTTATTCTTTCGATTGACAGCTATGCGGAGCAGCTAAGGGTGACATTTGATGATGGCAAGGTGGTCGATTATGACTTCAGCCAGCTGGAGGAATTGGAGCTGGCGTATGCCATTACGATTCATAAATCGCAGGGGAGCGAATATCCTGTGGTGATTCTGCCTGTTTACAGCGGCCCGCCGATGCTGATGACGCGCAACCTGCTTTATACGGCGGTGACACGCGCAAAACAGCTTGTGGTTCTGGTGGGACTGCGGGAGACGGTTTCCGCTATGATTTGTAACGACAGAGAGATTGACAGATATACGGGATTGGCACAGCGGATTCAGAATTTGTACGATTTTATGCATGGGGGTGATATCGTATGAAGGAGCAGCTTCTGGAATTGATTTTTCCGCCGCGGTGTGCGGTCTGCACAGAGGTGCTTGACATGGAGGAGAGAAGGGGGATTCTCTGCCACGACTGCGCGGAGCAGCTGCCTTATGTGCCGAAGGGGATTTGTCCACATTGCGGCGGCGTGACGGAAACGGCAGGATTCTGCGATTTCTGCCTGAAGGAGTTTGCATTTGAAAGCGCCTGCGCCGCTTTTCCGTACGAAACGGTACGAAGGGCAATTCATTTGTTCAAATATGACGGCGGAAAGAAAATTGGCGATGGCTTAGGGCAGCTGTTGGCGGATTACATGGAAAAATACCATGAAGCAATCTTGGCAAAGACGGATTTTGTGCTTTCCGTTCCCCTGCACCCGAAGAAGGAAAAGAAGCGCGGCTTCAACCAGACTCACATTCTCTGCGAACAGCTTTCGGCGCGGACAGGGCTTCCGTTTCGGAGGGATATTTTGGTGCGAAAGCGGGAAACGGCGGCGCAGAGTACGCTGGATTCCTCTAAGCAGCGGCGGCAGAACCTGAAAAATGCCTTTGCGGTGACGGAGGATCTGACAGGGAAGCAGGTGCTTTTGGTGGATGATATTTTCACAACGGGAACAACCTGCAATGAATGTGCGAAGGAATTATACCGCGCAGGGGCGCAGAAGGTATTTGTTTGCTGCCTTTCGGCGGCAGGAAAATTAAGTTGAAAACAGGTTTTCAACTTGTTATAGCAGAGGAATAAACAGATAGGTTCCGCGGCAAAAGCCTTGAAACCTACTGTTTTCCTCGGCGGAAGTGAATTCCGCCTGCGGATGATATTCGGGAAACGGATTTGTTTCCCGAACCCTTCCGCTATCCATAAATACTTCAGTGATGAGGTATCAGTGAAAATTATCAAAGGGATACGATGGAATGATGACTGTCGTATCTTTTTTTGTGGAAAAACACAGAGGGATACGCCATATTGTATGCAGAAAAACTGTATACATAAGGGTTAAATTGCATAATTATACGTTATATGCAGGAATCCATACATATTTTTTTGTGCGAAGTGTAAAAAATGCGAAAAAAATGAGTGCAGTTTTATTGAAAATGACGCATTTAAACGGAAAAATTTTGGATTTTGAAAAGGGAAGGAAAAATAGCAGGTGTTTCTATGCAGAAAATGACGACGTTGTCAAACAACTGAGGGGGTGAAACGCCGAAAAATGACGTTTTTTTACAGGTGAAACGTTTTTTGGGAAGAAAAAAATACAAATGCGCCTATTGACTTTCTTGCCAAAAACGAGTAAATTTTTACAAAAGTTCAATTTTGTACGGGAAAAAGTACAAAAGAGCTTTCGCAATTATACAGATGAAAAAGCTGTTCCGAGTAGCTTTTAAGGGATGGCAAAGGTACAAAAGAAACTCATTATTTTTCAGCATTTATTTTTACAATGAGTTGGCTTTACACAAAAGAAAAGAGGGGAATTTTATGGAAAAGAAAAAAGGCTTTTTTGAAGGCAGCTTCGGGAAATTTGTTTTGCCCGGCATTATCCTTCAGTCCGTAATGATCGGCGGCGGTTATGCAACCGGTCGTGAAATCGTAGAATACGGTGCGAAATACGGCGCACTGGGCTGGCTGTCCGGCCTGGGGACATTCTTAGGATTTGCGGTCATCGCGGCACTGACCTATGAGCTGATTCGACTGACAAAGGCATACGATTTCAAAACATTTATGAAGACCATCGGCGGTCCCTTGTGGATTGTATTCGATATCGTTTATCTGCTGTTTATGGTTGTTATCATTGCTGTTATGGCATCTGCAACCGGCAATATCGTAGAACAAACGCTGGGATTGAACTACTGGGTCGGCGTTGTTGCCATTACAGTGGTTGTTGCGATTTTGAACTTCTACGGCTCCAGATTGATTGAACGCTTTGAAACACTGGGTACGGTTGCCCTGTATGCAGGCTACATCATCTTCTCCGTACTGGTTATCGGTACATTTGGCAAGAACATTTCTACTGTATTTGCAAACCATGACACAAGCTTTATCGGAGGCTCTGTATCCGCAGGCAAGGCTCTTTGGAGCGGCGTTCTTTACTGCGCATACAATCTGGTTGTAATGCCTGCAACCTTCTTTACAATCGAAAGACAGACCAGAAGGGTAGAATCCGTTGTTTCCGGTATTATCGGCGGCGTGTTGGCTACGATTCCCTGGTTCCTGACATACTTTGCGGTTATGTGCTTCTATCCGAATCCTGATGTTCTCGGTGCAAGCGTACCCTGGCTGGCAATGATGCAGGGAACCGCAGGCCCTGTTGTTATCGCAATCTTTGGTATTGTAATGGGCTGGACACTGATCGAAACCTCTACAGGCATCATCCATGCGGCTCTGGAGCGTGTAAACAATGGCTTGAAGGAAGCGCATAAGCCTCCTATGACAGGCAAACAGCAGGCAATCCTGACTATCATCGTTCTGGTTGGTTCTATGGTTCTGTCCAAGGTTGGCATCATCGACCTGATTGCAACGGTTTACAACGCATTGTCCTACGCTTTCCTTGCAATCTATGTACTGCCTCTGATTACAGTCGGCGTATACAAAATCTGCAAGCTGCGCAAGGCAGAAAAGGAAGAACAGAAGAAGCATGCAGTTTCCGCAACACAGAAGCATGCAGTCTGATGCGCTGAAGGAATTTTTAACACAGGTAAGAATTTACATCCATATATACATCCAAACAAAATACATCCAAAAGAGAGGAGATACCTTAGGGTATCTCTTTTCTTTTAAGGGTCGAAATAAAGGTATAGAATGGCGGCTGCTTATAACAGGTATTTTATATTTTGATGGACGGAAGTTATTTTTTGCTAAGTTTTGTTTGTAAATAGCATGAAAAAGGGTTATAATTTTCTGTGTTATAGATGTTGACGAAGGAAATATCGGGGAGAGTTAATTATGTTACGTTTAGGATTTGATAATGAAAAATATCTGCAAATGCAATCAAAGCGAATCAAAGAGCGTATCAGCCAGTTCGGCGGAAAGCTCTATCTGGAATTCGGCGGAAAACTGTTTGATGATTACCATGCATCGCGTGTTCTGCCCGGCTTTAAACCGGACAGCAAAATCAATATGCTGGTGCAGCTGAAGGACGATGCGGAAATTGTGCTTGTTATCAGTGCAGGTGATATTGAGAAGAACAAGGTCAGAGGAGATCTTGGCATTACCTATGATGCGGATGTGCTGCGGCTGATTGATGCGTTCCGTGGCTATGGGCTGTATGTAGGCAGCGTTGTGCTGACGCAGTTCAGCGGACAGGCAAGCGCGGTTGCGTATGAAAAGAAGCTGGAGGGTCTTGGGATTCGGGTATACAAGCACTACCCCATTGAGGGCTACCCTGCCAATATTCCCCATATTGTGAGCGAGGACGGCTTCGGGAAGAATGATTATATTGAGACAGAGCGTTCTCTGGTGGTGATTACTGCACCCGGCCCCGGCAGTGGCAAGATGTTTTTTTTTTTTCAAGCAGAAGACGGCATACGAGATTGTTGACTGTACTGGAGTTCAGACGTGTGCTCTTCCGATC
>OLJW01003491.1_pt1 | contig 11902 bp, 9 predicted proteins | sample 1603411 | NCBI WGS metagenome assembly OLJW01 (sample SAMN04168659, study PRJEB22393) | human gut metagenome | biome: human gut microbiome; feature: stool | host: Homo sapiens | collected 2014-05-12 | reverse complement strand
ACTTGAGGAGCCAGTCTAGGAAGAGAGTAGAAAACTACTCTCTTCCTTTTTTTATCCTCTTTTCTAAATATTTTTATTTGTAATAGAATTGTGCTATAATCCAAATATAAAACTTTATTTAGGAAAAGAGATGGGCTATTATGATTTTAAATCAAGAGCAAATTATGAATTATTTTACAAGAATAGGATTGAATTATGATGATTATAAGTATCATAAATTAGATGGTCAGTTTTTGGCAGAGCTCTGTTTTGCACATAATATTTCAATCCCATTTGAAAACTTGGATATATTGAATCATAAAGAGATTTCTTTGGACGGCTCTATTCTTTATGATAAAATCATTACAAAGCATAGAGGGGGTCTCTGCTTTGAACTAAATGGATTGAGTGAAATTTTTTTGCGATCATTGGGATTTGGGGTAAAGGATCTTTCTTCCAGATTTTTTCGGGATGCAGGAAATGATATACCCATGCAGAGACATCGCTTATTAAAAGTAGAGGCTGCAGATGGTACTTATATATGGGATATTGGAATTGGACAACGTTCTCCTAAATATCCATTACGTTTGGCAGAAGGGTTAGTACAGAAACAGTGTGGTGAAGTTTATAAGCTTGAAAAAGAAGCTTTTTATGGTTGGGTTTTGTATGAATATTATAAGGATCAGTGGTCTAGAATTTTATCCTTTACTGAACAACAACAAATAGCCGCTGACTTTATCCCTGCCTGTACATGGTGTGAGCTACATTCTGACTCTCCTTTTAGAATTCATAGAATGCTTGCAATTAAGACAATAGATGGAAGAAAAAGTATTGATGGTAACACCTTTAAAATTATAAAAGATCAGCAAATAGATGTATTTGAAAATCTAACAGAGGCTGAATTGAAAGTGATATGCAAAGAGCATTTTGGTTTATGGTTATAAATCTATGACAGTAATGTTTATAATAATGCCAGCCATAAATTAATGGTTTGTTGAGCAAAAGGTAATAGATATTTATATGTTGTGGATAGAAGAAGTTATAATTTTTAACTTCTGAGGATTTTATAATAATTGTGCGCAGCAATAGGTCAGATAGTATGTCTGTGACCGCTTGCTACGCACATATAAAAATATTCAATTTATTTATGGTCTGATTCCACCACCGCCATCAACATGTATGGTTTGACCGGTAATATAAGATGCATCTTCTGAGGCGAGGAATAGACAAGTACGTCCAATATCCTTTTCTGGGTCTCCGTAGCGCCCTAATGCTATGTTTTTTAAATTTGCTTTTGCCATTTCCGGTTCTGCCTCAGCCCATTTTGCCAATTGTTCTGTCATAGCCAATGGACATATAATATTTACGGTAATTCCAAGTTCTCCCCATTCACGTGCTGCTACGCGTGACATGCCTCGAATACCTTCTTTTGCTGCTGCATAGGAAGTTTGTCCCATGTTTCCATATACCCCTGCAGCTGATGCAAAATTGATTACTCTGGGTTGTTTGCTTTGTTTTAAGTACGGAAAACACTCTTTCATGTAGTAGAATGCCGCATATAACCCGGAGTGAATTGCTAATTTGAAATCTTCTACGGAATGGTCTGCAAATAACACACCGGATTTAGAGGCCTGTGCGTTATTAATCAAAACATCTATTCCTCCAAATGCATCAACAGTATTTTTAACTGCAGTCTGTACTTGGGAATAATCTCCTCCATCTGCATACAGCGCTAGCACTTTTACTCCATATTCTTCTTCCAATGTTTGTTTTGCATTATCTAATTCTTCCTGCACAATACTGGTTAGAACAAGATTTGCTCCTTCTTTCGCAAATGCAGTTGCAATGCCATATCCAATCCCGCGGGCACCGCCTGTAATGATAACCGTTTTATTGGTAAATCGTCCCATCATGTTTTCTCCTTTTTGATTTATTGTGAAACAGTATAGCACGTTTATCAATCACAAATCTATAGGATTTTATAACAAAATTACACATAAAATAGAACGTTTTTATTATTTTTATGTGAAAATTGTTAAAAAATAATCAAAGTTGCTAAAAATTACTCCAATAAAATGTTTTATTTTATACTTCAAAAGGACATGATATTATTATGAAATAATGATTGGGTGATGATTGTGGCAATTTTTATAGGAAGTATCATTCTGCTTATTCTGTTATGTGGTGTTGTAGTTTCCACAAAAGCAATTTCTAAAAGAGGCAGGAACGATCAGTCTGATGCAGTGTATCGTGATAATTACCGTTATCGCAATCAGTATAGAGAGGAAAAAGACGATTTTGTTTCAATAGAATCGTCTGCTACAGAGGAACAAATGACAGACTCTGTAGAAAACAATGTAGAAGAAGAGTCCGAGGACAATTTAAATGAGGAGCCTACAACTGTAATTGCTCCGGGTGAAGATATAAAAAAATAAAAAGAAAACGTCCAAAGTAAAATCTTTGGACGTTTTCTGTTAGCTTAAAATTTTGATTGAGAAGAATGGGAGGTAGAAAAGATAGTTGCGGTCTACCTTTAACTACAATATTATTATAAAATGATATTGTGACGAAGTTATGAATAGTTTTACATTCATTTGTAAACATTCCATGGAAATCAGGAAAGAGAAAAACCGAATCGTATAGATTCGGTTCATTCTCGTTAGCTTGAAAGGTTATTTGATTGAGGAGTGTAGAATGTACGAAAAGAATGGTTGCGGCTTCCTTTCCTCTGTACACTTATATTATAACGAAAAAATGGGGTGAGTTGTTACAACTCTGTGAATAGAGTAAAGTGATTTTGTAAATAAAATTTCAAAATATCAAACATTTGTTTGTTTTTTTTGTATATATATGGTATGATTACATTATCCGAATCAAGGAGGATTGTTTACATGAAACCATTGACTAAGAGCCAACAGAAGATATATGATTTTTTAAAGGACCGTTCTCAATATGGAATCCCTCCATCCGTACGAGAAATTTGTGCTGCTACAGGGCTAAAATCAACTTCCACTGTGCATGCCCACTTAAAAGCGTTGGAAAATCTAGGTTATATCTCACGTGATGCAGGGTTAAACAGGGCCATTCATATTGAAGGCTGTGAACAAGCAGCACAAGTGCCTATTTTGGGTAAGGTTACAGCAGGGCTTCCAATTTTGGCTGTAGAGGAGGTACAAGGATATCTGCCAATTTCTGCTGGTCAACAAAGAGGACGGGAGCTATTTGCATTAACCGTACAAGGTGAAAGTATGAAAAATGCAGGTATTCTAGATGGTGACTATGTTGTAGTAGAACGAACTCCCACTGCCCGTGATGGAGATATTGTTGTTGCCTTAATTGAAGATGAAGCTACAGTAAAACGTTTGTATAGAGAAACAGATTGCGTTCGACTACAACCGGAAAATGATGCATTTGAACCAATTTATGCAAAAGAGGTTATCATTTTAGGAAAAGTAGTTTCCGTGGTGCGTTATTATTAAGAAAATATTCTAATAAAAAAGAATCACTATCTAAGTGATTTTTTTATGTAATGGTTCATCGTTGTATTCTGCTCATAAATATGATAAAATCGAAAAAACAGATATTTACGGAGGATTCATCATATGATAGGAATTATCGGGGCTATGGATATGGAAGTGAATGGTTTGAAAGAGCGTATGCAGAATGCAGAAGTAGAAACCATTGGAACAATTGATTTTTATAAAGGAACCATTCAGGGTGTTCCGTGTGTAGTAGCACGTAGCGGAGTAGGTAAAGTAAATGCAGCAATATGTGCGCAAATTATGGCTCTGATGTATCGACCAAAGGCAATTATTAATACGGGAGTCGCAGGGGGCATCGGCAAAGGTGTATCCGTAGGAGACGTAGTTGTCTCCAGAGGGTTGGTACAACATGATATGGATACCAGTGCAGTAGGAGATCCAAAGGGCTTTATTTCCGGAATTAATTTAATCACGATTCCTGCGACGGAAAAATTGGTGAATCTGGTAGTGGAAAAAGCAAAACACACGTATCAGGGGGCAGTACATATTGGTATTATTGCAACAGGAGATCAATTTATTGGACAATCTGATAAATTAAAAGAGGTTTCTAATCAATTTCAGGCCATTGCGTGTGAAATGGAAGGTGGCAGTATTGCTCAAGTTTGTTATATGAATGATATTGATTTTGTTGTGATTCGCGCCATTTCCGATAATGCAGATGAAGCTGCCAACATATCCTTTGAACAGTTTGCTGCTATGGCAGCAGAAAAATCTATTCAATTATTGTGTGAAGTTCTCCCTGTGTTAGTATAAAATATAGGAAAAAGATGCGTATTCCTTATAATGAAGGAATACGCTTTTTTGCGTTATAATGTATACAAAATTGGGGAATATATATATGCGTTTTACATATATGGATGTATTTTTATAAATATTTAACAATTTTGTAGCTTGTTAAGAATTGTGTTTTATGGTATAATTGAGAACATATAAGTGCGGATAAAATAGTAAAATTTTTTATATATTCATTCCATAAAAAATTGAAAAGAGAGGTACTTTTATTAGAAACAAGATTACACATAGGAAGAGGTAGAAATTATGGATTATCAATACTCAGAGATTACCCCTGAAGTAATTGAACTGGCAAAGTTATGTACACAAAAAGGCGGTATTGACCCAAGCTTGTATGCAAGGTATGAAGTAAAACGTGGTCTTAGAGATATAAACGGTAAAGGCGTTCTGGCCGGCCTTACTGAAATATCTGAAGTACATGCAAATGATATTATTAATGGGGAATCTGTACCGTGTGAAGGCAGGTTATATTACAGGGGAATCAATGTTGAAGATATTGTTGCAGGTTTTATGCGCGATGAGCGATTCGGCTTTGAGGAGACAGTTTACTTATTATTATTTGGAAACTTACCAAATGAAAAACAACTAAATGATTTTCGTGGTTTATTAGCAAAGTACAGAACATTGCCAACAACATTTGTGCGCGATATCATTATGAAAGCACCAAGTTCTGATATGATGAATGCTTTGGCAAGAAGTGTGCTTACTTTATATGCATATGATGATTTACCGAATGACACATCTATTCCAAATGTATTGGCACAATGTATGCAGTTAATTGCGTTGTTTCCTGTATTGGCAGTGTATGGTTATAATTGTTATCGCCATTATCATGGAGATCAGAGCTTAATTATTCATGCTCCGCAGCCACATCTTTCTACAGCGGAAAATATTTTGCATTTGTTAAGACCTGACAGCAAATATACAAAAATGGAAGCCCGTGTATTGGACCTTGCTCTTGTCCTTCATGCAGAGCATGGAGGAGGTAATAACTCTACCTTTACTACACATGTGGTATCTTCATCCGGAACGGATACATATTCAGCAATTGCAGCGGCTTTGGGTTCTTTAAAGGGACCAAAACATGGCGGTGCCAATATTAAAGTAACTCAGATGTTTGAGGATATGAAACAAACAGTAAAAGACTGGGCCGATGAAGAAGAGGTAAAAAACTATTTGGTGTCTTTGCTGCGTAAACAAGGCTTTGATAAAACAGGACTTATTTACGGTATGGGGCATGCGGTATATTCTTTGTCTGACCCGAGAGCAAAATTATTAGGTCAGTTTGTAAAAGGATTGTCTGAAGAAAAGGGCCGCCAAAAAGAATATGCTTTGTATAGTATGGTAGAAAGATTAGCGCCGGAGGTAATTTCGAAAGAGCGCAGAATTTATAAGGGTGTTAGTGCCAATGTTGATTTTTACAGTGGCTTTATTTATAGTATGCTGGATTTACCGGCAGAGCTGTACACTCCATTGTTTGCAATTGCACGTATTGCAGGCTGGAGTGCTCACAGAATAGAAGAGCTGTTAAATAATAGTAAGATTATTCGTCCTGCATATATGAATATTGCTGAGCATAGACCTTATCAAGATTTAAAAGAAAGACCATAAATAAAAGAACCTGCCAATTTAATTGGGCAGGTCTTTTTATTTAGATATTGAATTGGATTACTGGGCTGGACCTTGTTATGGAGATGATGAAAGTAATACATGAAAAGGCTTTGCAAAATTTGAAAGGGTTATCCTAAGAGATACTTAAAATAAAGACATTTTACAGTATCCTAAGCACAAAAAAGCAATAAACTACTACTCATTTCAGGATAAATACAAAAAGCTCTCTTCATTTAGTAAGAGAGCTTTTCATATTGTTATTCGACAGATATGGCCTCTACATCTTTAAGCCATATAGATGAATTTACATCGCTGGGCATAAGCCAACCGCCTCTGGGGGATAAAGATACGCTGCCGACAGCCGGTCCGTCCGGCAGACAGGAACGCTTAAACTGTTGTGCAAAAAATCTTCGATAAAAAACAGTCATCCAGTGTTTGATTGTTTCTTTTTTATACTTATCTCCCAATGCAAGGCAGGCTAAACGAAAAATTTTATGGGGCATGAAGCCATAACGCAGGGTATAAAACAAGACAAAATCATGCAGTTCGTAAGGACCGACAATTTCTTCGGTTTGCTGGGAAATGGTTTCTCCTACAGGAGGCAATAATTCCGGGCTGACAGGTGTTTGCAGAATATCCATCAGAATATCACTTAAAGGTGTAACATTAATATTAATGCAGTGTGCTACCAAATAACGAACCATTGTTTTAGGAATATCGCAGTTTATGCTGTACATAGACATGTGGTCGCCGTTATACGTTGCCCAACCAAGTGCAGATTCGGATAAATCTCCTGTGCCTATTACAATGCCCCTAAGTTGATTGGCAATATCCATCAATACTTGTGTGCGTTCTCTCGCTTGTGCATTTTCATATGTGACATCATGCCGATTTGGGTCTTGTCCAATATCGTGAAAATGTTGTGTCACTGATGCAGAAATGTCAATTTCTCGAAACGTACATCCCAGCTCTATTGCTAAAGAACGTGCGTTCAGTCTGGTACGATTGGTAGTACCAAAACAGGGCATAGAAACTGCTGTAATGCCGCTGGGGTCTAATTGCATAGCCTCAAAGGCACGTACGGTGGCAAGCAATGCCAAAGTAGAATCCAATCCGCCGGATAGACCAATTACTACATGACGACAGCCAATATGAGCCAATCTGTTTTTTAAACCGTTTGCCTGTATATTGAGTATAGATTCGCAGCGAGCGGGCAAATCTGGAAGTCGAGGAGGTAAAAACGGATTTGCTTGTATGGTGCGCTCCAATTGCAAAGAAATGATAGGCAGAGAAAATCTCACTTTTTGATAGCTCGGGGTCGAAACATGATTCCAGCAGGAAGTATGGCAGCGTTCTTGCCAAAGTAATTGTAGGTCTATATCCGCATCAATAAAACCTGTATAAAAGAGTGGACTTTCTGCCAATACCGTACCATTTTCGGAAATTAAGTCATGACCGGAGTACACATAATCTGTTGTGGACTCTCCTTCTCCTGCATCCGCATACACATAGGCGCATATCAGTTTAGCCGATTGGCCGGTTACCAGTGTCTTACGGTATGCAGCTCTTCCTACGACTTCTGTACTGGCAGATAAATTGAAAATAACAGTTGCGCCTTCTTTGGCCAGTATGTTGGATGGTGGTTCTGTGACCCAGATATCTTTACAGATTTCAACACCGAATTGAAATTCGGTTAAAGTATCACATGAAAAGATAATATTTGTGCCAAACGGTACTGTTTGATGACACAGTATGATTTCTCGATAGGCAGGAGCAGTGCAAAAGTAGCGTGTTTCATTTAATCCACCCTGGTCCACCAAATTGGTTTTTGGCACAATTCCTAATAGTTTCCCGTGATAACATACCGCTGCACAGTTGTATAAATTTGTTTCCACTCTAATAGGTAGACCAACAATACAAATAATATCTTCTTGTTTTAACTCCTTTAAAATGGTTTCCAAGCCGTTTATAGCAGAGGTTAACAGTGTTTGTTGAAAAAATAAATCACCGCACGTATATCCTGTTAAGCATAGTTCGGGAAACACAATTGCACTTACTTGTTTTTCTGCTGCCTGCTTTGCAACAGCAATGATTTGTTGTGCATTGTAAGGACAATTTGCGACCTGAATTGCTGGAGTAGCAGATGCAACTCTTAAAAAACCGTCATGCATGAAAATACCTCCTTTGATAATAAAAGTCAACGATGCTTTATATCAACATATAAAGCAGCATTGACTTTATGGCTGGCGATGCATTAACTTTCTCTTTTTGGTTTTGTAATTCTTGGTTTTTTGTCAAATTCTTGAGGGCTCAATACGCCGGGTAAATCATAGGCATAGGTAGCGTGATCAAACTCTTTGCTGGCACAAAAAGACAAAGCACTGCGGATTTTTTTCATATTAGACCAAAGGCCTCCCATAGATTTGTTTTTTCTATGAATTTTCAATGCGCAATATAAGCAATACCAACCTGTTTTTTTGGTAAGGGAACGATACGCTTTTTTATATTTGTCATAAACACCGTTTTGGTCTAAAGAAGCACGCACCATAGCTGTGGCCAAAATAAAGTCATTGATTTTTTGGGCATTAATCGTTGCTAAAGTACTGGCGCTTTGTTGATTATAGTAGTACAATGCACGGTTAATTACGACTACTTTTTCGGCATGAGAGAATAATCTATGAGTAGTCGCCATATCTTCAAATGCCATAGAAGGGAACGTAATACCGTGATCTACAAACAAAGAACGTTTATAAATTTTATTCCAGGCAAGACTTTGAATTTGTACATCTTTTAATAGTTTTTTCAAAGCCTCTTCTTTATTAAATACGCCGCTGGTACGAAAAGGATATTTATACAAAGAATCTGACTCAACAAAATGATAGTAATAATAACAGCAAGCAATATCAGCATCGTTGATGGTAATTGCCTGATATAGTTCTTGAAGAAACGTAGGAGCAAGGTAATCATCGCTGTCAACAAAACAGATATATTTACTATCTGCCAATGCTAGTGCAGCATTGCGCGCCATAGACATACCTCTATTAGGTTGATCAATTACAGTAATATTATGATATTTTGCTTCAAAATCTCTTAAAATTTCCAAACAATTATCCGTGGAGCCATCATTTACCGCAATCAGACGGAAATCGCGAAAGGTTTGATCCATTAAGGTTTGTAAACATTTTGGCAAAAATTTGCTAACGTTATAAACCGGCATAAGCACCGTTATTTTAGGTGGTTGATATTGATTTGCGTTCTCTGCCAACGGATTCATCCTTTCTTTAAAATAAATTATTTAAGAAAAACATACTTCATTAAATTATACAATATTATGTCGAAAAATCAATATCTTTGTCTAAAAATAAGGGGTACAGTATAAAAACTGTGCCCCTTTTTTTAATAGATTAATTTGATGAATGTGAGCTATTCTCTTCTGGAGAAGATGTTTGGGTATCAGATGATACCGGAGGTGCTTCAGAGGAAGATGGGGGCTGCTCTGAAGATGACGGAGGCGGAGTTGGTTCTGGTTCCGGCTCCGGTGTTGGTTGAGGGTCAGGAACACTGCCACCTTTTGGCGGGATAACATAAACATCTGCAAAAGCAGGATAATAACTGGATGATAGTGGTTCTGTTTTTACAGCCACACCATTCTTATAATAGGTACGGCTTGCAGCTGTTTTATATCCGGGATTTCCGCTTCTTTTTAATCTTGCAGCGCTGAGGGGATTTGGATTTGGAGCAAGGCTGTTATCTGTATTGTATTCAGTTGGGGGTTTACTAATGTTTTCTGTAATCCAGGCACTGGGTTCTATGGTATCATATTCGGGTGACTGATAGCCGTAGAAAGTAACCCAAACGGTAGTACCATCCATTCCGGCAGCAATGTATACAGGATAATCGGTATCATTACGGAAGACAAAATCCAAAGAACCGTAAGATACAGTGGCATCCAGGCCAATTGGTACGTAAGAAGATGGATACGTATGGTTATAACGAGTGACAATGGTCATATTGGAACGCAAAGCAGCTCCGTAAATGGTAGAGGATACTTGACAAATACCTCCGCCATATTCCTGAATAAACTCTCCGCCCGAAATAGCGGTAGCCGGTAAATAACCATTAGAGCCGTTGGTTGTGTTTCCTGTTGTACCATTGAATGAAAACTGTTCGCCGGGCTGGAGAATTGTACCATTTGTAGCATTTGCGGCAAGCTTCATATTATGATTGCCGTTTGCGGTATTGGTAGAAACGGTGCTGTAAGAACCCAGCTTTTGCATATTTGCTTTGATATCTTCTGCTGTTTTGGTGCATTTTATCACTTCCACAGGCACTTCAATGGTACCTGTTTTTTCCGTTTTGAGCAATTCTTCCACTTTTGCTGCCAATTCATCTGTTTTTACTTTACGTCCGTCTATGGGTTCAGACACGTTAAAGCCGCCGTTATAATAGCCGGTAATGGTTGGCTCTTGTGCATCTCTATTAAACGGTGCGGACAATTCAGCCAGCTTTGGTTCCAACTCTTCGCTGATGAGCGTTGGTTTTAATTCAAAATCTTTTGGTGTTACACTTAACTCTGCTACCCTGGATGCATGTTCTTCTTCATCGCAGTGCCAATTATATTCATAAGCTTCGTCAATGGTATTTTGCAAGTGCAAGTCAAATGGAAGTTCTTTTCCTGTTAATGCAACAGTTTGATCTTCTAAAGTAAGTTGAATGTCATATCCCTTTGGATAGATTTCGGCCTGAAGCAATGCGTCCATTGCTTCTTCTTTCGTCATACCGGATATATCGATTCCCTCAATGGAGATACCCTGAGAAAAACGTTCCGTATCAGAATAAGAAACAGTATTGGTAGAACTGCTGCCGATGCCGATTTTGTTTAATGCACCGGTAGTAAAAATAACCGCAATAATAGCTGCTATGACGACAACTGCCCCGGCAACAGAGCAGCCGATAATAATATTTCTTTTTTTAGGATCCATGTTTTGATCAGACATTGTATTCCTCCTAGTCAAGGATTCTAATTCTTCATTCCTCTTTTATAATGATATAATGTTTATATAGAAAAGTAAAGTTACAGCTTTATTACGAGTAAAGATGTGGCTTTAAATTGCGCAGCTGTCCTTTTTGTGATATATTGAATATATAAATATGTTTGGTAAAACGAGACAGAAATGAGAGGTGACCATAGTGCGAGTATTCATTTTTTCTGCGGCTGCTGGCGGTGGACATATCAGAACGGCTCAAGCTTTGGAACAATATATCAATCACCATGTAGTAGATGCAAAAGTTAAGGTTGTTGACGCGTTAAAAGAGGTAAATTATATTTATGATAAATTAATATGCAAAGGGTATCATTTTGTTGCTACAAAAACACCTGCAATATTTGGGCATATGTATCATAATACCAATGATAACAGTCCGCTTTCAAAATTTGTACCAAAAATGAATCATGCACTCAGTAAGCGTTTGCTGTCATTGATTCTTGAATTTGAGCCGGATATCATTGTGGCTACACATCCGTTTGTGGCAGAAATGGTATCACATTTAAAGGGAAAAGGTTTTATTCATGCGAAATTATTGGTAGTCATGACAGACTATGCTCCTCACAAAACATGGATAGCGGAACATGTAGACGGATACATTGTTGCAAATGATGACATGGTAATTCCTATGGTACAAGACTTCGGAGTAGAACCGGAAAAAATTCATCCGTTTGGTATTCCTATTTTAGAAACATTTTTTCATCCACAGCCAAAAGAATCTCTACGGAGAGAGATGGGGCTTGCCACGGATAAACCAACGGTTCTGTTAATGGCAGGAAGTTTTGGTGTCAAAACCATTGTGCAAATCTATCGCGATATCATCCGTGTACCGATGGATTTCCAAATGATTGTGATTACAGGAAAAAATCAAAGATTATATCAAACATTAAAAACTACGGTTATGCTCAGCCCCAAAAAGACAAAGTTGATTTT
>OLJW01003460.1_pt1 | contig 12026 bp, 11 predicted proteins | sample 1603411 | NCBI WGS metagenome assembly OLJW01 (sample SAMN04168659, study PRJEB22393) | human gut metagenome | biome: human gut microbiome; feature: stool | host: Homo sapiens | collected 2014-05-12 | reverse complement strand
ACCTCCCGGAAATTGCGCAAATCGATAAGATTTACACGATTCGTCCGGTGAGACATCACAACCGCCAGCTACACAAAGCGGCCATTCTCAAGGGAGGCATCCGTAAGTCCAATCAAGCAGGAAAGTACGTATTTGGGTATCGTCTTTTTGACAAAGTCCAATTTAACGGCCAGGACTGCTTCATTTGGGGAAGAAGAACTACCGGAATCTTTACCATTAAAACGATAAACGGGAAAATGATAAAGGACGGCATTTCTTTCAAGAAATTAAAACCCGTAGAAAAATCCACGAGTTATTTAATTGCTTGATTTTAATACACGAAAGGAGGGAACGGCAATTCCTCACCGCCCAATGCTTCACATTGGACGGTGTACCCTTGCCGTAACAATGGATCTCACAGAGCGCAAGATCACGAAAATCGCACGGGAGGCCAGCAAGCTGGCCGTCCGGACGCTGAAGGAGGACGGTATCGGCACAGCGGAATACGATTTCATCCATCTGGTGCGCCACCATCCCGGCATCACGCAGGCGGAGGTCCGGGAGCAGCTCCGTGTGGACAAGGGAGCCGCCGCCCGCCGGGCGGCCAGTCTGGAGGCCAAGGGCTACCTGATCCGGCAGGCCAACCCCAAGGATGGCCGCAGCCAGCTGCTTTTCGCCACGGAAAAGGCGGAGGGCCTGCGGAACTCCAAGGCGCAGGTGGAGACCACCTTTTATGAATGGCTGCTGGCGGAGCTGCCGGAGGCGGAGAAGGTCGCTTTCTGCAAAACGCTGGACACCATCTATCGCCGTTCCAAGCAGGAGAGCCGGGCGGGGTTCCCCCACATCACGGCCCTGACGGAGCAGGGGGAGGGGGAGCGCCATGAGTAAGCGGCAGCTTCCGCCGGACCGGGTCAGCTCCTATTTCCGGGCGGAATCCGGGGTGCTGGCGGTCATCACCGTGACGGGTCTCCTCTATAATATAGGTCTGGTGGCAGGCCCGTGGTTCGAGGGACAGATGACGGAAGCGCTGGCCCGGATCCTCTTGGGAGAGGGCAGCTTTTCCGTCATGGTCTCTCTGGCGGCGGGGTACATCGCCGTTGTCGCCGCGGTGCAGGGACTTCGGTTTTTGAAGCGGTTCTATGTCCGGCGCTTTGCCAACAAGGTGAACCGCCGCATGAAGCGGGTCCTGTACGGCGCGCTGGTCCGGTCGGATCGGGAGGACTTGGAGCGTGAGGGCGCGGGAACGGTGCTGACCAAGGCCATTTCCGACGTGGACGACTGCGCCGAGGGGATGCGGAAATTTACCACGGAGGTATTCGACACCGGCGTGGCCTTGGCGGCCTATGCCGGGATGCTGCTGTGGTATGACTGGCGGCTGGCGCTGCTGTCCATGGCCTTTCTGCCGGGGAGCTACGCGCTGGCGGAGCGGATGAAGCGGCCCGTCCAGCGCACCGGCGCGGCCTTCAAGGAGCAGGCCGGGGCCTTGAACGCCGCTACCATGGATCGGGCGGTCAACGCCCTGACCTACCGGGTCTTTGGCCGGGAGGAGGAGCGCCGGGCAGCCTATGAGGAGCACCTCACCGCTTACGAACACGCCGCTGTAAAGGCAAACCTGTGGACAGCGTCCCTGCCGCCGCTGTACCGGGTGCTCTCCATGATCGGCGCGGCGCTGATCCTGTATTTCGGCGGGAAAAACGTGCTGGGCACCGGCTGGACGGTCTGGTCCATCGCGGAATTCACCACGTTTCTGGCCTGTTTTACCAAGCTGGCCACCAAATCCTCCAAGGCGGCAAAGCTGTTCAACGCAGTCCACAAGGCGCAGGTGTCCTGGAAGCGCATCCAGCCCCTGATACGGGAGATCCCCGCCGTGCCCGCCGTTTCCACGGGGAGGGTGGAACGTCTGGAGGTCCGGGACCTCACCTGCGGCTATCCCGGTGACACGCCGCTGTTCTCCGGGCTGGATCTGACCGCCTGCCGGGGGCAGATCATCGGCGTCACCGGGCCGGTGGCCTGCGGCAAATCCACGCTGGGCAAGGCGTTTCTCTGCGAGCAGCCCTACGGCGGCAGCATCCGGCTGGACGGCCGGGAGCTGGCGGAGCTGTCCCCCTGGGAGCGGACGGGCCTCGTGGGGTATCTGGGCCACGATCCGGAGCTGTTCAGCGGCACGATCCGGGAAAATGTGCTGCTGGGAGACACGGGCGATCCCATGGACTACCTCCGGGCGGTGTGTCTGGACGGCGAAGTGGCGGCCATGACGGAGGGGCTGGAGACCCGGGTGGGCTCCGGCGGCGTCCGGCTTTCCGGCGGTCAGGCCCAGCGGCTGGCGCTGGCCCGGACGCTGGCCCATCAAAGGCCTCTGCTGATTCTGGACGATCCCTTTTCGGCGCTGGACCGGGCCACGGAGACGGAGATCTTCACCCATCTGCGGCGTCTGGCGGCGGACAGCGTGGTGATTCTGATCTCCCACCGACTGTACCTGTTCCCGGAGCTGGATCAGGTGATCTGGCTGGAAAACGGGGAGGCCAAGGTGGGGACCCACGAGGAATTGGAGGGGAATACCCCGGATTACGCGGCGCAGTTTGACGCGCAGAGAGGAGAACAGCCATGAATGACCGCAAAAAAGCAGTCCATGTGGGGACTGTGGTACTGGAAACGGTGAAAGACCACCTCTGGCTGTCCTTTGCCATTCTGGCTGTGGTGGCAGGGGCCGTAGGCGCGGCGCTGGTGCCGCCGCTGGTGCTGGGCCGCATTGTGGACGGCCTCACCGCCGGGGAGGGGCTGACCCTCCGCCTGCCATTGTGGTATCTGGCCTTCACCGCCTTGGCGGGAGGGCTGGAATCCGCCCGGGAGAGCGCGTTGACGGTATTCGGCCAGAAAACCACTCACGCCCTGCGGAGCCGTCTGATGGAAAAGGAGGGCCGCCTGCCCGCCGACGAACTGAACCGTCAGGAGCCGGGGGCGCTGGTGTCCCGCTTTGTGGGGGACGTGGACACGGTGGAGACCCTGTTCACCGCCGGGATCATCAGTATGGCGGCGGACGCCTGCCGGATCCTCAGTATTCTGATCGTGGTGTGGCAGTGCAGCCGGGGACTTGCCTATCTGCTGCTGGCACTGCTGCCGGTGCTGTTCCTCTTTACCCGGTTCGTCCAGAAGCGGATGCTGCACAATCAGCTGAAAAACCGGAAGGCGGTGAGCCGGGCCTCCGGATATGTGCCGGAGACGGTGCGGAATCTCCGCACCATCCGCACGCTGGGCAAGGAGACCTATATGGAGACCCGGTATGACGGCGCACTGGGGGAGAGCTACCGGGCCATTGAGGGGACCAACTTCTATGACGCCCTGTATTCCCCCGTGATCCTCACGGTGAACGCCGCTGTGGTGGGCGCGGTCATGCTGTTGTCCGCCTCCGGAGACCCGGCGGTGCTGACGCTGTTCGGCATGACCGCCGGTACCGCCGTGACGGTGATGAACTACATCAGCCAGATCTTCTCTCCTCTGGAAAGTCTGGGCATGGAGATCCAGACCATCCAGTCCGCCGTGGCGGGCGTTCGCCGGATCAATGACTTTCTGGCCCAGCCGGAGCAGGAGACAGTGGCCCCGGAAACGGAAAATCCCGCCGCTCCCATGGTGGAGCTGCGGGATGTGGACTTCGGCTATGAGGCAGGGCAGAACGTTCTGCACCACTTAAATATGGAGATCCGGGAGGGAGAGCTGGCTACCCTGTCCGGTCGGACCGGCGCGGGAAAGAGCACCGTGTTCAAGCTGGTGCTGGGGCTGTATGCCCCCCGGCGGGGCACCGTCCGGATCCAGGGCGTGGATCCCCGGTCCCTCACCGGCCCGCAGCGGCGGGCGCTGTACGGCTATGTGGAGCAGCGGTTCCATCCGGTCCCCGGCACCGTCCGGGACCAGATCACCCTGTATGATGACACCATCACGGAGGGGCAGGTTCGCCGGGCCGCGGAGCTGGCGGGACTGGCGGAGGCCATCGGCGCCCTGCCGCAGGGCTATGACACCCCCTGCACTCCGGACATTTTCTCTCAGGGACAGTGGCAGCTGTTGTCCATCGCCCGGGCGGTGGCGGCGGACCCCAAGCTGCTTTTGCTGGACGAGATCACCGCCAATCTGGACGCGGAGACGGAGCGGGCGGTGCTGCGGGCCTTGAAGCGGGCTACGGCGAACCGGACGGTGCTCTCCATTTCTCACCGGGGCGGGGCGGACACGGGACGGCTCATTCCCATTGGGGAGGAGTCATAGCCAGAAACCGGGCCAGCGCGGGGTTGGGGTTGGTGGTCTGCCACGCGGCGATGATTTCCTCCACCTCTCCCTCGCCGATGAGGGGGACAAACACCAGATTGTCGGCGTTGTAGAGCTTTTCCACGCAGTAGGCGGGGAGGATGGAAATGCCTTCCTCGGCGGAGACCATCATGAGGATGCTCTCCGTGTCGGCGGAGCGGAAGAGGATGTTGGGCTTGTAGCCCGCCTCGTTGTAAAGCTGCATGAAAAAGGCGTCGCCGTAGGAATCGTCGGCGGCGTCAGGGGACATATAGAGGATGGTCTCTCCCCGCAGCTCCTGCCGCCGGAGCTGCTGTCGCTGGGCCAGCGGGTGTCCGGCGTACAGCGCCACTACCAGCCGGGCCTTTTCTACGGTGCGGCAAGCCACGCCCTCCTGGGTTTTCAGGTTGGTACTGTCCCAGGTGAAAATGATGTCATATTCATGGTGCAGCAGTCCCGCCGCCAGCGCATCGGTGGAGCAGCGGTAAAAGGTGATGAGCACGTTGCCGTTCTGCTGGTGAAATTGGCGGATATGGGCGGACAGGTCGCTGCGCTCGTACCCCCGAACGTAGCCCACCCGCAGCGTGCCGGAGAGTCCGGTGGAGGCGTCATGGACCCGCTCCTGCGCCCGGCTCATCCGCTCTAAGATCCCCTTGGCCTCCCGGAGGAAGATGGTCCCCGCAGGGGTCAGGCTCACGGGCCGGGTGCTCCGGTCAAAGAGGGGACAGCCCAGCGCCTCCTCCAGCAGACGGATCTGCTGGGTGATGGCGGTCTGGGAAATGTAGAACTGCTCGGCGGCTTTCGTGAAGCTGCGGCTCTCCGCCGCGGCCACGAAATACTTCAGCTGATTTCGATTCATAACGCCCTCCCACGACACAAAATAAGTTTTTCTTATTTTATCATGAAGAAATCCCCCTTGTAAAGGGGGATTTTTTCCGCTAAGATAAGTGCATATTTGTTGTGTGTAAGCGAGGTACTTGAAAATGCAAAGAGAATCCTTCGGCTCCCGGCTGGGCTTCCTGCTGGTGAGCGCGGGCTGCGCCATCGGCATCGGCAACGTGTGGCGCTTCCCCTATATCACCGGCAAGAACGGCGGCGGCTATTTCGTCCTGTTCTATCTGGTGTGCCTGCTGCTGTTGGGCGTCCCCGTGATGACCATGGAGCTGGCGGTGGGCCGCGGCGGCCGCAAGAGCGCCGTGCTGGCCTACAAGAATCTGGAAAAGCCCGGCTCCAAGTGGCACCTCCACGGCTGGTTCTGTCTGGCGGGCTGCTATCTGCTGATGATGTATTACACCACCGTCACCGGCTGGATGGTGAACTACTTCGGCAAATTCCTCACCGGCGGCTTCCACGCCGGTATGACCGGCGATGAGATCTCCGGGATGTTCGGCACCATGCTGGGCAGCCCCGGCTCCATGGTCATCTTCACGGAGCTGGTGGTGGTCACCGGCCTGATCGTGTGCAGCTTCGGCCTTCAGAAGGGCCTGGAGCGGGTGACCAAGGTCATGATGATCTGCCTGCTGGCACTGATCGTGGTGCTGGCGGTCCACAGCCTGACCCTCTCCGGCGCGGCGGAGGGCATGAAGTTCTACCTGCTGCCCTCCGTGGACACCATCCGGGAGCACGGTCTCGGCAGCCTCATCACCGACGCGATGAATCAGGCGTTCTTCACCCTGTCTCTGGGCATCGGCGCCATGGAGATCTTCGGCAGTTACATGAGCGATGAGCAGACCCTCCCCGGCGAGGCTGTCCGCATCTGCATTCTGGATACCTTCGTGGCCCTCATGGCGGGCGCCATCATTTTCCCTGCCTGCTTCACCTTCGGCGTTGCGCCCGGTGAAGGCCCCGCGCTGATCTTTCAGACCCTGCCGCCTCTGTTCGTGAACATGTCCGGTGGTCGCTTCTGGGGCACGCTGTTCTTCCTGTTCATGGTGTTCGCCAGCTTCTCCACGGTGCTGGCGGTGTTTGAGAACATTCTGGCCGTCTGCATGGACACCTTCGGCATCAGCCGCAAGAAGGCTGTGCTCATCAACGGCGTGCTGCTGGCCCTCCTGAGCCTGCCCTGCGTGTTTGGCTACAATATCTGGAGCGATTTCCACCCCATTCTGGGCAAGGACGTGCTGGACAGCGAAGACTTCCTCGTGAGCGGCCTGCTGCTGCCCATCGGCTCTCTGGTGTATCTGCTGTTCTGCGTCAGCAAATGGGGCTGGGGCTTCGACAAGTATGTGGCGGAGGCCAATAAGGGCGAGGGCCTGAAATTCGCCAAGTGGCTGAAGCCCTATTTCCAGTTCATTCTGCCGGCGCTGATCGTTGTGATCTTCCTACAGGGCCTGCTGTAAAGCGGAACAGTGTTACAGCAATAGAGGGGGAAATTTCCCCTGTACGGGACATTTTCCCATCAGCCTGCACGGTGAAATGACCGGAAATGCAAGAAATATAAGAACATAGGAGGCGTGTCAACAGACACGCCTCCTATCAGCGTGTCGAAAAAGTCTTTTCTCCCCGCTGAGCAAGTTTTCAGAACTTCATAAAAGTTCTGAAAACTTAGGATTTTAATGGCGCGGGACACCCCTCTTGGGTTTCCCGCGCACACCCTTCCTTACCGTCGCGGAGAATTTACTACTTTATCGACAGTCTCGCAGGAGGCGTGTCAACAGACACGCCTCCTATGACTTTTATTGGGGGAATTTACAGAGACCGACTCATGCGATGTTACAGCACCAGCGCCTCCTTCAATACCCGGAGGGAGGTCAGGTGGCCCTCCAGCATGGGCATGGTCAGATCCTCCATTTCCAGCGACACGTCGCCGTCATAGCTGGCCATCCGCACGGTGGAGAAAAACTCCTTCCACCACTGGGCGCCGTGGCCGCAGCCCACAGCCACGTAATTCCACGAACGCGTGCGGAACTGGTCGATGGGCTTCGTGTCCAAAAGGCCGTTTGGCCCGGACATCCGCCGCTCCGGGCGGGAATCCTTGCCGTGGACATGGTAGAGGGCGTTCTGCTCCCCCAGAACCCGGGCGGCCTCGATGGGGTCGCCGCCCATCCAGAACAGGTGGGAGGGGTCCAGATTCATGCCCACCATAGGGCCAACGGCCTCCCGCAGACGGAACAGGGTCTCCGGGTTGTACACCAGCTGCATCCCGTGGTTTTCCAGCGCGATCTGGCGGATACCGCAGTCCGCCGCCATGCGAACCAGCTCCTTCCACTTGGGGATGGCCACCTCGTTCCACTGGTAGTCCAGAATGTCCTGGGTCTCCGGCGGCCAACTGGTGGTGATCCAGACGGGGGTCTTGTCGCCGGGACAGCCGGCGGGCAGGCCGCTCATCATCACAATCTTCTCCACGCCCAGCAGCTTCGCCAGACGGAAGGTTTTCTCCGTCACCTCCCAGTCCTTCTGGAAGGCGAGGGGGTTGCCGGAGCAGTTCAGGGCGCACAGGGCGATATCCCGGCGGCGAAGCTGGTCCATCCAGCGCTGCCGGGCCGTTTCGGAGCCAAGCAGTTCGTCCAAGTCGATGTGGGGCGCGCCGGACCAGTTGCCGGTGCCGATCTCCACCGCCTGAACGCCCTGCGCCACGCAGAAATCCAGCATGGCCGCAAAGGGCATATCCAGTGTGCAGGTTTTAATAGAAAGCCGCATAGGGGACCTCCTTGGTCATTGATCTTTTTAGGGGCCGCCGCGGGGCGGCGCATGAAGATCGTCTTTTTTCGCGGGGAGTTGAGGAGCGCTATTCCTTGGTGAACCACAGATCCAGATCCACAGGACCCTCGATGCCGTCCACAACGCCGCTCTCGCTGTACTGCCAGAGGGTCACGCCCCGGTCCAGCGCCGGGACCGGGCCGTAGCTGGCCAGCCAGACCGGCAGGTGCGCCAGCTCCTCCATGCCGTACATACTTCCGGCCCAGTGGAGGTTCATGTAGACCACCGGCTCGTAGCCCGCCTGACGGATCACGTCGCAGAAGGCGAGGGCGTTCTGGGTGGCCTGCTCGCCGGTGAGGTCATCGGTCCGGGCCTCATCCGCCGTGTAAAATTCCAGATCGTAGGCGATGGGGCCGCTGACGTTCGTCCCCCGGAGCCGCTCCACCACGAATCGGGCTTCCTCGGCGGCTTCCTCCTCCGTGACGGCCTGAGAGTAGAAGTAAACGCCCACCGTCAGCCCCGCTTTGGCGGCGTCGGCGGCGTTCTGGGCGAAGGCGTTGTCCTCCACCAAAGCCCCGGTGCCGTAGCCCCGGAAACCTACCCGCAGCATGGCGAAGTCCGCTCCGGCGGCTTTTACGGCGGGCCAGTCCACGTTCCCCTGATAGCTGGAAACGTCCACCCCGGCATAGGCGGTGACGCCGGGGGCGTCATATTGGTAAAACGGCTCCCTGCGGGTCAGGGCTTCCTCGTTGACGGAGATGCCCGGCCCCGGCGCGGTATGGGCCCGCCATTCCAGAATACCCCAGATCCCAAGGCCCGCCAATACCAGCACCGCCAGCAGCCAGCCACGGCGGTTGGGCGCGGCCCGCTTGCCGCCTTTCTTTTTTTCTTTCATATGTGCTCCCCCTCTTTTCTGCTCGTAGACTACCACCGGCGGCGCTGCCTTTGGTGAACAAAGTCTGAATTTGCCGCAAAAAGGGGAGGGGACGGTTCAGGTTTCCTGCGTCAGCATCCGCAGGGCGAACAGGGTGTGGAGCGCTGCGCCGGTGGGGAGAACGTCCTCGTTGAACACCACCGCCTCGTTGTGCATGGGCTTGCCGTAGCGAGGGTCCTCCTGTGGCGTTCCGGCTCCCAGCAGCAGGTAGGCGCAGGGCAGCTCATAGGTGAAGGAGGCGAAGTCCTCGGAGCCCATGCCGCCCTGATCCAGGCGGTACACCTTTTCCTTACCCGCTAATTCCTCCGCCCAGCCCGCGACCTGCTCCATCAGGGCGGGATCGTTTACCAGCGGCGGCGCGGAGGCGATCTCCTCCACTTGGGCGCTGCCCCGGAAGGCCGCCGCCGTGTTTTCCGCGATGACCCGGATGCGCTCCATGATCCGGGCGCTGAGCTCCCGGTCAAAGGTGCGGATGGTGCCCTCCAGCACGGCCTCCTCCGGGATGATGTTGGGGGCCTGTCCCCCCTGGAATCGGCCCACCGTCACCACGGCAGGCTTCTTCGCGGAGATCTCCCGGGCAGTCAGCGCCTGCAAGGCAAGATAGATGTGGGCGGCGATGTTGATGGGGTCCACGCCGGTCTCCGGCATGGCCCCGTGGCAGCCGGTGCCCCGGACGGAGATCCGGAACAGGGTGCAGCCCGCCATGAACGTCCCCCGGCCGCAGAGCACCATGCCGGAGGGGGTGCCGGAGTTGACGTGGAGGGCCAGCGCCGCTTTGGGCGTCGGCGCGTCCTTCAGGACCCCGGCCGCCAGCATGGACTTCGCCCCGGTGAAGCCCTCCTCATCCGGCTGGAACACCAGCCGCACCGTACCCTTCAAGTCCGCCTGGTGCCGCTTGAGTAAAGCGGCGGCGCCTAACAGCATGGCGGCGTGCATATCGTGGCCGCAGGCGTGCATGGCGCCGTTTTCCGACTGAAAATCCAGTCCCGTGGCCTCCCGGACCCGGAGAGCGTCCATATCCGCCCGGAGCAGCACGCACCGGCCGGTGTCCTCACCAGTGATGTCCGCCACCACGCCCCCGGCCAGCGAGCGGGGCGTATACCCCAGCGCCGTCAGCCGTTCCGTCACATAGGCGGCGGTGTGGGGCAGGGAGGGGCCTACCTCCGGGTCCCTGTGCAGGGTCCGGCGATCCGTCAGAAGCTGGGGCTTCAGGGCTTCCGCCTCTGCCAGCAGAGCTTTGGTATCCATGGTCATAGCACGTCATCCTTCCTTTGAACTGCGCCGTTTCCGGCAAGCTTACAATACGGTTATTATACCGCAGGGAAGGGCGTTGTCAAACACCGCCGGAGAAAAAACGGAGCTGCGCCAAGCTTCTTTTTCATTTTTCTGATAGGACTTCGGCGAGAAAAGTGAGTGCGGACTGTCTTGACAGCTGCTGACGGCGCTGGACTGAGCGGCAGAGGCACTTGCCGCAAAGGGCAGAGCTTGGGCGTGCAGATCGACCGGTTCTGGTGATACAGGTCGGCCAAGCTGTGGAGTAAGCGGGACAAAGTGTTTAAATTTTTGCCGGGCAGAAATTGAGATTTGGAAAAATGATAAACTTGATGAAACTGATAAGGTTTTGATTGACTTCAAAAGAAATCGGCAGTATTATGCGACCAACAAAAACGGTATGTTAAAGAAAAGGAGCGGCAGCTATGTTTAATCTGAGTTCTCGAATGCTGATCTGCATGTACATGGACATGGCTATGCCGATGCCCATGCATTTGTGCGCTCATTTGCTGCCTTTCCGGAACATCCGGGGTCGAATGTGTCTCTGTGAATCGTAATATGCAGAGTTATCTGGCCTTCGGCGATGACGAGGAGACCTTGAACCTGGGGGCCAAGGCCATCTCCGACTATCTCAAGGCCCAGGAGGTGACTCTGGAATTTTCTCTGGACGAGGGCAGCGGCAAGATCGAGTCCGGCGCGGCCTTCGGCGCTCCGGACATCGCCATCGCCCATGTGGATTTAATGGAAAAGGGCTACGCGGACCTGGAGTTATCCGTCCGCTCTGTCGGCGGCCATTCCAGCCGTCCCTACGGCGGCACGTCCCTGGAGCATCTGGCCTGCGCCATCGCCGACATCACCCGCAAGCCCTTCCCGGTACGGCTCAGCCCGGTGATGATGGGGGCCTTTGAGACTCTGGCACCCTACATCACCACAGAGCCGCTGAAGACCCCGGCGTGGTATTCCTGCCGTCCATGACCGTGGGGGCCACAGATGCCCACCACTATGAGTAGATCTGTGACATCTGCCTGCGGTGCAGTCCCTTCATGGCAGAGCCGCAGGAAGCGGCCACCGGCGTCCACGGGACCAACGAGCGCATCCCGGTGCGAGCCTATTTGCAGGGCATTCGGGACCTCATCGACCTGATGGAGCACGTGAACCTATCCTGCTAATGTGCTAAGGCGCGTATGTGCATCCGAGACCGCACTTCAGAAATTGAACGAGTGAAAAAGCTGCCGGGGAGTTGATCTCCCTGGCAGCTTTTTTGCGGTCAGCAGAAGGTTGGATTCCTGCAGAAAAATGCCCGAAGGAGATCTTCCTTCGGGCATTGCGTGTATTCGGCAGAAATCAGCTGCTTTTTCCCAGATACGCTTCCTTCACCCGGCTGTCCGCCAGCAGCTCCGCGCCGGTGCCGGACATGGTGATGGTGCCGGTCTCCAGAACATAGGCGAGGTCCGCGATCTTCAGGGCCATGTTGGCGTTCTGTTCCACCAGCAGCACCGTGACGCCCTGCCGGTTGATCTCCCGGATGATGGAGAAGATGTCCTGCACCACCAGCGGGGCCAGGCCCAGAGACGGTTCATCCAGCATCATCAGCTTGGGGCGGGACATGAGGGCACGGCCCACGGCCAGCATCTGCTGCTCGCCGCCGGAGAGGGTGCCCGCCAGCTGCCAGCTCCGTTCCTCCAGACGGGGAAACAGGCTGTACACCCACTGGATGTCTTTTTCAATCTCTGCCTTGTCCCGGCGCAGATAGGCCCCGATCTTCAGATTTTCCAGCACCGTCATATCCGGGAAGACCCGGCGGCCCTCCGGACTCATGGCGATGCCGGTGGAGATGATCTTGTCGATGGACTTGCCCAGCAGCTCCTGCCCGTCCCACTGGACGGAGCCGCCGGAGGCCTTTACCAGTCCGGTGATGGTCCGCAGGGTG
>OLJW01003436.1_pt1 | contig 12087 bp, 10 predicted proteins | sample 1603411 | NCBI WGS metagenome assembly OLJW01 (sample SAMN04168659, study PRJEB22393) | human gut metagenome | biome: human gut microbiome; feature: stool | host: Homo sapiens | collected 2014-05-12 | reverse complement strand
GTCTTTTACAGGAATATCCACACCGCCAAAGCTGCTCATTGCATCTACGATAAATGTTTTTCCCATACTGCGGCACACTTTTCCAACAGCCTCAATGTCATTTAAAATACCTGTAGTGGTTTCGGAATGCACCATTGCTACATGTGTAATTGCAGGGTCCTGTTCCAATAAAGACTGTATATGCTCCGCACTGGGAATATTCGCATAATGCTCATGATACATCACATAATTTAAACGTTGACAACGTGCAATATCGCCCATTCGCTCTCCATAAGCACCGTTTGCACAGATTAAAATTTTATCTGTATCAGCTACTGTACTGGTCAGCACAGATTCTACCCCAAATGTTCCGCTTCCTTGCATCAACACAACGGTATAATCTTGCTCATTTACATGAGCCAGTTCCAGCAGCTCTTTTCTAATCTTCTGTGTGATTTGTTTATAATCATCATCCCATGTGCAATGGTCAAACATCATTTCTTCTTTTACTGTATCTGTTGTTGTAAGAGGTCCGGGGGTTAATAATTTATATTGTTTCATATTTTATATCTCCATTCTGTTATGAATTTGGGTGCATAAACCTTTGATGTTGTTTCAACAACTCCAATGTAAGAGGACTGCTGAATGTTTTTACATTTCCGCAGTCCAGCGATGTATTAAGGGTTTCACCTTCATATAAGGCAACAGGATAAACTTGAATCAGCTCTTCTCTTGCCTTTGTTGTGATTACTTGTGCCATTTCCATAGCCAAAGGATTGGTATGGTCTCCTTTATCCAATACAGCTACAGATTCCGTAAGCATATAATTGCCTTCCACAGGGTCGATATAGTCAATGGGCAATCCTTCATTTTTATCTGCAACTGCCTGGTGACGCAGTCCAAATGCAATGGCAACTTCACCTGCATGTACCTTTTTGATTGGACCTGAACCGGAACTTTCCAAATGCGGACCTGCATTTTGAATGATTTCCTGCATAATTGCTTGTCCTTCTTGACCATTTCCGTAAGTATCAATAATTGCTTGTACCATAAGCCAAGCGGTAGAAGAGCCTGTGATATCGGGCACGGAAATGACCCCTGCATAAATAGGATCCGCCAAATCCGCAATGGAGGTGGGCATCGGCAAATTCAGTTCTTGCATCGCTTCTGTATTGACGAACAAAGCGCCTTCCAGCGCGGTAACAGGTGCGTAATAAGAAGGATATTCTTGCAATGTATTGGTATCATAAGTCAAATCTAAAAACATATTGTGTTCTGCCTGAGCTGTCTCTAAGTAATATGAGCTCATGGTTACCAAATCCGCTTCCAGATTACTGCCTTCTACCATTAGCTTACCGCCCAGTTCAGATGTGCCAAAGGATTGCAAAATATATTGTCCTTGATATCCTGATTCATCCAACGCATGTTCTATTGCGGTCAGTGCTTCCTCATCTGCATTGGAGTATATGACCACCTTGCTGTCACCTTTTCCAAATACAAAAGAGGCACAACAAATAAAAACTGACAATACAATCGCCACCAAAAAGGATATTCCCATCACTTTATTCTTCACATATAATCCCCCTTTTGACTGTCGATTTGACTCTCGCCGGCTTTTCTGCATGTTTTTTCATCAGTGCCAGTACTACTTTTACAACCACATTGGTAAACAAGATCAAAAGTGATAATACAAATATTTCATCAAACCGTGCATAATGCTGCAACTCTTTGATTTTTGTAGTAAGCACCATAGTATGTGCTCCCGTTAAGAAAACCACTGCGCTAATGGTCACCATAGCGTTGATAAAGTAATAACTCAACATTTCCAAAATGGTTGTAAAAGAGTTTGGAATTACCACACGTATCAATGTTTTTATCCAACTGTCTCCCATAAGAGCCGCCGTAGATTCCCATGACCCGTTCATTTTCTCCAATGCATTTTTTGCCATTAAGTACGGTGTTGTAAAGAAGTGAACAATATTACAAATGATGATGATAAAAAAGGTATTTTGTATGCCGGTACCGGAAAATGCGAACAAAAATCCAATACCCAATACCATACCCGGAACGGTATTTGTAATCATGGAAATGGCATCCACAATTTTAGTAAGTTTGGGACTCAGCCCTGCTCGTGCCGTTACCAATGCAGCACCATAGGACACCAAAACGCCTAATACCGCAGTAGCAAACGCAACCATAAGGGAGTTGCCATATACGGATAATAAATTGCCGGTGGTAAATACGCTAATAATATGTTCAAATGTAAATGAAAAATCATATGGCCACTGTTTTACAAACGGAACCAAAAACATAACCAAAAATAAAGCAACCGTTACCAATGAAATCAGTCCGCTTCCTACCATACAAATGGTATCTCGAACAGGACTTTTCTCTAATACCACTTTTGAGACTTTGTTATAACGGAAATTATATTTTTGCAGTACATTCATCATAATAATACTGAAAATTGCAGGAATCAGCATCATAAGCGCAGTAGCTGCTCCTCCCGGAAAATTGGGAATAGATCCCAGCATTTCATTATATAAGCGCGTTGCCACTACGTCATATTGACCCCCTATAGAGGTAGGAATACCAAAGTCTGTAAAGCTTAAGGTAAACGACTGAATAAATGCAGCTCCCAGTGTTCCTACCAGAGGACGAACCGCTGTCATAAAAAAGGTGCGTATTCCACTATCACCCATTACTTTCGACACAATAATATAATTTTTATCTACATATTGAAATGCATTGTGAATCAGCATAAACGTAATTGGCAAGGTATAAATAATATAACCAAGAAGCAGTCCGCTGAATCCATAAATAGAGAACAGCTGACCTCCGAATAAATGAGTAATGAGACCTTCTTTGCCCAAGGAATAAATGATGATAAAACCATACGTAATAGATGGCAAAAACATTGGCGCAACTGTAATGTTTTTTACCAACACCTGAAAAAATTTCGGCATTCTGGCATGATTCATAGCATATGCCAAAAAGAAGGCCAAACTTGTTGTAATTAAGGCCGCACAAGCGGATACAAGGAAGCTGTTTCCCATAGAACTCCAAAATCCTTGACTTGTGAATATATCTCCGTAAGCTGCAAAGCTGAATCCTCCGCCTGAAGAAAAGGACTTCACCAATAAAAAAATCATTGGCACAACTAAAAAACAGACAAACAACAAAATTACAGCTGCCAAAATTACTTTTGCTTCTATTTTTCCTTTACGAAACATCTTGCATACCAAACAATTCATAAATATTGTTGCGCTTTATCATTAGCTGATTCAAAATAAACTCTTTCACAAAAGAGTTATTTGGCTGATGAATAATTTCTTGCGGCGTTGCATATTGAGAAATTTGTCCTTGATTTAAAATTAAAACTCTGTCTGACAAAGTCAACGCCTCTTCAGGGTCATGCGTTACAATAATTGTAGTTAAACGATACTCTCTTGCAATTGTTTTAATGCGCTCTTTGATAGATTCTTTCATCACACCGTCCAGTGCACTGAGAGGCTCGTCCATCAGCAAAATTTTTGGTTTCATCACCAAAGTTCTTGCAATGGCAACTCTTTGCTTTTGACCGCCGGAGAGCTGGTCAATTCTTTTATGTAAATGGGTACGCAGGCCAAGCAAATCAATTAATTCATCTACTTCTTGCTTATTTGAAATATTTGGGCGATTTTTTAAACCATATATGATATTTTGATATGCATTTAAATTTGGAAACAACGCATAATCCTGAAAGACAATATTAAAACCGCGGTCTTTCATAGAAGTTTGGCTAATATCTTGACCGCCGAACAAAATACTGCCTTCATCAATTTGGGTAAGACCCAAAATAATATTGAGCAAAGTTGTTTTTCCACTGCCGGACGGACCTAAAATAGATACGATTTCCCCATCTTCTATTGTAAGGTTAATGCCATTTAAAATTGGATTATTTTGAAACTGCTTTTTTACGTTTTGTAATTGCAGCAAATCTTTCACTCCCGTTCTTATGCATTCTTGGGCTATATTAACACTCCTCAAACATGGCAACAAGCGACTTTACCATATCTTAGAGAGAATTTAATTTATTTTTAAAAAACTTTACAATCGTTTATCCTAAATTTAACAAGAATTTAAATATCAAAGTAATCTCTGCACATTCCAAACAATGCTTTCATATAATGTGATAAAAGAAATAAACCATCTATGTTCAGATAAGGAGTTATGTTATGATCATTCATGTTGTAGAATCCGGAGATTCTCTTTATAAAATAGGGCAGGAATACGGCGTTTCTCCGTATCGTCTTGCAATTGACAACGGAATTGAATACAACAGTACATTGGTAATCGGGCAAACCATTGTTGTTCAATTTCCAACGATGGTTCATACCGTGAAGCAAGGGGAATCTTTATATACCATTGCAAAGCAATACGGCGTTTCCGTAATTTCTCTTTATCAAAACAATCCTCAATTAAACGGTCGTTCTACCATTATGCCCGGGGAGCAGCTTGTCATTACTTACGACCAAGAAAAACTTGGAAGTTTTGAAGTAAACGGATACGGAGAACCGTCCATATCAGATGATTTACTGAGAAAAACACTGCCTTATTTAACATATATAACCCCTTTTACTTACGGATTAACTCAAAGCGGCAGCCTGGTTATGCTGAATGATAACCATATGATAGACATTGCAAAAGAATATGATACAGCCCCGTTAATGCACCTTTCCACCTTAACAGAAAAGGGTAACTTTGACAGTGCACGTGCTTCCATTGTATTAAACAATCAAACCATACAAAATAAATTAATTGATGAAATTATCGAAAATATGAATGACAAAGGTTACTACGGGCTGGACGTTGACTTTGAATTTATCAACAGGCAAGATGCAGAGAAATATGCTGCATTTATTTCCAATCTGCGTTCCCGTTTAAATCCTTTGGGCTATGAAGTGATTACTGCGCTTGCCCCCAAAATTTCGGCAATGCAACGAGGAACCATATATGAAGGACATTTGTATAAGGAAATCGGCACTGCATCGAATGCTGTATTTGTTATGACATATGAATGGGGATACACATACGGACCGCCGCAGGCAGTGTCTCCTCTGCCAAATGTACGCGCAGTGTTAGACTATGCTGTTTCAGAAATTCCTCGTGAAAAAATATTTATGGGGATATCCAATTATGGCTACGATTGGACACTACCGTTTGAAAAGGGAGATAAGGCACGTTCTATTTCTAACGATGAAGCAATCAAACTGGCAATTCAATACGGTGCTGAAATTCAATATGATGAGACTGCACAAGCGCCTTATTTCAACTATTACGATAAAAGAGGCCGGGAACATGTCGTATGGTTTGAAGACGCTCGCAGTATTCAAGCAAAATTAGCTTTAATTCCCGAATATGGACTGCGCGGCGCAGGATATTGGAATATTATGAGGCCATATCAACAGGGCTGGACTGTGCTAAACAGTTTATATCACATTAAACGTATCTCGGAATAAGGCAAAATACGAATCATTCGAAATAAAATGATAGTATAACGTATATAACGTGCAACATTATATTTATCGCTGATATTCGTTCATGCCATCATATATCTATGCTTTACAAAACGAATTACCTCGGTTATCTTATCATCTGTTTCAACACCTAACCCCTGTCTGCCTCCAATGTTCTAACAGAAAAAATAAAATGATTTCATTGAGTCTATCTAATTTTTAACTCAAGAAACTCAGTACGATTGACTCCTTCTATTTATCTTAATCCATTTCTGCCATTTTTCTGTACATTTGATTTCTGTTTTGTGTAACTCTTCTGTCCACCGATACATTTTCTTACTGCCATACTTCAACCATAAATGAAAATCTTAACCATTATCATAAAGTGATGTATGTATATTATAAAAGCAACAAACTTTCCGATATCTATTGACTTAGTAATTTTACAACGATATAATATAGGCAGGGAATGAAGTTCTCCCTCGGCATTGCCGGAACTGCTTAGTAAAGCTAATGACTTCTGCATTTGATGCAGAAGTCATTTTTTTTTGCAAAAGAAAGGGGTCAAATACAATGGCAAGCAGCAAACATAACCATTTCTGCCTAATTGATAAATTTGTTCAAAGATATTTTCGTCAGACACAAAAAAGTCTTTTATATGATAAAAGAAAGCATTCCTTTAACTACACAAAAATATCAGAGATACAAAAACGCTTTCAATATTATTTGGAAACCGGGCAGCAACTGATTGACATTCATTTATGCCCGCATATAGAACGTGCGCCCCCTTTATAAAAATACTTTTTTCTCCCTTAAAAGGGAAAAAGCATAAAAACGGCTTGAAAGCATATTTGACTGTTATAAATCATAAACGCAAGACGGAAATAACAGCCAAGATACAAGATGAATGGAGTGAATTGATATGCAAAAATTTATCAAACAAATGCAAGCTATGGGGAAACCCATTGCACTACAGCTTTTGTTGGGCCTTATAGGAATCCCTGTGGGAATTATCATCGGAGCTATGGATACGGCTTTTGGAAAAATACTGCTTGAAATAACGGGAATCAGAGAGCTGTATCCTTTATATCTCATCCCCGCTTTACCGCTTGCCGGTATTTTAATTGCATTCTGCTATCAAAAGTTTGGAGGAACAAGCAGTAAAGGAATGACACTGATATTTGAAGTGGGACATGGTGATGAAGAAAAGATTCCTTTAAGATTGATTCCGTTTGTAGTGGGAAGCACATGGATTACCCATCTATTCGGCGGCAGTGCGGGACGTGAAGGAGTTGCTGTTCAAATTGGTGCAACCTTTTCTCATTGGATTGGCAGACATTTGCCCATAAAAAATGCAGGACCTATCTTTCTTGTGGCAGGTATGGCTGCCGGTTTTTCTGGATTATTCGGAACGCCCATTGCAGCTGTTTTCTTTGCAATGGAAGTATTGGTTATTGGAGAAATGAAATTTGAAGCGCTTCTTCCGGCATTTACAGCATCGATTGCAGCAAGTACCACATCTCAGGCATTGGGTTTAAGCAAATTTACTTTTATATTATCAGAAAATATCTCTTTCTCATGGATATTGCTTGCACAACTTCTCCTGCTGGGTCTTATTTTTGGCGTAGTTGGAGGACTGTTTGCATGGTGTTTAAAGCTGGTAAAACGCTTTTTATCGGATAAAATAAAGAATCCTATCATTCGTATTGCACTGGTTGGCGTTGGATTAAGCGCTCTATTTCTCTTGTTATATCAAGGCCGTTACTCCGGTCTGGGCACCAATTTAATTCAGGCATCTTTTAACAATGGAACCATATATGGCTGGGACTGGATTTTAAAATTTATATTAACCATTGTGACTCTTTCAGCCGGATTTCAAGGAGGCGAAGTAACACCTTTGTTTTCAATCGGAGCCAGCCTTGGAGCAGCCGTTGCAGGTTTGTTTGGCCTTCCGGTACCATTTGTGGCAGCATTGGGTTATGCAGCTGTATTCGGCGGCGCTACAAATACCTTTCTGGCTCCAATTATTATTGGAGGAGAAATTTTTGGATTTGAATCTATTCCGTATTTCTTTATCGTATGTACCATTTCCTATGTGTTTAATGCAAATAAGTCTATTTACTTGCAAAAAGCAAAAACCGCACTAAAAAAATAGAATGATAAGGATGAAAATGATTTCTATGCTATCTTAAAATCTATAAGACGATAAAATGAAAAGCTTAGGTTCCAGGAACGGCAGACTATAATACAATTCGTTCAGTACAAACGGTTTCTTTTCAGCTAACAACACAAAAATCAACTGATATCAAATGATTTGAAAGGATTATCGTCATAATAAAGCGAATATATCAGCAGAGAGAAAATAAATAAAACGTATGAAATCAACCATGTAGTTTGCAAATATAGTTTCACTTTTTTACTATTGCAAAAATAAATTGATACATAAAAACAAATACGGTAATCCCAAGATATATCAGCTGTCTGACAACGCAAACAGCTGATTTTTTAAGAGCTGATTACCCAAATAAAATTTTTATTTCAGACACAAAAAAGAGACAAAGTTTAAATACTTTGCCCCTAAAGCTACGCATTTATTTTTTCATCTTAATGATAAATCCCATTATTTGATATCTGTTTTTGATTCTTCAAATCTTTTTTGAAAATACTGTTTGTTCAGCAAATATGCCTTATCATTTGGTTTGCAGTCACCTGCTTTTTCATTGTAGTAGTTGGCTGTTTCATAATCACCAAGTTTGTCATAACAAACACACATTTGCATGTATGGTATATAATCATAACAATCCGGTTGGATAAACCCTCCTTCCGTATCTCTTCGTGCAGTATTGGCCGCTGTTTGATACCAATATATCGCTCTTTGATATGCGTCGCACTCCATAAAATAGTTTCCTATTTCGCAACAAGTTTCTGCACGGGGCTCATCATAAATAAAGCTCTGAAATAACGCACTGAGTGCTTCTTGTTTTTGACCCATCTGATATTTGCAATAAAATATATATTTACATGCATCAATTTGATTTTCTACCCAAGCATCTTCTCTTTGTAAAAATGTGCTGAATACTTGAACTGCTTTTTCAAATTGATTATGGTAATACAATTCCCGTGCATAATAGAACTGTTGTCTGGCGTCTAACACATTTCCCTGCGCAATTAACTTTTCAAATATTCTCAAATTACGGTCAGGGTCCTGAACTTGTAACTTTTTATGAGATACGGCTGCGGCATCACTGTAATATATGTTACCTGTAGGTGGTATAATTTCATGTACGGCCCCAACCCATTTGTAACCTTTATGATTCGCAATCAATCGTTCCCTATAGTAAGAAAATGTAGGTTTTCCGCTGCTGTCAAAGGCAGTATTATATTTCATCATAACCATGTCTGTTTCTGGAGACAATGTCTCCTTTAGTCTTTGAAATCCTTCTTGGTCTTTGGGCAATATTACATCATCTGCGTCGAGCCACATACAATACATACATTTGGCTTTGGAAAATGCAAAATTTCGGGCGGCTGCAAAATCATCTATCCATACAAAATCAAATACGTTATCAGTATAAGTATGAGCAATTTCTTTGGTACGGTCTTTAGAACCTGTATCTACAATAATAATTTCATCTACTAAATCTTTGACCGAATCCAAACAGCGCGCCAACACTTCTTCTTCATTTTTTACAATCATACATAAGCTGACTGTTACCACATACATTCCTCCCATGCAGTTATCCTGATAGTATTCTATGCACGGAAACAATAACAGGGAACAGAGATAAAAAAGCGCCCCGCAAATTGGGGCGCTTTTCCTTTATTCAAAAACAGATATTACGGATACAGGACAATTTTCTTCTGCTTCCTGTGCGTCATCAATACAATACTCCGGAATTTCATCCACGATGACTGAAGATAACCCATCTTCAAATTGAAACACTTCAGGACATGTTGCTACACAAAGTCCGCAAGCAATACATCCTCTTCTGTCTACATGTGCTTTCATAAAAATTTCTCCTTACGATGATACATTCTCTGTTGATAATACTCTGCTGTATACACTGCCTGCTACAGGCGTAATTTCTTTTGCACTTAACAATTCCGAAACCGTAACAAGCTGATAACCTCGCTCTATTAATGCAGGAATTAATTCTTCACAAGCGTCTGCAGTTGTACTGTACATGTCATGCATGAGTATAATATCCCCATCTTTTACGTTATTTAATACCTCACTGACAATAGCGTCTTTATCCCTTGTTTTCCAGTCTTGCGTATCAATGGACCACAACACAAAGGTTTTTTGAAGTACATCTTTTAACGATTGCGTAATTTGCCCATATGGCGGCCGTATCAATTTGGTAGTATAAGGTACATATTGCTGAATACGATGTTCTGTTTCCGCAAATTGATACTCAATTTCCTCTGACGTTAATGTTGTAATTTGCGGGTGACTGAATGAGTGACTTCCTATTTCATGTCCTTGGCTATACTCTCTTTGAATAATATTGGGAAAATTGTCAACACGGTTGCCCAACACAAAAAATGTTGCTCTGGCATTGTGTTCTTGCAAAATATCAAGAATGCGAGGTGTTACGGTATAGTGTGGACCATCATCAAATGTCAAGGCAACCATTGGTTTTTGTTTATCAATGATTGCAGTTTGCGGTTCTGTTAACTCACCTTTTGGCAGCGCTGTTGTTTGTACAGCTTCAGGAGTTGTACCAGACAAATTGATGTTCAAATATTCGGACAAACTGTCGTAGGGAATGGTAACAGATTGAATACCAAAATACCCCGGAAAAATTTGATATTTTTCAAAATAAACTGCCAACCCATCTTCTTTTAAAGCAAAGTGCTGATAATTTTGTTCTGTGGGCATGGTTCCGTTTAAAAATAATTCCGTATCCATTTGACTTTTCACATCCGAATTCTCCGCAAATTGTTCCTTTGTCAGTTCTGCCAGTATAGATAAATCATCAGATTTGAATATATCGCCTAAACTGAGTTGTTTTGCGGAAGTTATCTCAAACACCAACGTATCAATACATTCCAGAGGATGTGCCAAAGCAGAAAAATTCTCTTCCGTATAAAAAACAATGGAAATGATGTCTCCTTTGATATAAGATTCATAATCAATCCAGATTGAGGAAGAAACATCAGGTTCCAGCGCTTGATAACCTACTTTTTTATTTTCAAACTCTTCTATTTTACTGTATACCTTTTGCTCTATGACACGGTCAATTTCTGAGATTCCTGTAATAGGATAATGAATACTGACCGCATGTTCCTTATCATCATTTACGATGGATTTTGTTTGTCCCACTGCCTGATTTCCGTCGCTGTTTTTTACATAGACATGCTGGGTAACAGCCGTCATAGGTTCTGCTTCGGGCATGGTTATTACCACAGAACAAATCCAATAAAAAATGAGAATCATCATGGTGAAAAAGACAATAAAACAGGCAGCTTGTTTCAAAACGGAATGTTTCATGTTAAATCGCATCCTATATTACAACGTATTTCGGTTTAGTATCCCCCGTTTTTTATATATTATCAGCAAGAAAATTACACTACATATAAAATAGGCATTCCATCTAATTTTTTCTTTATCTGCTCACGCAGAAAAGCCTCTCCTTCCATTCGCAATGCCTCTTTATACCAATATTTTCCCCTTCCTCGCCCGGTCATATCTTGTTTATCATACAAGGGTACCGCATTGGGAAACGCTTCTGTATTGATTGCATGATGTACATAACTGTAAGTCATAAAAATAATTTCTATAAATGCAGACTTTTTTACTTTACTGCTCAAGGTATCTGCCAAATGGGAAATCAATTCTGCATATAACGTTTTCCATTGGGGAACAAAAATAACAGGTGCCAATAAAATCCCCACAGGATAGCCTGCATCACACATAGCATTTAGTGCCATAATGCGCTGATTGAGCCTTGAAGTTCCCAATTCCACTTTTCTGATAATCGTTTCTGGATTCAAACTCATACGAAATATCACCTTCTGCTGATGATTCAGAGAAAGCAAAGGTGAAATCATATCAAACTTTGTGGGAAAGGTTAATTTCCCTTTTGCATTTGCGGCAAATTGTTCAATGGTCCATGGAAGATTTTCTGTAACTACGTTCTCCAAAATTAAATCACTGTTGCTTCCAATCTCAAATGTGAGAGGTTTTTCTGACTGATTGGCGGCACGAATCAGTTTTTCCATCATTTGTTCACGATTGACAAATATTCGCAAATAGGAACACTTGTTGTAATTACAGACCAGATAACAATAAAGACACATAGCGCTGCATCCGGAAGAAGTATAGGGAACCAAAAAATCAGAAACCTTATGATTTTCTGTATATTTATGTGTTTTTCTGGTGCCAATGATTAAATTACGTTTTAGTCTTGGAAACTCATGATTTTGAGCATTTCTGAACTGCTGTATATGATTATGGCTCTCAATTTCCTGCCATGGTAAATTTGCATATTTTTCTTTTAATTGTTGGCCTAAAGGATAAGATAATACCGACGGTTCATAATAGACTGCATCAAATGAAATATTCATATGCCGCTCTCCTTGTGCTTGTTTTACGTTCTAGTATGTC
>OLJW01003427.1_pt1 | contig 12116 bp, 6 predicted proteins | sample 1603411 | NCBI WGS metagenome assembly OLJW01 (sample SAMN04168659, study PRJEB22393) | human gut metagenome | biome: human gut microbiome; feature: stool | host: Homo sapiens | collected 2014-05-12 | reverse complement strand
TCCAACAAGCCCATTTTGCCGCTCTTATGCGCCCCAGAAAAAGCCCCAGGAGCGTAACCGAAAAGTTCCGCTTCAAACAGTTCCGTAGGAACAGCCGCACAGTTGATGGAAACGAATTTCCCTGACGCGTAGGTACTGCCGCTATGCAGGGCTTGAGCGACGAGTTCTTTCCCTGTACCGGTATTTCCACGAATAAGCACGGGATGGGAGTCCGCGGCGTATATCTTGATCTGCCTTTTGATTTCGACGATTTTCCGGCTTTCGCCTACAATGCTGTCGACATTATACCGTGTACAAGATGAATTATTACTTTTATTGTATATTTTCTTTTTCTTCTGAAGCAAATCAATCTTGTCATGCAGTTCCTTGAGCTCATTCGGATCCGTAAACAGGATATGAGACACCATACCGATGACGTCCCCCTGATTGTCACGTACGGGGACACGATTGACCACAAATTTATAATTGTCACCGAATAACGGCAAGGTGCACAAATCGCCGAGTTCTGGTTTGCCGTTTTTGATAACGATAGGGGCCCGTGTCGCGGGATTCAGTTCCGTCAATGGCCGCCCCAAGATGCTCGAAACTTTACCACCAAGTAAAGCCGCATAGCAGGCATTGACTCTGCGAACAATATAATCCGTGTCACAGAATAAAATACCTGAAGGAAGAGCATCTAACACCTGCTGATTCAACGATTCTAATACAGCCAAATCTCGAACCATATGGACGCATCCTCCGTCTTCTAGAAAAAGGATAGGTTCTCATTCTAAATTTCCATAGACTTTTTGTAAATACTGTATGAAATAATGAACAGTTTTTACATATCGATTATTTGTTTTCTAAGAATAAGAAAAACTATCACTTTGGAATCAATAACCAACCAAACCCTCCGCGCAAACATATTCAGAGACATGGCTATATAGCGGTTCCTATCCACAAACGGAGGCTATCCGTAAGGCAAGACGCGAATACCGGAAGGGCGAACTCTCCCCCGCCGCCTACGAAGCTTTCCTGAAAGATACCATCCGGGAAATCGTCGGGCATCAGGAGGCCCTCGGGCTTGACGTGCTGGTCCACGGGGAACCGGAGCGCACGGATATGGTGGAATATTTCGGCCAACAGCTCGAAGGGTTCTGCTTTACGGACCACGGCTGGGTGCAGAGCTATGGCAGCCGCTGCGTCAAGCCGCCCGTCCTCTATGGCGACGTGTCCGGAAAGCAGCCAATGACCGCCTCATGGCTCGCCTATGCACAGAACCTCACCCGAAAACCCATGAAGGGTATGCTCACCGGGCCGGTGACTATCCTGTGCTGGAGCTTTGTGCGTGATGCTCTGGAACGCGAGGAGGTTTGCCGCCAGCTGGCGCTTGCCCTCCGCGACGAAGTGCTCGATCTGGAACGGGCCGGGCTCAAGATCATCCAGATCGACGAAGCCGCGCTCCGCGAAGGCCTTCCTCTAAGGAAGGATGAGGCGGAAAAATATCTACAATGGGCCATCGGCGCCTTCCGCCTGACCGTTTCAGGTGTCGAGGACACGACACAAATTCATACGCATATGTGCTACAGCGAGTTCAATGCCATCTTGAAGTGGATCGCCGCCATGGATGCCAATGTCATCAGCATTGAGGCCAGCCGCAGCAACATGGATCTGTTACAGGCTTTTGTGGACTTCAAGTACCCAAGCGCAATCGGCCCTGGCGTCTATGATATCCATAGCCCCCACGTTCCCGGCCTGGAAGAAATACTGGAGCGCCTCGAACAGGGCTTACGGTTTATCGCCCCGGAAAAACTTTGGGTGAATCCCGATTGTGGGCTCAAAACCCGGGGATGGCCTGAAACGCTGCTTTCGCTTGGCAACATGGTGCAGGCCGTGTGGGTCCTCCGCGAGGAATACTCGGACACGCAAAACAAGGTTACCCGATAATGGAGACTCCACAAATGACTGGTTCCCTTTTCGCTGCATCCCAAAGAACAGTTGCCCCTTTCCGTTACGATATCGTCGGCAGTTTCCTCAGGAGCGATGCCCTCAAAGAGGCACGGAAGCGCTTTGCGCAGGGGCGGATAACCCAACGGGAGCTCCGCCAGGTCGAAGACGCCGAAATCGCCCAACTCGTAGCCAAACAAAAAGCCCTCGGCCTCCGTGCCGTCACCGACGGAGAATACCGCCGCAACTGGTGGCATCTCGATTTCCTCTGGAACCTCGACGGCGTCCGGAAAGTTGCGGCTGAACAAGGCTCCATTGCTTTCAAGAAACGTCAGACCAAGGCGGAAACCATCGAAATCGTCTCCAAAGTCGGCTTCAGTGGTCATCCTTTTATTGAAGACTTCAAGGCTGTACAGACACTTGCCGGGGACTCGCCAGCCAAGTTCACCATTCCCTCCCCGTCCATGCTTCACCTCATTACCGCCGTCCGGAATCAGCAGTACAAGCCCCTTGAGCGATATAGAGACAATGACACGCTTCTTGCGGACATCGCCGCCACCTATAAGAAGGCCGTCGCGGCCTTTTACGAGGCGGGATGCCGATATCTGCAATTCGACGATACCAGCTGGGGGGAATTCTGCTCGGAGGAAAAAAGAGCCGGGTATATCGCCCGCGGTTTCGACATGGATCGCCTCGAACAGGATTATGTGTCCATGATCAATGAGGCTCTTTCCGAACGGCCGGTGGATATGACCGTCGCCATGCACATCTGCCGTGGCAATTTCCGCAGCACATGGTTCTCTTCAGGCGATTACGAACCCGTAGTGGAGATCCTTTTCGGCAATACCAAGGTAGACGGTTTTTCCCTCGAATACGATAGCGACAGAGCTGGAGATTTCAGCCCTCTCCGACTCATGAAGGACCAGCAGGTCGTTCTGGGACTTGTTTCATCCAAGACAGGGCAACTTGAAGACAAGCAGTCCATCATTGAAAGGATCCGGGAAGCTACGGACTATCTGCCCGTCAACCAACTGTGCCTCAGCCCTCAATGCGGTTTTGCATCCACGGAATAAGGAAACCTGCTGACAGAAGAGGAGCAATGGACTAAGATCGCTTTCATAAAGGAAATTGCCGAATCCATCTGGAAATAAAAACAGAGTCCGGTACACGCTCATTCTGTGTACCGGACTTGTCTCATCATACGGAAAAAAACAAACAATGAGTCCAATAAAGGCAAACCTGTGCGGCTTTTGCGCCATTTTGATATGGAGTATGCTAATTGCGCTTAGCGCAGCGTAACCGAAGCCTTAGGCGCAACACTAGGCGCCGCTTCGGTCTATAGCCTCGGCGCGCTTTTGCTGTTTCTGAAACAGGGCATTCCTGCCCTCAAGACACTTTCCAAGCCATATCTGTTCATCGGCGGGTTCTTCTTCGTCGCCTATGAACTCCTGTTCTCCCAATCCTTCAACGTATGTCTTTTTCGTGACGCCTGTATGCCTAAAAGTATCCTACGATCAGCATAAATCAAAAAGATGAAATAAAACCAGACAAGTTGCAACAAAAAATTGGACTGGCCTTGCCGAGTCTGGCTGCTAGTGGAATCAGCTTTAATCCTACACAAGTTCGTCAAAAACGTGGGCGCTTCGATCCTCGTTGGAACAGTGATTACCTGGCCTTCCAACTCATGGCCTTCTGGTAGAGATAACAGGATGGAATGTAATGGGAAACCCATATCACGAGCAATATACCCAGAACTGGTGATAGTGATTCCAGTGGGATACTTGTTCCGCGAGTCAACTATTGTGAATTGGAGAACGTAATCGCTTTTTTCGTAACATTATATTGACAAAAGTAACACGAGGGCGTAGGCTTTAAAATAGTATTTTATATTCATTATATTTAAATAGTTGCGATATAAACAAGGTCCGGCATCAAACAGGCATTATGGGAATACTGTTCCATCAAATACCATGACAAGGACATAAGCCATGTATAATCCGTCGTCATTGAATGCCGAAGAGTTCATATGCCACGACGAAGCCCTCGCCTCGATAGCATACGCGTCAGAGAACAGGAACAACCTCGGGCTGGTCGATTCCATCATCGAAAAGGCGGAACGAAAGAAGGGGCTCTCTCATCGCGAAGCATCCGTTCTTCTGGCCTGCGATGTGCCGGAAAAGGTTCAAAAAATCTATGCGCTGGCTGAGCGGATCAAGCAGGATATCTACGGCAACCGCATCGTGATGTTCGCACCACTGTATCTGTCGAATTACTGCATAAACAGCTGCTCCTACTGTCCATATCATGCGAAAAACAAGCATATTGCGCGGAAAAAACTAACGCAGGAAGACATCGTCCGAGAAGTGACGGCTCTTCAGGACATGGGGCATAAACGACTTGCCATAGAATCCGGCGAGGATCCCCTCAATAATCCCATTGAATACATTCTGGAAAGCATCAGGACCATATATAGCGTCAAACACAGGAACGGGGCGATCCGCAGGGTCAACGTCAATATAGCCGCAACCACCGTCGAGAACTACAGAAAACTCAAGGACGCCGGAATCGGGACCTACATTCTGTTCCAAGAAACGTATCACAAGCAGAGTTATGAGAAGCTCCATCCGACGGGGCCGAAGCACAATTATGCCTATCATACCGAAGCGATGGACAGAGCCATGCAGGGTGGAATCGACGATGTGGGCATCGGTGTCCTGTTCGGCCTCGAAAGGTATCGCTACGAGTTCGCCGCGCTGCTGATGCACGCGGAGCATCTTGAAGCCGTACACGGCGTCGGCCCACACACCATAAGCGTACCCCGGGTGAAGCGGGCTGACGACATCGATCCCGACGAGTTCGGCAACGGCATCGACAACCAAACATTTGCCAAGATCTGCGCCTGCCTGCGGCTTGCCGTCCCCTATACGGGCATGATCATTTCGACCCGCGAAAGCAAGGCCACCCGGGAAAAGGTCATCCGGCTCGGCGTATCCCAGATCAGCGGGGCGTCGAAAACCAGCGTCGGCGGGTACGGTTCTCCGGACTCCGAAGAGGAAAATTCGGCCCAGTTCGACGTCAGCGACAACAGGACACTGGACGAGGTCGTCTGTTGGCTGATGGAGCTCGGCTTCATCCCGAGCTTCTGTACGGCCTGTTACCGGGAGGGCAGGACGGGCGACCGATTCATGGCGCTGTGCAAAAGCGGCAGAATTGCCGACTGCTGCCATCCCAACGCGCTGATGACTTTGAAGGAGTATCTGGAGGACTACGCCTCCGAACAGGCGCGACGTACCGGCTCGGCGCTGATCCGGAGGGAACTGGGCAACATTCCGAACGAGAGGATCAGGCACATCGCGGCCGAACGTCTGGAGAAAATCGCGGCCGGACAGCGAGATTTCAGGTTTTAGCCGCCAGTTCTGGGGGGAGGCAGCCATGTTCCAGGAAGATCTTCTAAACAGCTGTCCAAAACGCCCTACACGGAGCTCTGCGCCCGTGCAAGTGAGGAGCGCCAACGCGAGAAGGGGACGCATACCTTTGTCTGCGGGCGGATCGAGTTCTCGGACCACTATGAACGGAACTGCCGCTATTGCGGGCTGCACTCGGCCAACCCCACGCCACACCGCCACCACCTTGCCGAAGGGGCTATCTTTGAAAGCGGAACGTACCGTAACACTACCGTTCTCCAGTCGGGTGGGATCCATGAAGACCAGCAACACCTTGCCCATATCGTGGATGCTCTCCGCATTCGTCTGCCCGCAACGGCGGTGCCCCTTAACGTCGGCGAGCATCCGGCGGATTCCTATATCCTATGGAAAGCCGACACTCCGTTCCCCAAACTCCATGCGGCACGGGGAGGATGTCATCATGGCGCGCCGGGGATGGAGCAGTTTTTTGTAACCTTATGAGCGACAGGAGGGTAGAATGACACGTGTCGTTATGGAACATGTCGAATACGAACTCAATGTGCCCGAAACAGGGGTACAACCTGACAGCCTGACCTTTGTTGAGATCGATCAGGAAAAGTGCATCGGGTGCGATACGTGCCAACAATACTGCCCTACTGGAGCCATCTACGGGGAAACTTTCGAGCCGCATACCATCAAATACCGGGAGCTCTGTATCAATTGCGGGCAGTGCCTGACCCATTGTCCTTCGATGGCGATATACGAGGTTCGATCATGGGTCCCAAAACTGGAAAAAAAACTCAAGGACAGCCACGTGAAATGCGTGGCCATGCCGGCTCCGTCCGTACGCTATGCGCTCGGCGAAGCCTTTGGCCTGCCTGTCGGAACTGTGACTACTGGGAAGATGCTGTCCGCCCTCAAGGCATTGGGCTTCTCTCACTGTTGGGACACGGAATTCGCGGCAGACGTCACCATATGGGAAGAGGCGTCTGAGTTTGTGGAACGCTTGGGCGGCCAAAAAGATCTTCCCCAGTTCACATCTTGCTGCCCCGGCTGGCAGAAATACGCCGAAACGTTCTACCCGGAACTGCTGCCGCATTTTTCGTCCTGCAAGTCTCCCATCGGCATGAACGGTGCGCTGGCGAAGACCTACGGCGCGCAGCGGATGCAATACGCTCCCAAGGACATCTATACAGTGTCCATCATGCCATGTATCGCCAAAAAATACGAAGGATTGCGTCCGGAACTCAATTCCAGCGGACAGCAAGACATCGACGCCACTCTGACGACCCGTGAACTGGCCTACCTGATCCGTAAGGCAGGCATTGATTTCGCCAGCCTCCCGGACGGAGAACGCGACAGCCTGATGGGAGAATCCACAGGCGGAGCCACCATCTTCGGCGTGACCGGAGGCGTCATGGAGGCGGCACTGCGCTTCGCATATCAGGCCGTTACCGGAATCCGTCCGGATTCATGGGATTTCAAACAGGTCCGTGGGCTGAGCGGTCTCAAGGAATACACCGTGGCCCTGAACGGCACGGAACTCCGCCTTGCCGTCGTGCATGGAGCCAAACGGTTCGCCGAGATCTGCGATCAGGTGAAGGCGGGGAACTCGCCGTACCATTTCATCGAATTCATGGCTTGCCCCGGGGGATGCGTCTGCGGCGGAGGACAGCCGCTTATGCCGTCCCTGTTCGCCTCGCTTGAGCGCAAAGCCCTCGGTTTCTTCGCTGGATTCAGGAAACGTCTCGCCCAATCTGCCAACGTTTAAAGGAGAAAGGCCATGTCATTCGCCACTGTGACCCGGCGCGGTTTTCTAAAGGGAGCCTGTATGCTTTCAGGGGGAATCCTTCTCGGTATCCGCATGACCGGCAAGGCCGCAGCTGCGGTAAAAGCATTCAAGGAGTACATGGGAGATCGTATCAATGGCGTCTACGGTGCCGACAAACAATTCTCCAAAAGAGCTTCCCAAGACAACGCGCAAGTGCGGACACTGTACGAATCCTATCTCGGCAAGCCGCTCGGCCATAAATCGGAAGAACTGTTGCATACCAAATGGTTTGACAAATCCGGCGCGCTCAAGGAGCTGACCGCGAAAGGAGTATACCCCAATCCACGTCACGTTAAGGAGTTCGTCGCATCCGGCTATCCATACGGTGAATAGGCTCGGGACATTGCGCCGGAACGGCGGTGCGTAACCGCAGGGGGCGGGCATAGATATCCAATGCCCGATTCGGCTATGCCGCCTAACATGGAAACGGTGTCAACACCGTCAGCCGTCCCCTTTTCCGGGTACCCTGCCCCGGTACTCCGCGGCCTTATCGATCCCTCGTATTTTAAGATAAGGAATGTTTGTCATGCCAAGACGTCATGTCTTTGTCACCGTTTTTTGCTGTTTGATGGCCGTGGTGGCGGTCGTAGGCTATACTCATGACACGGTTGGGAAAACGCCTACCCGCCTCCTGCTCGAAAACGCCGGGGGACGGGTCGTGTTCGACCACCGGAGGCACGCTGAAGACTACAAGGCAGCCTGTGAAACCTGCCATCACGAATCGGCGGAGGCGCGCGAAAATGTCCAGCCCTGCGGCGCGTGCCACGGCGTCGACCGCCTCGCCCATGCGGATGCGCCCTCCGTCGGGACGGATCGCCCGCCGCACCACACGCTCGTACTCGATGCGGTCGCAGGCGCGGAACTCCTCGATCCATGCGCTGTGGTCGCGCGGGCGGATGCGTTCGGTCAGCAGCGGGAGCGTGCGCTTGACGTCGCCCACGAGGGGCACGTCGGCATGGACGATCTTGTCGATTTCGGAGGGGTCGATCTCCAAATGGATGATCCGGGCGTTGGGGCCGAAGGCGGCGGGGTCGCCCGTTACGCGGTCGTCGAAACGCATTCCGACGGCGACGAGCAGGTCGCACTCCTTGTTTTTGATGTTGGGGCCGTAGTTGCCGTGCATCCCCAGCATTCCCACGTTGCGGGGGTCGTCGCTCGGCAGCGCCGAGAGGCCCAGCAGCGTCGAGGCGGCCGGCATGCCGCTGCGATCGAGAAAGGCACGCAGTTCGGCTTCGGCGTTGCCCAGGATCGCTCCCTGGCCGATCATCGCCAGCGGCCGCCGGGCTTCGTCGATGAGCCGCGCCGCTTCCTCGATGCGTCTTGCGTCGGGCGTAAGGGCGGGTGCGTAGCTGCGGATCGAGGTGATCCGTTCGTAGCGGAAGGGCGCCGTCGCGCATTGGGCGTCCTTGGTGATGTCGACCACGACGGGGCCCGGGCGCCCCGAACGGGCGATGTAGAAGGCTTTGGCGATAGCCGCCGGAATCTCTTCGGGGTATTTGACCTGGCAGTTCCATTTCGTGACGGCCTGCGTGATCCCGACGAAGTTGGTCTCCTGAAAGGCGTCGGTTCCCAGCAGTGTCGAACCTACCTGTCCGGTGACGAGCACCAGCGGCGTGGAGTCCATCAGCGCGTCGGCCAGTCCGGTCACGGTGTTCGTCGCACCCGGGCCGGAGGTGACCAGGCAGACGCCCACGCGGCCGCTTACGCGGGCATAGCCCTGCGCGGCGTGGACGGCGCCTTGCTCGTGGCGCACGAGGATGTGGCGCAGCCGGTCGCGATAGTCGTAGAGCGCGTCGTAGACGGGGATGATCGCGCCGCCGGGATAGCCGAAGAGGGTCTCGACGCCTTCGCGCAGAAACGATTCGATCAGGGCTTGCGATCCGGTGAGCAGCGGCGCTTCGGCCGTTTGCCGTTCTTCGGGTCGGAAGGGTTCGGTCGTATTCATATCCAATCGGTTTTATGCGTTGTCGGGTGTATCGATCAGGCGCACGGCGCCCTTGTCTGCCGAGCTGACCAACAGGGCGTAGGCGCGCAGCGAGGTCGGGACGCGGCGTTCGCGTGCGGCCGGCGCATACCGTTTCACGGCGGCCTTGCGCGCGGCGATCTCCCGTTCGTCGACCAGCAGCCGGATCGAACGGTTGGGAATGTCGATCTCGATCGGATCGCCCGTGCGCACGATGGCGATCTCGCCGCCTGCGGCGGCTTCGGGCGATACGTGCCCGATCGAAAGCCCCGACGTGCCGCCCGAGAAACGTCCGTCGGTCACGAGCGCGCATACCTTGTCGAGCCGTTTCGATTTGAGGTAGGAGGTGGGGTAGAGCATCTCCTGCATTCCGGGGCCGCCTTTGGGCCCTTCGTAGCGGATGACGACTACCTCGCCCGGCCGTACCTCGTCGCCGAGAATCCCCTCCATGGCCTGCTCCTGCGATTCGTAGACGCGGGCCGGCCCGCGGAAGAGCAGCAGTTTTTCGTCGACGCCGGCGGTCTTGACGACGCAGCCGCAGCGGGCGATGTTGCCCGTCAGCACGGCCAGCCCTCCGTCGCGGAAATAGGCGTGCTCCGTGTCGCGGATGCAGCCCGCCGCGCGGTCGGTGTCGAGCGTTTCGTAGCGGGTGTCCTGTACGCCCAGCTGCCGGTCGCCCTTGCCGGCGGGGGCGCTTCGCCAGCGGCCGAGGGCGTCGTCGCCCACCGTCGCGCTGCGCAGGTCGCAGGCGGCGATCGCCTCGCCCAGCGTGCGGCCGTCGATCCGCCGCACGGAGGTGTCGACGAGTTTCGCGCGGTCGAGTTCTCCCAGGATCGAGAGGATGCCTCCGGCGCGGTTGACATCCTGAATATGGTAGTGCGAGTTGGGTGCGACCTTGCACAGCACGGGTACCTTGCGCGAGAGGCGGTCGATGTCGTGCATCGTGAAGTCCACGCCCGCCTCGTGGGCCACGGCCAGCAGGTGCAGCACGGTGTTGGTCGAGCCGCCCATGGCGATATCGAGCGACATGGCGTTCTCGAAGGCCGCCTTCGTGGCGATCGAGCGCGGCAGCAGCGAGTCGTCGCCTTCGAAGTAGTAGCGTTCGGCGTTGCGGACGATGAGCGCGGCGGCCTCTTCGAACAGCCGGCGGCGCGCGACGTGCGTGGCGACGATCGTGCCGTTGCCCGGCAGCGAGAGTCCCAGCGCTTCGGTGAGGCAGTTCATCGAGTTGGCGGTGAACATCCCCGAACACGACCCGCAGCCCGGGCAGGCGCAGCGTTCGATGCGTGCCGCCTCCTCGTCGCTGCAACGGTCGTCGGCGCCCATCACCATCGCGTCGATCAGGTCGACGTCGCGGTCGCCGAAACGGCCTGCTTCCATCGGCCCGCCCGAAACGAAGACCGTCGGAATGTTGAGCCGCATGGCGGCCATCAGCATCCCGGGTGTGATCTTGTCGCAATTGCTGATGCACACCAGTGCGTCGATGCAATGGGCGTTGGCCATGTATTCGACGCTGTCGGCGATGATTTCGCGCGAGGGGAGCGAGTAGAGCATCCCGTCGTGCCCCATGGCGATCCCGTCGTCGACGGCGATGGTGTCGAACTCGGCGGCGAAACAGCCGCACGCTTCGATGCGCTGTTTGACCTGCTGGCCGATCTCGTGCAGGTGCACGTGGCCCGGGACCAATTGCGTGAACGAATTGGCGATGCCGATGATCGGCCGGTCGAACTGTTCCTCGCGCATGCCGTTGGCGCGCCAGAGGCTTCGGGCTCCGGCCATCCGACGACCGGTCGTCGTCACGGCGCTTCTGAGTGGATGTTTCATGGTTGTCCGTTCGTTTTCAACAGTCGTTTTCCCGCCGCGGCGCGGTTTCCGCAAGTGCGGCTCCGCTCATTCGGCTTGACGAAAACGGCTCCTTTTTTTCGTGTTTCCCTTTTAAACGGCGAAGCCCTTCTCTCGGGGGAGAAAGGCTTCGTCTATTCATATACATATAAACCACCCTTCTCCCGTCATGATTCCGTGACGACGAGCAGCAAATTAATGACGTGGATATATGTATGGTTCAACGTGTGCATGTACCGTAATCCGATTGCTGGTTACGAAGCAAAAGTAGGAATATAAAATTACATTACCAAGCTAATTCGTAAAAAAATATAATAACATAACAATCAATCGGAAAGTTTTCGACGGAGGTTTTTATTTTATTCCGATTCCGCTTGTTTGATTACAATCCGTAACCGGCGTACGGAACCGGTTAAACCCTTTTTAGGCCGATCGTGCCGCACGGGAACTCCGCCGGTTCCGATTCTGGGATTACGATCCGTCGTCCGGTCGCTGCCGGAAGGGGCGCTCATATCTGCGCGGCGATGAAATCCCCGACTGCCGACGTGCGGTAGCTGCGCTGGCCCGGGGCGGTGAGGTCCTCGGTGACGACACCCGCGGCGAGGGTGCGGTCGATCGCCTTGCGCACGGCCCTGCCTTCGGCTCCGAGGCCCAGGTGTTCCAGCAGCAGGGCGGCCGAGAGGACGGCGGCCATCGGGTTGGCGATGTCCTTGCCCGCCGCCTGCGGATACGATCCGTGGACGGGTTCGAACAGAGCGCACTTCGCGCCGATGCTCGCCGACGAGAGCATTCCCAGCGAACCGCTGATGACGCTGGCTTCGTCGGTCAGGATGTCGCCGAACATGTTCTCGGTCACGATCACGTCGAAATCGGTCGGCCGGCGGATGATCTGCATCGCGGCGTTGTCCACGAACATGAAATCGACCGTCACGTCGGGATATTCGCAGGCGGTGCGCTGGGCCGTTTCGCGCCACATGCGCGACGTCTCCAACACGTTGGCCTTGTCGACTACCGTGAGGTGCCGCCGCCGTGTCCCGGCCAGCCGGAAGGCGACGCGAAGCACCTGTTCGATCTCGTCGATCGTGTAGGTGCAGGTGTCGTAGGCGCGCGTGTCGTGCCGGTCGCGTCCCTGCCGTCCGAAATAGATGCC
>OLJW01003377.1_pt1 | contig 12289 bp, 9 predicted proteins | sample 1603411 | NCBI WGS metagenome assembly OLJW01 (sample SAMN04168659, study PRJEB22393) | human gut metagenome | biome: human gut microbiome; feature: stool | host: Homo sapiens | collected 2014-05-12 | reverse complement strand
ACTGGTTATAATCGCCGCTGATGTCATCTCCCGGGGCATTCTTCTGTTCTGTAATGCGGTAGGTGAGCTGTGAGCCGTTTTTTTCATATATAAGCTGTGCCATCTCTCCATTCAGCATGGAGCAGGAACGGAGGGTATAGCCCTCTGGAAGCTGTGCCGGCAGAGAAAGCGGAAATGGCAGGGCATCCGCCAGGGAGGACGTATCCGGGTATTCCACGATGGGGGAAGCTATTTGGACCGGCGGCTGTTGGGACTGTCCCGGGGGAAAGCCGGTTTTCAGGCGGGGATACAAGAACAGGGTGAGGACAGCCAGGGCAAAGCAGGCGGCCAGGGCGGCGGGAATGGGAAAACGCCGGGGGAAGGGGGGCTGTGGCTGTATCTGCGGAACCGGGGCGGTGCGCGAAGCTCTGATTTTTTCCAGAATGCGCTGTTCCATGTCCGGTGTCAATTGAATGTATTCTTCAGCCTGCTGATATTTATTCTTCAAAATCATACGCCTCCTTTAACTGTTTTTTCAACATGCCCCGCGCGCGGAAGAGAAGGGAGCGCACGGTGGATTCCTTTGCGCCGGTCAGAGCGGCAATCCGGGCGGCGGTCATTTCTTCCTGGTAGTAAAGGTGGATAACCTCCCGGTATTTTATGGGAAGTGTGGATACCGCTTCCCAGACAAAGGAAAGGTCTTCGGGCATGGCGCAGGTGAGGGATTCGGGAAGCTCCTCGCAGCTGCGGCGTCTGTTGGCCTTCAGGCGGTTTTTGCTCAGGTTGATGGCCACCCGGAAGAGCCAGGCCTTTTCATGCTCCGGGCTTTCAAAGGACGGGGCGGAGGAGAAAAGGCGGAGCATGGTTTCCTGGAGGATATCTTCGGCGTCCGGCAGGTTATGGAGATAAGACAGCGCCAGACGGAGGATGGGTGAACCATAGCGGTGCAGGGCTTCCTCGGGGGAGAGGGGAGGGCAGGGGCGGGAAGGCCGGGAAATCTGAGAGGCCTGGCTGGCATGGGTGGCCTGGCTGGTTTTTGGGCCCTGGCTGATTTTCGTGACCCGGCTGGTTTTGGAGGCCTTGTTTTTTGGCAGATGGTGGAGAATCCCGGCGGCCCGCTCTGATGATGACGGGGACACGGCGGCCTCCGGAGAGGGAGAAAGGTCCGCATCCTTTTTAATAAAGCGGCAAAGCCTGTACAGGATAAAACGCAGCCGTCCGCAGGCAAGCAGGTACAGAGGGGATCGGTTCTGCCCCGGTCCGGCTGCGGTCCGGCTTATGGAACTGCCGTAATTCATAATGTGACTCCTCCTTTCATACGGCGCGGAATGCTTCAGGCGATGCTTTCCACCAGTTCCTGCAGTTCGTTTTCGGTGATGCCGTCTGTGGCGGTCAGGCTGTAGGTATAGCCGTCTGCTTCTCCGGCGCCGTTGCAGGTGAGTGTATTTTCACCCGCTTCCAGTGTTTTTGTGAATTCGTAGGAGTTATAATCTCCGCTGATATTGCCGGAGCCTTTTCCTATGCGGTAGGTGATAGTCTTTTCCCCATTTTCGTATCTTATCTGTACAAAGGCCGGATCGGAGGAAGAAACGGCGGCAATGGCGGCGGTTTCATAGCCGTCCGGCAGAATGGAGGGCACGGCGGCGGTGAAGCCCAGAATTTCATTAGCGTCCTCTATGGAGGCGCAGGGGATAAATGGGTTGGGAAGCTGCGCTGAGCCGGCTTCCTTTGGCGTGGCGGAAACGCCGCAGGCGGTAAGGATACCAAGGGATACAAGGGACAGAGCAGTGATAATGCATAGGCTTAGTTTTTTCATATCGGATTCTCCTTCATGCGTTTTTATGTTTCTGCTTTATATACAACCGGGAGAGGAAAAACGTTGCACGAAAATATAAAATTTTTAATTAATTATATGCCAGGGGGCGGGGATGTCAAGCGGGAGGGCTCCAGAAGGGCTTAAAGCGGTTGGGTGGTCATCACTTTGGCAGTAGTGGCGCGGCAGGAGTTACAATGTTATAATTGCTCTAAAGTGCGGTGTAATATGTACATGGGCTTTGGCAGGGTTTACTTAAGGGATATCATGCACGAGGGGGAAAAGGCATGGATAAAACAAGTACGGCAAATAACGGTACAGATAATGTCAATAAGGATAAAACAGGCAGCAGGCAGGCGTTGTGGAAACTTCTGGAAAATGCCAAGGTACATTTTATGCAGCTTGGGCTGAAAAGGAAGACAGTTATTTTTGTTATGAGCACGTTTATCGGCGCCGTCCTTTTTACTTCTTTTATATTTGGCGTGATTTACAGCAATACCTGGAAACGTACGGTCATTAACCACGTTAAAAGTATTGAGTCGGAAAAAGAAGACGGAATCAGAAGCTATTTTGAAAATATGGATAACCTGGCTTATAATATCTGCTACAGTAACTGGATGCAGGATATTTTCAAGAAAAGCGTTTCTGTTGTGCGAAGGCAGGAGATGGAGGAAAATGCCAGAGATTTTTTGGGGAGCCTCAGTACCCTGTATGAAGGAAATCAGTTTGCAGTGATTGCGTTAAACGGTACAAGAGTCACAGGAACCGACAGCTACCGTTTAGATTATGATGTGGACATTAGGGAGAAGCCATGGTATGAGGAACTGCTTCTGAATGGAAAATATGTGGAGGCCAGAGAGGGGGAAGATAAAGGAATTTACAGAAATCATCCGGAATGGAATATGACGATTTATTATGTTGTCCACGATTATAATACCCTGGAGCTTACGGGCTTCATGGTAATTACGGTTCCGCTGGAAAATATAAAAAAGCTGCTGGAAAACGGTTATGAGGGAACCTGGCTTGCATTGGAGGAAAAAGACGGCGTCAGTATCTGCTCCAATCTGCCGGAAGAGCTGGATACAGGAGAAAAACGGGAGGAAAGGGAGCAGATCGTAAAGCTGGAAAACAGGTACTATATGTCCAGGAAAATGCTGAATACGGAATTTTTCCAATGGATACTGATTACCGTATCGGATGAGAATTATCAGAAGGTAAATAATCCTATGGTGCTCCTCGTTTTTGTGGGCATGCTTGGATTTGTGGGCTGCCTGTTGATCCTGGTGGCATTAGCCGTATCCCGATATCTGACAAAACCGATTCTGAACTGCGCAGGAGCCATGTTGGAGATCAGAAATAATCATATCGGGATTCAAATCAAAAACACATATATGGATGAAATCGGGGAGCTTATCGATGGCTTTAATGAAATGTCGGGGTCTATTTATTCACTGATCGAAAAAAACAAGATGATAAGCGCCCTTCAGAAGGACGCAGAAATCAAGATGCTGGAACGGCAGATCAATCCGCATTTCCTGTTTAATACGCTGGAGATTATCAATAGCCTGATACTGAGCAAGAAAGAAAAAAAAGCAGTGAAGGTATGTGAAACGCTGGGACAGCTCTATCGCTATAATTTAAAACAGAACAAATGGATTACGCTGAAGGAGGAACTGGAATATACAAAGCAGTACCTGCTGATTATGAAGTATAAAATCAATGATTTTTCCTATTTTGACGATGTGGATGAAAGATTAATGGAAACGCCGTTTATGAAAGCAATCCTGCAGCCGCTTGTGGAAAATTCCATTAAGCACGGCTTTCAGAGAAAGAATCAGGAGTGCTGTATTTCCATTATAATACATCTGAAAAATGAGAAAATACATATCGAAGTGATGGACAATGGAAGCGGCATGGAGGCTGTACAGCAGCAGCTTCTGAGCGAAGAGATACAGAATATTTATGAACATCCCATGAAACGTCTTCCGGAAACGGGGCATGTAGGAATTAAGAATGTGGTACAGCGGCTCTATTTGGAATATGGGGATGCCTTTGACGTTAAGATTATTTCCAATGCCGGTTACGGAACCAGAATTGAAATGGAAATACCGCTGGAGAGAGCGGGCGGTGAGGAGGAAGTATATGTATAAAATATGTATTGCAGATGATGAAAAATATGTACAGAAATCCATTGCCCAGAGAATAGAAAGCAGTGGTATGGAGATTGAAGTGGCAGGTACGGCAGGCAACGGGATGGAGGCACTTTTACTGTATGAGAAAATACGGCCGGATATCTTTTTCGTGGATATTAATATGCCTGTTATCAATGGGCTGGATTTCATAGAAAGGATTCGCAGACAGTATCCGGAAGCCCACACCCGTTTTATCATTATCAGCGGCTATGATGATTTTGCTTATATGAAAAAGGCGATTCAGCTGGGGGTAATTAATTATATTAAAAAACCGATACTGCAGCAGGAATTCAGTGATATGCTCTGGGATGTTTTCAGACAGCTGGAGGAGGATAAAGAAAAAGAGGATAAGAAGGAGGAGAATATATGCTCCTGGACGGATTTTCTGCATGCGGATGGGCAGAAAAAGCCGGAAGGGACCTTCCTTCTGATACGGGGAAAGAAAATCGGAGGGAATGCGGCGGAGATTCTCAGGGAGATTGAGATGGCTGACCGGGGAATGCACTGTACTGCCATACGGTTTTTCGGTGTACAGGATATCCTTCTGCTGTTAATGGAAGGAAAGTACTGTACCGGGAGGGAGCTTGAAATGCTTGCCGGCAAGGACTGTTTCGCCGGAGCATCCCAAATCGTGTACCATATGGGAAAATGCGGTAATCCGGAGGAACTGGCGGGTCAGTTTGAAGATATGCTGAATATCCGTTTTTACCATCCTGAATACAGGCTGATGAAACTGAAAAGCATGCCATGTGAGCGGCCGGCCGTCAGCTATGAGGCATTTGATGCTGCGCTGGACTGTACCAGGGAAGATAAATATACAGAGTGTCTGGAAGAGATCCTGAAGCCGTTATTTGAAGAGGAAAAATACTGTGGTCTTATTAAACAGGTTTACCAGGCTCTTATTCTGATTATCGCGAATAAATATACCAAGTATGATATTCAGCTTCCCGGAGAACTGCGGCAGGAGCTTTTTCCTTTTGCATCGGCCGTCTGTGAAAGCCGGAGAGAGATGCTTGGCCTGCTTGGGGACTATTCCTTACAGCTGAACCGGAAGATTGAGAAGATAGTTTCCCGAAGTGAACTGGTTGATAAGGTGATACAGTATCTGGTTCAGCATTACAGAGAGGATATCAATCTGAGTGAACTGGCAGGTGAATTTTTTGTCGTGCCCACCTATCTTGCAAAGAAGTTCAAAGAAAAGAAAAACTGTACGGTAATGCAGTATCTTGAGAATATAAGGCTGAAGAAAGCAAGGGAGCTTCTGGACACGTCATCTCTGAGCATATCGGAGATTTCCCAGATGACAGGCTATAACGATCCCAACTATTTTGCACGAAGCTTTAAAAAGGTATATGAAATATCTCCGAGAGAATACAGAAATTCCATCGGAGCAGAACATGAATAAAGCAGGCAGGCGTACGGGAAAAGAACCTTCATTTTTCCCGGTACACCTGCTTTTTTTTACCAGAGACGCAGGTCCGGCATCAGTAATCAGATGTTGTCGGGCTGATTTTATAAATAAAAATGGAAAAAATTGTGCTAGTGGAATGATAACTTTGTACTAGATTTGGACTGTGAAAATAAATATTATATACATATCGACCAAACAAAAAGGTTAGATAGAAAGGGGAAGGCAAAGTATGAAGAAAAAGTTATTGGCATTATTGGTGGGGATTTGTATGGTATGTACAACTATTGGCTGCGGCAGCAGTACAGGTACTGCAGGAGGTGTTGAAAGTGCGGCAGCCGGTGGCACAGATGCGGCGGCAGATGCCGGACAGGCAGATATCCAGGCGGATAAAAGCTCTTCCGGCAAAAAGAAAACAGTGACCTTTTATATGTGGGCGGCAGATGCGGAACAGGAATTTGACAAAGCGATTGTGGCTCAGTATGAAAAAGAACATCCGGATATTGATATCGAAGAAAATTACATACCCTATGCTGAATATCTGAGCAAAATAAATACAATGGCTGCGGCAGGAAGCATGCCTGATATTTTTAATCTTCCTGAAGGGAATGTTTTTGAGTGGGGAGAAAAGGGTGCGTTGCTGGATTTAAAACCGCTGTATGATGCGGCAGGAGTAAAGCCTTCCGACGTATCTGTGGATTCTGCTATTTTTGCTACGGATGAAAATGTATGGTCAGTGGGATATAATGTAACGACGATGTGCATGTATTATAACAAGGAGCTGCTGGAGCAGAACGGTATAGAACTTCCTTCCACCGATGCATCAAAGCCCTGGTCCTGGGAGGAATTTGTGGAAAATGCGAAGAAGATAACCAAGGATGCCAATGGGAACGGGCCGGAGGATGCAGGCTTTGATCCGGACAATATCATGGTATACGGAACAATGATGCCGACGGACTGGACAAAATACATAGCTTTGCTGCACACAAATGATGCGGGTATTTTGAATGAGGACGGTTCGGCGCTCAGTATCAGCAGTGATGCGGGTATCGAGGTCATCCAGTCAATTGCCGACCTTGGAAATGTAATCCACTGCGCACCTTCCAGCGCTATGGCAAAAGGGGCCTTTTCCGATGCATCAGCCATGCTCATGAACGGTCAGGTGGCAATGGTGATTGACGGCGGCTGGGCGCTGGCAAATTATACGAACGAAGGATTTGACGTAGGCGTAGCCCCGATTCCCGCATTTAAGCATCCTGCGGATATCAGTTGGACGGCAGGCCTGTGTATGTCTCCCAATGCGGCGGATAATAAAGAAGCTTTTGATTTCTATCAGTATTTTACCAACTTCATGAATTCCATTCAGGCTGCGCTGGATCAGGGGGTATCACTGGGCGGGCTCCCTCATACCCTGGAGGTATTTGACAGTGGGGAAAATGAGAAGAAGTGGGTTTCAACCTACACAAAGGTAGATGCGACGCAAATGTGCGAGGCCTTTAAAAATATTTTGCAGGCAGACACTACTGTACTGGGAGATAATGTCAGAGTAAAGAATTTTCCTGTCATTGTGGATAATACTATCGTACCGGCACTTGATAATGTATGGCTGGGCGAGGTTTCAGCCAAAGAAGCATTGGAAGCGCTTGACTTATCAGACAGTATTGACGGCTATTGGAAATAAATAAGGAAAAAGGAAGGGCGCCTGGCTCTAAAGGGGTGGGTGCCCTTTTTTTACCCGAATATAAGTGAAGGCAGGAGGCCAGTAAGCATGAAGGTAAAAAAAAGTATGTCATTAAAGGAAAAAACGCAGCTGAAATGGGGATATTTCTTTATTGCTCCTGCGATAATCGGCCTGGTATGTTTTAATTTCGGCCCAATGCTGTTCAGTATGTGGATCAGCTTTACCAAATGGGATGTTATCACTGCACAGGAGTTTATCGGGATTCAAAACTACAGGAATCTTTTCAGGGATCCTCTCGTTATCAAGTCATTGCAGGTAACCGCTTATTATACTTTGTTAAGTGTGCCTCTTGTGACCTGCATACCGCTGCTTATTGCCATGCTGCTAAACACGAAGGTGAAGGGACTGTCCGTTTTCCGGACGATTTTTTACATTCCGTCCATTGTGCCTGTTGTGGCAAGCTCTGCGATATGGATGTATATCTACAATCCCATGTATGGCCTGCTTAACAGTATAATCAAAGCATTCGGGGGGCATACGCATAATTTCATTTTCAGCCCGAAGGAGGTAATACCGTCCTTGTCTGTTATGGCGGTATGGGCGGCGGGAAATACGGTAGTTATTTACCTGGCAGGGCTTCAGGGCGTCTCAAGACAGCTTTACGAGGCCGCTGAAATTGACGGCGCAGGCGCATTTGCAAAATTCAGGAATATTACAATACCAATGATGACTCCGATTATTTTTTATAATTTCGTTATGGCGATTATCGGTTCCATGCAGACCTTTACCCAATCCTATATCATGACGGACGGAGGGCCCTCCAATGCAAGCCTTTTCTATTCCCTGCTTGTGTACCGGACTGCCTTTAAACAGTCTGCGATGGGATATTCGGCGGCGATGTCCTGGATTTTATTCGTGATTATCGCCCTGCTGACAACGATTGTATTCAAAACCTCGGACAAATGGGTTATTTATGAGAATGGAGACTGATTATGAAGAAGAAAAACAGAGGGAAAATTATTTCCTACCTATTGCTGGCGGCCATATCCATTTTAATGCTTTTCCCGTTTTTCTGGATGGTACGCAGTTCATTTATGACAAACAGGGAAATTATGACGGTGCCGATACAATGGCTGCCCAGCCATTACAATCTGGATAATTTCAGGGATGCCTTTGCGCGGGCGCCTTTTTCCAGATATTTCGTGAACTCGGGTATCATTGTACTGATTAATATGATTGGCAGCATACTCAGCGCAAGCTTTATCGCCTTTGGTTTTTCCAGGCTCCGTTTTACAGGAAAAAATTTCTGGTTTGCCCTGCTGCTTTCCACAATGATGATACCGCAGACCGTTCTGATGATACCTCAGTTTCTCATATGGCAGGCAGTCGGCGCTTATAATACCTTTGTCCCTCTTACACTGCCCTGCTTTTTCGGAAGTGCATTCAATGTTTTTCTGGTCAGGCAGTTTTATGCGGGAATTCCCAAGGAATATGATGAGGCAGCTCTGGTGGACGGCGCTAATTACTTTGTTATCTATCTGCGTATTATCGTTCCGATGGCAAAGCCGGTTTTGTGCACAGTGGGAGTTTTTACCTTTATGAATACCTGGAATGACTTCATGGGGCCTTTGCTTTATCTGGATAAGGAAAATCTGAAGACGGTTTCTCTGGCGCTGCAGAATTTTATGGGTCAGCATAACAGTGAATGGAATCTTATGATGGCATTGTCTTCGGTGATAACGCTGCCTATGATTGTTGTGTACTTTATGGCACAGAGATATTTTATTGAAGGGATTACCTTTTCAGGCTTGAAGGGGTAAGAGAGAGAAAGTATGATGGAGAAAAGGTAACTGCGGGAATAGGATTCAGTTACCATAACAAAAAGAGGGAAAAAAGAAAGGAGCAGGGGTATGCAGTTAAATTTACAGGAGGTGCCTTTCAGTATGAGAGGCAGCTATATGGCGGTTTCATATCATGAAAAAAATTTCAGGGGTTCAGGAATGGCGGAAGGGCTTTATCTGAGAACTGTCCATGGGGATGCCGGGACGCCGTTTGTGGCGCGTCTGCAGACCTTGAATGACGGGGAGGAGTGTCCCTGCAGGATAGAGGCGCAGCCGGAAAAGGTAACTCTGTCTACGCAAAAAGGTGAAGTGTTTCTGGCCTATGAGGATGCGGATACACTCCTCATAAGCGGAAGGGGAGACGGTGTCGGAATCAGACTGGACTTTCTTCCGGGAGGCGCTTTTGACTTTATCCAGCCGGTGCTGTCCGGGGAAGAAACCTGGTATCTGGCCAATTGTTTTAAATGCCACTCACGTTATATGCTTTTTAACCAGTCGGGACAGGTAAAGCTTTCCCAGGAATGGAAGGTGAGTAATTCTGAATACTGCTGTTTTGATGTGGAAGCAGAAGACGGTGAATTCCTGCTGGTGATGGAGGAAATAAAGGACACCTGGATAAACAGGAAAGAAAAATTTGATTTAGACAGCAGCGCTGAAAAAGCTTATGCTGATTTTCAGGCTTTTTATCACTCCATGCCATCGGTGCCGGGCAGATTTGCAGAGGCGGGGGAGATGGCTGCCTATGTAAACTGGAGCAGTATTGTGAATAAATGCGGCTTCCTGAAAAGAGATGCCATGTTTATGTCGAAAAACTGGATGTGCAACGTATGGAGCTGGGACCACTGCTTTAATGCGCTGGCTCTTGCCTATCACGAGCCGCAGGAAGCCTGGAATCAGTTTATGATCATGTTCGATCATCAGAGTGAAAGCGGCAGAATACCCGACAGCATCAATGATTCCATAATTATAGATAATTACTGTAAACCGCCGATCCACGGCTGGACACTGCGCAAGCTCAGGAAGCTCATGAGGCTTGACAGAAGCCAGCTGGAGGAAGCTTATGAGAAGCTGGGGAAATGGACACAATGGTGGCTGAATTACAGAGATCAGGATGGGGATGGTCTTTGCGAATATACCCACGGAAATGATTCCGGGTGGGATAATTCAACGGCGTTCCGTTTTCTTCCTCCGGTTACCCTTCCGGATCTGGCAGCTTTTCTGGTTATCCAGATGGAGGAGCTTGGAGAAATTGCGGAACTGATAGGCCGCAAGAGCGACAGCCTCCTGTGGAAGGAACGCGCAGAACAGATGCTTGGTAAAATGCTGGAGAAGCTTTTCCGGGACAACAGACCGCTGGCGATTCAGACCGTTACAGGGGAAGTGACAGAAAATGAAAGTCTGATATTGTATCTTCCGATTGTTCTGGGAGGGAGACTGCCGGCCGGGGTTCGTTCCTATCTGATAGAACAGCTGAAGAGCGACAGATTTTATACGGAGCATGGCCTGGCGACAGAGAGTCCGTCCAGCAGCCTTTATGAATCCGACGGTTATTGGCGCGGGCCCATTTGGGCGCCGAGTACCATGCTGCTGGCGGACGGCCTGTGGGAATGCGGGGAAAAGGAATTCGTCAGGGATATCACGGAACGATTCTGCAGAAATGTGAGCAGAAGCGGATGTGCGGAGAATTATGATGCATTGACAGGCGCGGGACTGAGAGATCGGGCATATACCTGGACGGCCAGCGTTATGCTTGTTATGGCTCATGAGTATCTGAAGGAGGAATAAGTCAATGGAATTAAGGTTCAGGATCGAGGCGGATGGCAGCCTGACCGTCAGCAGTGAAAAAGAAGTTTTCCTTAAAAATGTTTATCCGGGTATCGACGGACATTCCGTCCGGGCGCTTTGGGTACGCAGGGAAGAAGCGGGAATCATATGGGAAACCGCAGAAGGCAGCATTGTTTGCCATGTGGATAAGCAGGATGAGAACTGCTTTGAGCTGCAGTTTTCCCTTGTGGATTACTTGCGGCCTATTCATGCCTTCCAGTTTTTTTACCAGGCGGATACGGATGCGGAGGGCTTCTACCAGGCAGCGGAAGGAATGGGGCATGATACGGGATATTATGGAAGGAAAAGCCTGTTGGAAAAGGAAAGGCTGACAGGCTTTGGGCTGTGCGCCCTTCAGTTCAGCGGCTGTGCGCTGACCATCTATCCCACCTCACAGAAGCATTATGAAACTATATGTGAAATGGAAGGCTGCCGCCTTGAGCGATATACTGACGGCAGCAGAAGAAACAGCCAGGAGACGGTACTGCATCTTTCCTGCGGCGCCAGAATGGAAAATGTAAACCGGAAAAACGTGGATTTTGCGCCGCTGAAATTCCTGATGACAGAGTCCCTGGAAGCGGGGCTGGAAAAGGCTGCGGAGGAAATCGGGCGCAATATGTCTGCCCGGCTTTTCATGCCGCCTGCCTACCATTGGTGTTCCTGGTACTATTGCTATCAAAACTTTGATCAACTGCAGCTGACGGAGTATCTGAATGGTCTTGCCGGAATGGAAAAACGGCCGGATATTAAATATTTTCAGCTGGATGTGGGGTACTGTACCTCCATTGGAGACTGGCTGGAACCCAGCGAACGGTTTCCTAAAGGACTGAAGGCAGCCTTTGATGAAATTCGTGCTGCAGGATTTGTCCCGGGAATCTGGGTCGGCGCCTTTATGGCAGGAAACAGAAGCCGGCTTTACAGGGAGCATCCGGACTGGATTCTGTATGATACGGAGGATAAGCCGGTCAGACCCTGGATAACGGATAATGAGCCAAAGCCATGGGGATATCAGGATGAGGAGTATTATTGTCTGGATACCTCCCATCCCGAGGCGATGGCCTATATGAAAAATGTATTTGAAACACTTCACAGCTGGGGCGCAGAAATGTTTAAAACAGATTTCATGCTCTGGGGGCTGCAGGACAGCAGCCGGGTAAAAAGACACACGCCGGGGAAAACCTCTGTGGAATACTTCAGAGAATATCTGCAGGTGATCAGAGAAGCCATTGGAGAAGAAAGCTATTGGCTGGGCTGTATTGCCCCCTTCCTGCCGTTTGTGGGTTATGCGGATGGCATGCGCATAGGCGGGGATGTGGGATCAAGCTGGGACGGGGAGTTTGGTCCGCAGAATATGATGCGCTGCCTTGTGGGAAACCATTTTACCAATCACCACTATTATCAGACGGACCCGGATGCTGTCATGCTTCGTGATTTTCAAATCCGTCTTACAGAACGTGAAATACACAGCCTTGCCCTGCTGGCGGCAATTTCAGGCAGCTGTATTTATACCTCGGATCCAGATCGGAAGAGCGTCGTGTAGGGAAAGAGTGT
>OLJW01003375.1_pt1 | contig 12291 bp, 9 predicted proteins | sample 1603411 | NCBI WGS metagenome assembly OLJW01 (sample SAMN04168659, study PRJEB22393) | human gut metagenome | biome: human gut microbiome; feature: stool | host: Homo sapiens | collected 2014-05-12 | reverse complement strand
CCATCGTCAGCGGCGGCACGGTATCCAACCTTTGCAGGGAGCGGAACATCCCCTGCACCTATATCCATATGCGGATGGAAACTGTCCGGCAGGCCACTCTGGAAGCCATCAAGGTTGCTCACAGCATGAACTTAGAGCGCACAAAGAGCCATATTATCCGCACCATCCTCAACAGCAGCGAGGACGCCGTTCTTGCTTTGGATGAAGCCGGAAAGCTTCTGGAGGCCAATGACCAGGCCTATCGATTGTACGGTCTGGCCTTCCTGTCGCAATGGCGAGGCACCCCCATCACAGACATCCGGCCGGATCTCTCCTATATCGGCAGCCGGACCTCTCCCTGCAAGGATGGCGACGAGGAAGTGATCAGCATCAACGGCCAGCGCTATATGGTAAAATACCGGCTCATCAGCGGCGAGACCTCTGCCATTGGTACCCTGATCACCACCTCCTCCGCCTCCCGGATCCTGCAAGAGGAACAGCATATCCGAAAGGGTCTGGTACGGCGTGGTCTGACCTCCAAATACACCTTCCGGGACATCATCGCCGTCAGCGAGCGGATGTGCAGCAAGGTTGACATGGCCAAAAAGTTCAGCCGGGTCAATTCCAATGTACTGCTCACCGGTGAGACCGGCACCGGCAAGGAGCTTTTCGCCCACAGTATCCACGCTGCCAGCGCCCGAGCCGAGCAGCCCTTTGTTGCTGTGAACTGCGCGACTCTGCCGGAAAATCTGCTGGAAAGCGAGCTTTTTGGCTATGAGGCAGGCGCCTTTTCCGGCGCGTCCCGCGAAGGTAAGACCGGCCTTTTTGAGCAAGCTCACCACGGTACCATTTTCTTAGATGAGATCGGTGAAATCCCAGTAGCTCTTCAGGCGAAACTACTGCGTGTTCTCCAGGAAAAAGAAGTGCGTCGAGTCGGCAGCACCAATGTGATCCCCATTGATGTGCGGGTCATTTCTGCTACCAATGTCAACATTCAACAGCAGATCCAGCAGGGGAAATTCCGCAGCGACCTACTCTACCGCCTCAATACCCTTGAGATCCATATTCCCCCTCTGCGGGAGCGGCCCGAAGATATCCTCCCTCTGATCGAGCACCAGATGCGGATCATCGCCGCCGAACAGGGCACCACGCCGCCTGAACTGACCCCGGAAGCTCAGGAACTGTTGAAGCAGTACCGCTAGCCCGGCAATGTCCGGGAACTGCGGAACATCTGCGAGCGCATCGTAGTGATGAGTTCTTCCCGCACCGTTGATCAATCCACCTTGATGGACCTCCACATTTTCCGGGAACTGCCGCCGGAGCCTGCCGGACAGCCGGCGTCTCCGTCAGAGTCCCTTCCGGTGATGCTGCCGCAGGTCATTCGAAAAAAGGATCTGGCCAAGGAGCTGGGCGTCAGCCGTACTACCCTCTGGCGTATGTCCAAACGGCTGGAGCAGCAGAAAGAACAGCAGACCTGATCCCCCATTCCCGGCCCCATGATGAGGCCGGGAATTTTCTTGCCCACTCAGCTATTTCCTTTGTGGTTCGGATATCCGATTTCTTTTTATGTGAAACACTATAAAACATATTGTTTCATAGTGTTTCTTCTCGTTTCATTTATTGAGCGCTTTTCCTGCTTAAACGTGACTTTTCGAGCCTTTTCTTTGTGCAGAACGTTTAAATGGCAATTTTGATTTTCACTAATATTGACAAAATTTTCACCTTTCCGTCAGAGTGGCACGTTTTTTGCTTGTTATTCTTGTGAATTTTATTTGCAGGTTATACCTGTCCTGCAAAACTGGAAAGCTATGGAGGTATTTTATATGAGTGAAAAGCCCATTCTCGGCATCCTGCTGGGCAACTCCGCCGGCGTTGGCCCGGAGCTGGTGGCCATGCTGGCTGTGAAGGACTATTACGCTGATTACTGCCGGCCCGTGATCATCGGTGACTTGCGGATGTTTGAGCACGGCCTGAAGGTCGTGGGTGGTGACGTGCCCCATTACGTCATCGACGACCTGAGCCAGTGCGACTGGTCCAAGGGCTACCCCGTTCTGGATCTGAAAGATCAGGATCCCGATCAGGTGGTTTACGGCGAAGCCAACGCCTACTGTGGCGCCGGCGATCTCAAGCAGCTGGATACTGCCATTGAACTCTGCAAGGCCGGTAAGATCGAGGGCATCGTCTTTGGCCCCCTCCACAAGGGCGCTATGAAGATGGCCGGTATGCACTATGAGAGTGAGCACACTTATTTTGCCCATGCCTTTGACCTCAAGACCCCCTTCTGCGAGGTCAACATGATGGACGATCTGATGACCGTCCGCACCACGAGCCATGTGCCCATCAGCGAGGTCAGCGGCATGATCACCGAGAGCAGCCTGCGTGAGGCCATCGAGCTGGGCGAGATCACCGGTGAGAGCCTGGGCCACAAGCCCCGCATCGCCGTGGCTGCTCTGAACCCTCACTGCGGTGAGTTCGGTCTGTGCGGCCGCGAAGAAGTGGATGTGATCCAGCCCACCATCGAGAAGGTGGTCAAGGAAACCGGTTGGAACGTCACTGGTCCTTACTCCGCCGATACCCTGTTCATCAGCGCTCTGAAGGGCGACTTTGATGTGGTGGTCACCATGTATCACGATCAGGGTCAGATCGCTCTGAAGCTGGTGGGCTTCCAGCGCTGCATCACCGTGGCTGGCGGCCAGCCCTATCCCATCGCCACCTGCGCCCACGGCACTGCCTTCGACAAGGTAGGCAAGGCCAGCGTTACCACCGACTCCTTCGAGCGGGCCGTCCGCACCACCGCTCAGATGGCTCTTGCTAAGCGCACAAAGGCCAACGGCTGATTTTTGATCTGCAAAACAAAGAAAGAGGGATTTATTTTGGAGAATAAAAAGAAAGGCTTGAACCTGCGGGCTATCATTCCCCTGGCCACCGCTATCGTATCTCTGGTATTCATCGTCGTAGGCCTGAAGGATTACGGCTTCTGGAAGGCACAGCCTACCCCCGGCTTTTTCCCCATCATCATCGCCGTGGTGCTGTTGGCCGCCAGCGTTGCCTGCTTCTTTCAGATCGTCAAGGATAAGGACAGCGCAGACGTCAGCTACAACCGCAATGAGCTGCTGGTGATGCTGGGTGCCGCTGCCATCATTCTGTGCACTTCTCTCATCGGTCTGGTGCCCAGCTGCCTCATTTATATCCTGCTCTGGCTCAAGCTGGTAGAGCACGCTCCCTGGAAAGCGATCATCACCATCGAGATCATCATGGCCGCCATCATTCTGGGCGTATTCACCACTTGGCTGCAGATCCGCTTCCCTGTTGGTCTGCTGGGTTCCCTGCTGGGTCTGTAAGGAGGTAGAAAAGCTATGCTGCAAAATTTCGTTTCTCTGCTCTCCGGCTTCCAGGTGGCTCTGGCGCCTGAGAACATCGGTGCCTGTCTGCTGGGCGCTGTCCTGGGTCTGGTCGTGGGCGCTATGCCCGGTATCGGCTCTCTGGCGGGCTGCGCACTGCTGCTGCCCCTGACCTATAAGTTCAACCCCACCACCGCGATCATCATGCTGGGCGCTCTGTACTATTCCAACATGTACGGCGGTTCTTTCAGTGCCATTCTGCTGAACATCCCCGGTGACTCCCCGGCCATCACCACCGCTCTGGACGGCTATCCCATGGCGAAAAAGGGCCGTCCCGGTCAGGCTCTGATGGCTGCTAACCTGGCAAGCTTCATCGGCGGCACCATCGGTATCCTGATCCTGACCATCACCGCCTCCGGCCTGGTCTCTCTGGGCCTGAAGTTCGGCTACGCGGAAATGACGCTGATCCTGCTGATCGCCATGACCTCTATCAGCTGGCTCATCGGTGAGAATCCCATCAAGGGCATTGTCATCACCATGCTGGGTATTCTGGTGGCCTCCATCGGTATGGACACCCTGTCCGGTGCGCCCCGCTTTGAGTTCGGTAGCATGTATCTGCTGGGTGGCGTCCCCTTCACCCCCTTCATCATCGGCTGCGTGGGTTTCGCTCAGGTCATCAAGCTCATCAATGAGCGGGAAGCTGACGATGCCAAACGTCACAACGAGGACAGCAAGGCCAAGCTCTCCATTCGCTCTTCCATGCCGACCGGTCATGATATTAAGCGCATCCTGCCTCCTATCCTCCGTTCCGGCGTAATGGGCACCTTCGTGGGCGTTCTGCCCGGCTCCGGTGCGACCACCGGTTCCATGGTGGGTTACGCCATGCAAAAGAAGTTCAAGAGCGAGGAGCCCATGGGCACCGGCGCCATCGAAGGCATCGCTGCTTCCGAGGCCGCCAACAATGCCGCTGCCGCAGGCGCCTTTGCTCCCCTGCTGGCTCTGGGCATTCCCGGCTCCGGCACCGGCGCCGTGCTGCTGGGCGGCCTGATGATGTGGGGTCTGAATCCCGGCCCTTTGCTGTTTGATTCCAATCCTGAGTTCTGCTGGGGCCTGATCTCCTCCCTGTATGTAGCCAATGTGTTCACACTGCTGGTGTCCATTCTGGTGATCCCCTTCCTCATCAAGATCCTCAGCGTACCTGTCAAGTATATGATTCCCATCATCACCTGCGTGTGCATTGTGGGCGCTTATTCCACCAGCAACTCCATGTACGGTGTGATCATTATGTTCATCTCCGGCATCGTGGGCTATCTGCTGGATAAAAACGGCTTCCCCACCGCTCCTATGCTGCTGGCTTTCGTGCTGGCGCCCATGCTGGAGAAAAATATGCGTAAGGCATTCATCGCTTCTCAGGGCAGCCTGAACATTTTCGTGGATTCCACCCTGAAACTGGTGCTGCTGGCTGTCTTCCTGGTGCTGATCCTGACTCCCGTAGTCAAGAGCATCCTCCGGAAAATGAAGGCCGGTAAAGCCCAGGCATGATCCTCCCATTCCCTAGTTTTCCAAAAAATGGAAATATATTTGAAAAGAAGGAGAAACACATTATGAAAAAACTCATGGCTCTGTCTCTCGCTCTGCTCATGACCCTGTCTCTGGTTGCCTGCGGCAGCAAGACCGAGCAGCCCTCCACCGGCAGCAACTCCAGCGATGCCGAGGCCACCGGCTTTGTCCCCTCCAAGAACGTTACCTGGATCTGCACCTCTTCCGCAGGCGGCGGCTCCGACATCTTCTCCCGCCAGATCGCTGACATCATGAAGAACGAGGATCTGGTCAACGGCCAGACCATCGTGATCTCCAACGAGACCGACGGCTCCGGCGAAGTCGGCCGCAACAAGGTTGCCACCATGAAGGCTGGCGACGCTGACTACACCCTGCTGACCTTCAACTCCGGCGACCTGATGCCCATGGTCCAGAACACCAAGAACCGTTCTTCCAACTTCCGCATCCTGGCTATCATGGCTGTTGACAAGCAGCTGATGTTCTCCTGCCCCGCTTCTGACGCCAAGACTGACTATGCCAAGGCCGGCGGCGATCAGAACGACTTTGCTGCCGCTATCGAGGCTGCCAAGAACGGCACCTTCGTGGTGATCGGCGGTTCCAAGGGCGATGACATCACCACCTATCAGAAGCTGCTGGCTGAGGTCGGTCTGACTGAGCAGCAGATGGGCTACATCACCTATGACTCTACCTCCGACGCCATCACCGCTGCTCTGGGCGGCAACGTGGACTTCGTGATCTCCAAGCCCGCCGCTGCTTCTCAGTATGTGGAGTCCGGCGACCTGCACGCTGTTCTGGCTCTGTCCACCGAGCGTTACACCGGCAATCTGGCCGATGCTCCCACCCTGTCCGAGATCGGTGATTACAACAACGTGGAAGTTCCCGTGTGGCGCGGTGTTGCCGCTCCCGCCTCCATGAGCGACGCGGCTGTGGCTTTCTGGTCTGACGCTCTGGGTAAGGTCTCTGCTTCCAGCACATGGCACACCGACTATCTGGAGAAGAACCAGCTGATCGACGAGTATAAGGATACCGCTGCTGCTACTGAGTATGTCACCGCTTACGAGGCTGACTTCATGGCTGCCAACGGCATCAACTAAACAGAAATTCTCTTTCGGGCAGGCCCATGTGATATGCTCCCTCTATGAGCAATGTTATTAAGATATGAAAGTGCCTTATCCGACGCGGACAGAAAACGAGGCTTGCGTTTTGACCCACACTATGACCCACGAACAGAAAAATCGGGGCGGAAACAACGGAGAAAAGCGTATCTGCGGGTGAGGAAATCATGCGGCAAACCCGCTTTATTCTCCCAAAATTCGGCAGAAGGCATCCCTATCGAATCTTCACACGCATGAGGCCACTGGTTCGAGTCCAGTAGTCTCCACCAAAAATCACCGGAATCACTTGATTCCGGTGATTTTCTTCTATAATCTGCAACTTTTTATGGCACTTAATTTTTGGCGTTTCTTCAAGACTCACACGCTGACCCACACGGGGAAAGGGACGGAAAGTACCGGACAGGGCCAGACAGGAATTTTTCTGTCTGGCCCTGTTTTTTTACCGCATCTGCTGGCTGATGACCCCACCGATGGTGTCTGCGGCGTCTTGCTTCATCTGGGCCGTGGCGTGGGTATAGGTGTTCAGGGTGAACCCAGCCGAGTAGTGGCCCAGCGCGCCAGACAGTGTTTTCACGTCCACCCCGCTTTTCAGCGACAGTGTGGCGAAGGTGTGGCGCAAGTCATGGAACCGGATGTGCTCCGCGCCGATGGCTTTCAGAATTTTATCATGGGTTCTCCGGAAGGCGTCCGGGTCATACATGGTTCCGGTCTTGGGCGATGGGAACAGATATGGGTTGCGAGGGTGCCTTTTGTGCTCGGCAATCAGTAGATCCACCGCTTGCTGTGGAAGGGCCAATGTGCGAATAGAATTTCTCGTTTTCGGAGGGCTTACCGCTAATTCCCCGTTGATGCGGTTCACCTGTTTCGTGATGGAAAGCGTTTTGCTCTCTACATCTAAGTCTGTCCATTGGAGGGCCAATAACTCCCCTCTCCGCAGGCCGGTGGTCAGTTCCAGATAGAAAGCGGCCAGCAATCCTCGTCTTTCCGCTTCGGCAAGATACAGACCGATTTTCTCTTGCGGCAGGATCTTCATTTCTTTCTTTTCAAGCTGCGGCAGCTTGCAACCCTGGGCGGGATTGGCGAGGATCAGCCGCTCAGACACCGCCTGCTCCAAGCAGTTGTGCAGTAGCGTGTGGACGCCGCGCACCACTCTTGGACTGAGGCTCTTGTCCTTGAGTTCGGGAAAATTTTTGCGCTGAACCCGTCCGGTTTTCTGGAGGTTGTTGTAGAACCGCTGAATCTGGATGGTGGTCAGCTTGTCCAGCGGGACGTCGCCGATTCCGGGGATGATGTGGTTTTCGATGTAGTTGGTGTAGTTCGCTTTAGTGTTGGGGCGGATGCGGGGCTCGGCGTAGACCTCGTACCACGTCCGCACCCATGACGCTATGGTGTAAGTGCCAGCCTTGGATACGTCCAGCCGCTGACTTTCACTGATCGCGGTTTTGAGTTTCTCCTTGACTTCGGCCTGCGTCTTGCCCAGCACGTTCTTGATGATCCGTTTTCCGCTCTCCGGGTCATAGCCCGCCGTGTACCGGCCCTCCCATCGGCCATCCTTTCGCTTTCGGATGTTCCCTTCCCCGTTTGCTCGTCGCTTTGGCATAAAATCAGCCTCCTTTGCCAACGAACAATACCGTAATCAAGGCAACAAAGCTACCGAAAAATGGAATCGTTATCAGAAAGTTATCATTTGCTCTATTTGAGCCGCGCCGCCTTATCTTTGACTATTGCGGCGCAATTTCTGCGCTGCCGGAGGCGTTCTTCTTTGGTTGGTACAAAATAAGCATAGCACCCGAAGTGCAAATGAAGCCTCGGAGGCTATGCTTATTTTTGTTATAATGGGAGGGCAATGGATGGACGGTTTCTTTGGTGAGCCAAGCGCTCGGGCTGTAAACAGTCCTCCGTCCTCTTGTTATAAAGATTCGATTGAGCAGGTTGCTCCGGCTATGCCGCGTGCGCGTCACGAACCAATTTGAATCGTAATAAGCCGGTGCGGAAGCATTGCAATATTTTATCAGGAAAGAAGGAATGCCCATGCTCAGTATCGGGATCGATGTGTCCAAAGGAAAAAGTACCGTGTGCGGAATGAAGCCGGGAGGAGAAATCGTGTACACTCCGTTTGAAGTTCAGCACACGAGGGAAGGGATGTCGGAGCTGGTTTCGCTGCTGCGCGGCAGCGGCGAAGAGGTTCGTGTCGTTCTGGAAAGCACCGGCAGCTACCATTGCCCGGTGGTGGCCGCATTGTTGGAGAACGGAATATTCGTCTCCGTTGTCAACTCGCTGCGGATGAAGCGGTTTTGCTCACAAAGCATCCGCAGGGTGAAGACCGATCAAATCGACGCCATGCAGATCGCTTTGTACGGCCTGGCCTATTGGCAGGAGCTTCAACCGACCAGACTGCCAGAAAATACATATCGGGAGCTTCAGCTCCTGGCGCGGCAATACTACCAGATGACCTCCCTCCTGATCAAAGCGAAGGTCGATTTTAACGCCCTCTGTGACCAGGTTTTGCCCGGTATGCAGGAGCTCATGAGCGACCATGCCGGACGGCACAAGCTTTCGGACTTTGTCCTACGGTATCATCACACCGCTCACATCCTCAAAATGGGAGAAACGCGCTTTCGGAAGGATTATTGCAAATGGGCGGAAAAAAAGGGATACCGCAATCACGAACGTATGGCAGCGCTCATCTTTGCCACAGCTCAAAACGGTATCCCTGTGCTTCCCGACGCACCATCTACGCAGATCGTCATTACGGAAGCGATACGAGTCCTCCACACAGTGGAGGCGTCCCGTGACGCTATTTTAACACAGATGCAAGCTCTCGCCAAGACCCTGCCGGAATATTCTCTTGTGCGCGAAATGCCCTGCATCGGGGACACGCTGGCTCCGCGCCTGATCGCGGAGATCGGGGATGTCCGCCGCTTTCACAGCAAGCGGGCGCTCATCGCATACGCCGGCATTGATGCGCCGCCGTACCAGTCCGGCAAATTCTGCGCGAATAACCGGCATATCTCCAAGCGGGGAAATCGCTATCTGCGTAAGACCGGGTACGAAGTCATGCAGAGCTATGTGATGCATAAACCGGCAAACGATCCGATCTTTACATTCATTGAGAAAAAACGCAGCGAGGGGAAAAGCGGTAAACTCGCCATGGTGGCAGGTCTGAATAAGTTCCTCCGCGTCTATTATGGCAAGGTCACAGAACTCTACCGCAGCTTACCGGCAATAGAATAAGCTGAGATCTCCAATACTTTATTTGAGGCGGCCAAGCATTCCGTTTTGCCGTCTCTGCTTTGCTATGCTCTTTTCCCGCCCGCAAATTTTCTTTCAATTGGGGCTTGACTTTTTAGCAGGTTTACAGCGGCGCAAAATATACACGTTTTCCTCCAAAAATTGCTGCCACGGGGATCTGATGCCCCTCACGTTCACCCAAGACTGCGAAAACGCCCGCCAAGGTGCACCTTAGACTGCGGTTTCAAAACCTCGGAAAGCCCCGCACTGCGGGGCTTTGAGGCTGAGAGAGGCCCAATTAGGGGCACCTCTCTTTATCTTGTTATATTTTCGAACGGGGATATCTCCCCACAAAACACCTTCAAAACCGGTATCAACGCCCCTTGAGGGAGCGATGATATAATATCCTCATGCGGACAGAGAATTTCCTGCTTCTATCTTTGTAGCCAAGTCTACTGCGCACAGACTGGAACCTCTGCCCTGTGGGATGTCACTTATGAGCCGGATGTCGGGGCGATGAATCGCTTTCTTCTGATCTCGCAACAGGTTGTGACCTTCAGCAGCACGAGGAATGTCCGTAATTTGAACATGAGAGGAGCCTGCACTATGTACATCGTTGGGATCGACATCGCCAAGAGGAAGCACGAGGCAGCGGTGATTGACGGCGAGGGCACCATCATCATCAAGCCGTTTTCCTTCACCAACAACTGCTCCGGGTACAATCGGCTGCTGGCCATGCTCGCCAAGGCCAAACTGCCGCTTGACGAGGTTTCCTTTGCAATGGAGGCCACCGGACACTACTGGCTCGCTCTTTTTACCAGACTTCAGAAGGAGGGCTTCCGTGTTCAGGTCATCAACCCGGTGCAGACCAACTCCATCCGCAGTTTCTATATCCGTCAGGCCAAAACAGATCCGAGGGATGCCCTGCTCATCGCAGAGGTGATTCGTTTCGGACACTTCTCCGAGTCTACCCTGCATCCCGAAAACATTTATGAGCCGCGGGAGCTGTGCCGTGGACGGCACGCCATCGTTTCCATGCAGGCAGATGTTAAGCGAAAGGTCGTTGCCCTGCTGGATCAGGTCTTTCCTGAATACGAAACAGCTTTTACCAATATGTTTAGCGACACCTCCATGGCGATTTTGCAAACCTGTCCTACGCCAAAGGAATTATCCGAGATGCCTCTCGAGGAGCTCTGCCATCTCATCGAAGTCTCCAGCCACAAGCGCTTCCGCATGGCGAAAGCGCAGGAGCTTCAGGCGCTTGCGCACGGTTCCTTCGGTTTCGCCATGGCCGGCGACGTTTTCAGCACGATGATCCGACTCTATGCAAAGCACCTCGTTTTCTTGAAACAGCAGGTTCAAGAAATGGACCGCAAAATCGCTGAGATCATGGATACCCTGGACACACCGATCACCGCCATCACCGGTATTATTGAAAAGAAAAATCCCAAGGCCCGCAAGGCTTTGGCTATCATTACTTACATCATTGTCATGGCTTTCTGCTGCATCGTCTGCTACTATTCCACCATGATGGTGATCAAGTACAACAATACCGGCTCTACCACCACCAACGTTCGTTGGATCAAGATGAGTTGGATTTTCTTCCAGATCCCCCTGAACTACGCTATTTATATTCTCTTTGAAATCGAAAAAATCTGGGGCGTTGCCGCCGGAAAGCGGGAGGTAAAGTAATATGCTGGTAATTGTTCTGCTGGTCAGCTTCTTCCTGTTGCTGTTCATTGGCGTCCCCATTTCTTTCGCCCTGTCCATTTCCTCCTTCACGGCGGTTATGACCACAGGCGCAATCCCCGTTATCAATCTGGTGCAGAAAACGTTCCGCGCCATCGACTCCTTCACCCTGCTGGCAATCCCCTTCTTCGTGTTTGCCGGTAACGTGATGGCCCGCGGCGGCGTTTCCAAGCGCCTGACCGATATGGCCGCAACGCTGGTGGGCCGGATGCCCGGCGGCCTTGCTCACGTGGCAACGCTGTCCTCCACCTTCTTTGGCGCGATCTCCGGTTCCGCCCCCGCTACTACTTCCGCTATCGGCGCTGTTATGGTGCCTGAGATGGAAAAGCGGAGCTACGATAAAGCCTTTACCGCCGCTGTGGTCGCCGCCTCCGGTACCATCGGTCTGATCATCCCCCCCAGCAACACTATGGTTATGTACGGCACGCTGGCAAACGCCTCCGTCGGTAAAATGTTCATCGGTGGCGTCGGCCCCGGCCTGCTGATGACGGTAGTGATCATTGTAATCAACTACCTGATCTCCAAAAAGCGGGGTTACGCCGGCAGTGAGCATATCAGCGGCAAGCAGGTTGCTGAGGCGTTCAAAAACGGTATCTGGGCGCTGTTGATGCCCGTCATTATTCTGGGCGGTATCTATTCCGGTCTGTTCACTCCCACCGAGGCTGCTGCCATCGCTGTGTTCTACGGCATTATCGTCAGCGCCTTCGTGTATCGCAACATGGGCTGGAAGGACTTTATCCATGTGCTGTCCGCATCTGCTTCTTCTACCGCTTCCATTCTGTTCCTTGTGGCAAACGCCCACATCTTCAGCTATCTGCTCTCCAGTGAGCAGATTCCCCAGAAGCTCGCTATCCTGATGACCAGCCTGACCACCAACCCCACCATGATCATGTTCCTGATTATGATCGTGCTGCTGATTGCCGGCTGCTTCCTGGATAACGCCGTGGCCGTTATTCTGCTGACCCCCATCTTCGTCAACGTGGTTCAGGCCATGAACATCGACATCTGCTACTTCGGCGTGTTCCTGGTGTTCGTGCTGGCTATCGGTCAGGTTACGCCGCCTGTGGGCCTGTGCCTGTTCGTTGCCTGCGATATCGGCAAGGTCTCCATTGAGAAGATCAGCCGCGAAGTTCTTCCCTATGTGGGCGGTCTGATTGTGACCGCAATTCTGCTGGTGCTCTTCCCCCAGATCGTCACTTGGCTGCCCAGCCTGACAAAGATGGCTTGACGGAACTGTAAGTTTGCCTCTAAAAGTTCCTTAAGTCAAAACCTCCGGCTAAGCCGGAGGCTTGAGTAAGCCCTATAAGGGCTTTATG
>OLJW01003366.1_pt1 | contig 12313 bp, 8 predicted proteins | sample 1603411 | NCBI WGS metagenome assembly OLJW01 (sample SAMN04168659, study PRJEB22393) | human gut metagenome | biome: human gut microbiome; feature: stool | host: Homo sapiens | collected 2014-05-12 | reverse complement strand
AGCCGGGTGAACTTGTAAAAGTAGCCAACACAATTGCAAAAGAGCAGGGAAATGTTATTAAATTAGAGCATAACCAGTTTGTTTCTATTAATAGAAGTGCAGCCGTAGAGCTTCGGATTACGTTAGAGGCATTTGGAACAGACCATAAGAAACAGATTATGAAGGCGTTGGAGAAGAACGGATATAAGCCGAAGCTGGTAAGAACAAATCTGTAAATAATTATGAAGCGAAACTAGGAAGTGTCAGGAATGAGACAGAAAAGGCGTTACATAAAGTGGCGTCTTTTTATACATATAGGCAATAGTGTACAGAAATTAGACAAAAAATCACTAAAATAATTGAAATATAGGAAAAGTGGGAGTATATTAAATAAGTATCAGGTACAAACGAAAGACAAGAGGGAGTTATGAAATGTTATATGAAATAGGCGATAAAGTTTTGGATGAGTGGGTCATCACCAGAACGATCGGAGAGGGAAGTTATGGAAAGGTAGTGGAGATCGAACGAAATGAGTTTGGATTGTCCATGAAGTCAGCTCTAAAGATTATATCTATCCCTGGAAATAACAGCGAATTAAAAGCCGTTATGGGAGAGGGAGTCGATAACAAAAGTATCACATCTTATTTCTATGGATTCGTAGAAGAAATTATCAAAGAGATCGCAATTATGTCCGAGCTTAAGGGGCATACCAATATTGTTACCTATGAAGATCATCGTGTCATACCACATGAGGATCATATCGGCTGGGATATTCTTATCAGGATGGAATTACTGACATCTCTTTTAGATTATTCGGAGGAACATGAAATTACAGAACAGACAGTGATCAAATTAGGAACCGATATTCTGACGGCATTAGAAGTGTGTCAGAAGTACCATGTTGTACACCGTGACATTAAACCGGAAAATATTTTTGTTTCAGCAACCGGAGATTTCAAACTGGGAGATTTCGGAATTGCAAGAACCATTGAAAAGACAACATTTGGAATGTCAAAAAAAGGGACTTATCCTTATATGGCACCGGAGATTTATCAGGGCAAAGAAAGTGATATCTTAGTAGATATGTATTCTTTAGGACTGGTCATGTACCGGATGTTAAATGACAACCGTCTGCCGTTTTTCCCGGAATACCCGAAAAAGGTAACTTATGTAGACAGAGAAAATGCGTTATATCGTCGGATACAGGGAGAGACATTTCCGAAACCTCGTCATGGAAGCAAAGAGCTTGGAAATATTGTGATGAAGTCCTGTCAGTATCAAAAAGAAGACAGATATGGCAGTATTTTTCAAATGAAAGAAGCATTAGAGCATTTAAATGGCAATACCAGTAAGAATCTGAATCGGATATATGGAATGACAGATGCTAAAAAAAGACAGGTCCGACAACGGGAAGAAGGTACCGTAGGTCTTTTTGAGCAGAATTTTGAAAAAAGAAAGCAACAGGAAGAGAGGAGGGATATTACAGAACCGGTCATCGAAAAAGAACAGACGCAGACTCCAAAGAAAAAGAATCGGGTGTTGTTATATGTGCTGATCGCTGTCTTAGCAGTAGGATTTTTAGGTGTGATGACAGCAGTATTTATCAAAATAAAAAGTATTGTTCCAATGAAAAATACAGAAAAAGAACAGACGCAAACAGAGGAAAGCAACAATAAAAAAGCAGATTCTAAGAAACAACAGAAAAAGAAAGAGAAAAAGACAGAGAATACGAAAGAGGATACAACAGAACAGACGCAGGAAGAGGGTACAAAAGACAGTAAACAGGAGAATGTTGATGATAGCAGTGATGAAATAGAGCAGGAAGTGCCAAAAACAAAGGCACAGGATAAAACATCAGATACGTCACCGGCGCAGGAGCCAGGGACATCGCAGACACCGGCACAGGAAGTTCCGCAGACCTCAGAACCGTCACAGACAGCGGAAACACCACAGGCTGTAGAGACACCGCAGGCATCCGAGCCACAGCAAACGCCGGAAACACCGCAGACATCACAGGAACCTGAACAGAAAGAGAATAACATGTTGATCGATGGGGCAGATAGTGAGAAAAAACCGGAAATCAATATTGATGGAGCTGAGTGATGATAAAAACAGGGAGGAAGCAATGAAAAAGATACAGAGGAGTATAATTTTTGTAATAGGAATTTTACTATGGGTTATGCAGGGACAGTCCGTATTTGCAGCAGGCAGTACAGAACTGTTGAGCGGCACAATTGCAAATACAACGATCAGTTATCGGCTGACAGAGGATGGAACACTGACAATTTACAGCGATAATATTGAAGAAATGCCGAATTATACCGTAAACAGTACGGTGCCATGGGCAGCACAGAAAGATAAGATTAAAAAAGTACAGATCAACTCTTATTTGAAAAATATTGGAGATTATGCATTTTACGGATGTGATTCTTTAGAGAGTGTTGTGATACAGGATTCAAAACTGACAGAAATCGGAATTGCGGCATTTAAGAATTGTAAAAATTTAAAGACGATCAATATTCCGGAAACAGTAAAGGCAATCGGTACCATGGGGTTTGCAAACTGTAACAGTCTGCAAAGTACAAAGAAGAATCCGGTAGTTATCTCAAAGGGCAATACAGAGATCATGGACTTTGCATTTGCAGGATGCAAATCCATGCAGTATATCAAGATTCCGGCGAGCGTGGAGATGATCGGGAATTGTGCTTTTTTTGAATGTGATTTTTTATCTGAGATAGAGATTGAAGAGGGACAGTTACAAGAGATTGGAGATTATGCTTTTACGGATTGTGATATGGAAAGCATTGTAATTCCAACAAAGACGGGAAAAATCGGAGAATATGCATTTTCTGATTGCAAGCGGCTTGAAAAAATATGGTTTCTATATGCGAATGGAACAGATACACAGGATATTGCAGACAATATGCTGCAGGGAAGTTCACATGTCAATGCTTTGTATGTATACAGCGGGAAGAGTTATGAAAGCTGGGCAAAAAACAATGGTCTTTCCGATAAAATTACCTATATCCACAATATGTCCGGTGATAACAGCAATTACAAGGTATATTTAGGTGGAGTTCCATACGGACAGTACAGTGCCGTATACAATGGACAGCAGATCAAACCGGCAGTGAAATTATATTATAGTGGAAAAGAGGTCAGTGCAGCAGATTATTCTGTTGCTTACAGTAATAATGTTAATGCCGGAAATCAGGCAGCAATACAGATCGTTGGGAAAAATGCCTACTATGGAAAAATGAGTCTGAAATTTACCATAAAGCAATATTCCTTAACATCAAACTGCAAAATCAGTGATGTACAGAATCAGTCCTATACCGGATATGCGATCACACCGAAGATCAGTGTCATGTGCGGAAACTGTACGTTAAAAGAAAATACGGATTATACCGTGGAATACAGCAATAATAAAGAAGCAGGAGATCAGACGGCTGTTATTACGGTAAAAGGAAAAGGCAATTATACAGGAGTACTACAAAAGAAATTTTCGATCGTAAAAAAATCCATAGCAGGTGCTAAGATTCAGATCCATGATAAAAGCATCTATAAAAAAGGGAAAAAAGTCAAACCAACCGTAACAGTTACATACCAGAATCAAACTTTACAGGCAGGCAGAGATTATAAACTGAGTTATTCTAACAATAAAAAAGTATCAAAAAAGGCAGTTGTAAAAATCCAGGGAATCGGGATGTACAGTGGAACGCTGCAAAAGAAGTTTACGATCTATCCGCCAAAAGCCAATCTGCTTGTAACGAAAAAGAGTATTAAGGTAAAGAACTGGGAGAAAGATAAAGGTTTTACAATTTTATACAAATACAAAGTGGATAAAGGAAAATACTGTAAAAAGCCTGTAAATGGAAATGGACTGGCAAAGGCCTTAAAGAAACATAAAGGACATAAGATCACCATCAAGGCAGCATTAAAATGCAATGGAATCACAGGAGCTTATTCCCAGGGGAAAAAGTTGAAATGGAAATAAAGAGGGAGAGTGAAATATGAAGAAAAGAGCAGTCATCTGGAGCAGTTTTATGGTAGTTATGCTGTTTGGTGTCTTTACGATGTTTGTAAAGGCACAGACAACAACAACCTATTATCTGAATAACAGGAATGAATTATTTCAGGGAGCACCGGCAAACAGTAACTGTGGTGAAATAGCAGCCTGTATCAAGACAACGACAGGGATTACAGGTAGTAACATCAGTTATAATGCAAGCAAAGATCAGGTAACGGTGAATGGACTGAATGCAAAAGAATTAAGAATCTATGCATCAAAATTTTATCTTACCGGAAATGAAAGCAAGGCAGATAAATTGGTATTGAATATGAGAACCGATGTGGATGGAGCAGGTGGAGTAGCATTTTCGGTGCCGTCAAATGGACTAAAGCGTAAATACAGTTGGAAGTTAGCTTCGAATATGGAATATAAGAATAACAGATTAATGAAAAATGCATTGCAGATTTCAGCAAGTTCCGCAACGATCTATGCAGCAGGGACCGGAAATACGACACAGTTAAAAGCACAGACAATTGGAAATTCCACACAGGTTGTATGGAAGAGCAGCAATACAAATATTGCAACTGTCAGCAATACAGGACTTGTAACAGGAAAATCGAAAGGACCGGTTCAGATTACGGCAACAGCGAATGGAACGACCTGTATCTGTAATGTAAATGTGATCGCACCAAGGGTAACGGTTTCTATGTCTAATGCATCGATTTATGCAGTGGGAAGCAGGAGCTCGTTTACGTTGACGGCAACTGTGAATGGAACAAATAAGGATGCGGTAACCTGGTCAAGCAGTAATACGAGAGTAGCAAAAGTTACAAATGGTGTTGTGCAGGGGACCGGGGCAGGAAATGCAACGATCACAGCAAGTTTTGCCGGAAGTAAGGCAACCTGTAGTGTAAACGTTATGAGACAGACCATTTCGATGTCAGGCGGAAATCCGATTTATGCCAAAGGAACCGGAAGCAGTACACAACTGACGGCAACCGTCAATGGAACCGTTGGAAATGATGCAGTGGCATGGACTTCCGGTAATACGAATATTGCAAAAGTCAGTGGTGGAAAAGTTACAGGTGTTGGAGCCGGAACTGTAACGATTACGGCAACGTCAAATGGTGTCAGCACATCTAAGAGTATCCAGGTAAAGGAGCCGACGATCAAACTGGATCGGGAAACTGCAAATATTTATCCTCCTGCAACAAAAACCGTTACATTTACGGTCACTGTGAATGGAGTGCAGGGAAACAGTGGTGTAACCTGGACATCCGGAAATACAAAGGTAGCAACCGTAAGTAATGGAAAGGTCACTGCAGTAGGTAAGGGAACGGCAACGATCACAGCTAAGGCAAATGGAAAATTAGCAAAGGCAAAAGTTACGGTAAAAGACCCATATGCAAATGTGAGTCCAACGTCCGGTACGATAAAGGTAGGAAAAACTTTACAGCTTACAACGAATTATGCACCGGCATCAACCGGCACACCAAGTTACTCAAGCAGTAATAAAAAGGTAGCAACCGTAGATTCCAAAGGTGTAGTAAAAGGAGTAAAAGCAGGAACGGCAACGATTATAGTCAAGGTCAATGGTGTTACTGCAAAAGCTGAAATTACTGTAAAGTAAGTGAAAGTGGGAGAAAAAGAGGATGTTTGAACTGGCAATATACTCTTGGAAAAGATGTAAGAGGCTTGTCTTAAATAAAGAGAACAAAGGCAAAGAGCAGATCTGCCTTAGCAGGACAGAATATAAAATCCATGAAGAGGTTATTTTGGAGTTAAAACAGGAGGGACCAGAGGCAGTGTTATCTATTGCATCTGGTCAGAACCTGGTGTCAGACGGAGAACTGGTATCTGAATATGCTTTAGGAAAAGAAAATGTTTTTTCCGTGTTTACCGGATATGGTCAGGAACTGGTCATTTTAGTGAATAAAAGAGAAAGTGTTATTGCACCATTACAGAAGTATTACTCTTCTATGGTGGGAAGACTTCGTGCAGGTGCTGCGGCAGACAATGATTTTGTGATAGATCATCCATTGGTATCGGGACATCACATGGAGATAAGCTGTGAAGATGGGGTATGGTACCTCAATGACAGCAGTTCGAATGGAACTTATGTGGATGGCGAGAGAGTGGAGAAACGATGCAGGCTGAGTGGCGGAGAGATCATAGATCTTTTTGCGGCACGGATCGTATTTGGAATTACCTTTTGTGCAGTGATAAAACAAAAAGGGCAGTCTCTTGAGACGAGTCCAAAGCTTATTCCTTTTTCTGGTGAGGGTAATGACTGGGGACATGCTGTTGCAGAAAGCAGATTTTTTCACCGTTCTCCGCGAAAGTTGAAAGCTCCGCAGATGAGTGTGGTTGCCATTGAACATCCGCCTGTCAGACAGGTAGTAGAAAAGAAACCACTTTTTATGGTGATCGGACCATCTTTTACGATGATGATACCAATGGTATTAGGAAGTATGCTGGCTGTGTACAGCTATAAATCCTCAGGCAGCAGTACCGGGATCATGATGTATACAGGAATCATTACGGCATGTTCCTCAGCTTTGATAGGAGTGGTCTGGGCATTGATCAATATGCGATATACAAATAAAAGCGTATTGGAAAATGAGAAAAGACGCACAGAAAGTTATTTAGGATACATAGAAAAACAGAGGAACAGAATCCATGTATTAAAAGAAGAATTACGGCAGAGCATGATACAGATGTATCCGGATACAAAGCAATGTCTACTGTATAGTGTTCAGGCAAAAGAACTGTGGACAAGAAACCGGGAACATGAGGATTTTTTAACGGAACGAATTGGGCTTGGAGCAGGAGATATTTCAAACTATATCGAGATACCAAAGGAGCGTTTTGAGGTAGTAGAGGATGAATTAAACCAAAAACCATATCAGTTAAAAAAAGAAGAGGCAATACTTCCGGGGATTCCTAAAACGATCGATCTTTCTAAGGAAGGAATCGTAGGAATTGTAGGAACTAAGGAAGCAACTTTGAATATTGCAAGGATTCTGATCACACAGATAGCTGCCAATAACTGTTATACAGATGTACGGCTGGCATTTGTATATGATGAAAATAAGACGGACGAATGGAAACGCTATGGAATGCTGCCACATGTCTGGTCTGCCGGCTATCGGGTCAGATATATGGCATCTGATCCCATAGAGGCAGAAGAAGTTTTTCTATTATTAGAAGAACAGTTAAAGGAACGTGAGGTTCAGGCGTGGGAGCAGAAAGAGAAGTTTGAGATACCGGTCATCCTGTTTGTTTCAGATGTTTCGCTGTTAGAGGGAGCATCCATTCAAAGATATATATCGTCAGATGCATCCAGGTATCACTTTACGATAGTAATCCTAGCAGACAGTTATGAAAAACTACCAAACCAATGCTCTTATGTGATAGAGGACACAGAGACATTTCAGGGAGTGCATCTATTAAAAACAGATACTTATGATCCGGTGCAGTTTGATGAAGCTAAAGAAAGTGAAACAGAAGAATTTGTAAAAGAGTTAGCGGTGATCCGTGTCAATGAGGAAGAAGAAATGGGTGAATTGCCGGAATGTCTGACATTTTTTGAAATGTATGGGATACATACACTCGAAGAATTAAAAGCAGCAGAACGATGGAAAACGCATCGGACGGAGCAAAGCCTGAAAGCAGTCATTGGACAAAAGGCAGGTTGTAAAGACTGTATCTTAGATGTGCATGAGAAGTATCATGGACCACACGGACTGATCGCAGGAACTACCGGTTCCGGAAAATCGGAGACGCTTCAGACCTATATTCTGTCTCTTGCCGTCAATTACAGCCCGGATGATGTTGGATTTTTTATCATCGACTATAAGGGCGGTGGCATGGCAAATCTGTTTGAAGGTTTACCACATATGATTGGGGCAATTTCTAATCTGTCCGGAAATGAAATCCATCGTGCAATGGTTTCTATTAAAAGTGAAAACCGCAGGAGACAGACGGTGTTTAATCTTGCCGGAGTCAATAATATTAACAGTTACACGAAGTTAGTACGTTCAGGAGAAGCGGAATTACCGGTTCCGCATTTATTCATTGTAGTGGATGAATTTGCAGAATTAAAAAGAGAACAGCCGGAGTTCATGAAGGAACTGATCAGTGTGGCACAGGTAGGAAGAAGTCTTGGAGTGCATTTGATCTTAGCAACGCAGAAACCGGCAGGAACGGTAGATGAAAATATCTGGTCTAATTCTAAATTCAAATTGTGTTTAAGAGTACAGGATAAGCAGGACAGTAAAGAAATGCTTCATAAAGAAGACGCAGCGTTCATAACGCAGACCGGGCGTGGTTATCTTCAGGTCGGAAATGATGAACTCTATGAACTTTTCCAGTCAGGCTGGAGCGGAGCTGAGTATATCAAAGACAGTCAGGTCAGACAGGATTCAGAAGCTGCTATTTTAACGATGACAGGAGGGATTCTGTTAAAGAAACCAAAACAGAAGAAAGAAAAAGAAACGGCACAGGTCATCACACAGTTAGATGCTGTCCGGGACGTATTAGCTAAGATTGCAAAAGCAGAGGGATATGATAGGGATTACAGTTTGTGGATACCTCCGATCAAAAATCCACTGTTTTTAGATGAAATAGGAGAGGCTAGGAAAGAACAGGATAAGGATTTCAGACTGAATGTGATCGTTGGAATGTATGATGATCCACAGAACCAGAAACAACAGCCGGTCATTGTGGATTTTGCAGCACAGGGACATTTAGCAGTATTTGGTACGATATCCAGTGGAAAAAGTACATTTATGCAGACCTTAGCAGGTGCATTGATCAGAAAGTATACGGCAAGAGAACTGAATCTTTACATGATAGATTTTAGTAACAAGGCATTAAAATGTTTTGAAAATGCACCACAGACAGGTGGAGTAGTCTGTGAAGATGAACCGGATCGTTTAAAGAAATTATTTTATATGTTAAATAAAAAGATAGCAGAGCGGAAAAAGCAGTTAGAAGGGATCAGCTATTCGGCTTATATCCGGTCAAAAGGTAAAAATATGCCGGCAATTCTGGTGTTATTAGATAACTACAATGGTTTTCGTGAGAAAACGGATGACTGTTATGAGGCCGATATGATAAAACTTGCACACGATGGCATGGCATATGGAATTTTTCTTGCTATTACGGCAAATAACATGGGTAGCAATGGACTGCCTAACCGATTGGCAGACAGTATTCCAACAACATTGGCATTGGTGATGAATGACCGTTATCAGTATTCGGAAGTGCTTCGCACCGGACGCATTGATATTACACCGGAGGAGCAGTTAAAAGGAAGAGGACTGGTAAAAGTGGAGGATTCCATTCTGGAATTTCAGACAGCATTAGTCGAAAATGAAACCGATGAGATGGAACGAATGTTAAAGATTAGAGCAACTTGTGAACGGTTGAAAGCAGCATGGAACGCACCGCTTGCCGTACCGATTCCGATGATTCCTAAAAATCCGGTCTGGAGTGAGTTTGAGGATTTAGAGGAAGTGCGGGCTATGTCAGATACAACAGACCTGCTTCCATTTGCTTATGATGAAAAAAGTGCTGAAATCTATGGTGTGGATCTGCGAAGAACATTCTGCTATCTTGTTTCCGGCAAAGCAAGAACCGGTAAAAAGAATATGTTGAAAATATTAGGCAGTTCAGCCGGAATGTTACATGCCCGCAGAGTGATCATTGAGCATACGGGAAATGAATTCATGCAGTATGCAAAGAGTATAGGTGCAGAATATCTGCATACACAGCAGGAACAGGCGCAGTTCTTTAGAGATCTGCTTCCAACATTTGCAGAGAGAAACCGTGTCAAAAACCGCATGAAGGAAGAAGGAGAAGAAGAAAGTACGATTTATCAGCAGATGAAAAAGTATGAGACTATTTTTGTCTTTATTGCTGATCTGCATGAGTTCATGGAATCTGTTTACCAACCGGAACAGGATGTTATAAAAATCGGACCATTTGTAGAAAACGTTATGGAAAAAGGAAGTCTGCATAATATTTATTTTATTGCAGCAGTGGATACAAAAGATATTTCTTCCATGCGGGGAAGCCGTGCGTATGAAGCAATGACTTCGTATCATACAGGAATACAACTTGGAGGAAATGCAATGGAAGCTGCATATTTTGATTTTTCACATCTGACCTATACGGAACAGAATAAAGGGTATAAAGCCGGTATAGGAATGATACCGCGTGATAACGATGAGAGTGGTGTGGAAAAAGTGATCATTCCACAATACAGAAAGAGAGATGTATGAAATGTTAAAGCTCAGAGTGCAGATTCCGGACATAGGAAAAGAATATGATGTGCAGTGTAATGAAAAAGCATATGTAGAAGATATGCTACAGGATATATTGGATTTGATCTGCAGAAAGGAAAGCCTGCAGGTGGAAAAAGAAGAAAAACTGGCAGTTTATAGTATACAAAAGGGGAGCTTTTTAAAGAAAAGTAGGACCTTAGAAGAACACAGGGTGCAAAGCGGAGAGAACATTATGATTTTATAGGAGGGTGAGAATGGCAAAGATAAAGGTTGATACAACTGCGTTAGAGAAAAAATTAGGAACAATGAATGACAAAATTAATGCTATAAAAGAAAGCATCGATGATATTGATAAAGAGATGCAGAAAGTAGAAAAATACTGGAAGGGGGATGCCAGTAAACTGTTTTTATTAAACTATGCAAAGACAGATATTTCTTTAGGTTCGATGATGGATATCCTGACGGAAAGTAAAAACGAAATGCAGGAAATCTGTAAAAAATATAATAACTGTGAAGCAAGTATTGGGAAGATGATAGAAGGGATGAAGATGGAGGGATGAAAGAATGAGTAAAAAAATCAAAGCAGATATGGGAAAGTTAGAAGAAATCCAAACGATTCTAGAGACCAATGCAAAAAAGATTACTCATAATATTACACGGATAGGGGAACTGCATAAGGAAATAGATGTCTGCTGGGAAAGTCAAATGTGGGATTCCTGCTATAAGACATATTGTGATCTGAAAAAAGAGTTAGAAGAAAATGCAAAAGAATATGAGGAATATCCGAAAAAATTGAAAGCATGTATAGAAGGATATCAGGAAACAGAAGAAGCTATCGAGTCATTGAGTCAGGAATTGCCGGCAAATGTTTTAAAGTAACAGAGAAAAAGCGGGGACAATACAAATGGCGGAATTATATGTAGATATGGAAGGCTTATTTGAGGCTGTTGGAGAGTTTGATCAGGAAATCAAAATGTGCGATCAATGTATACAGGCATTAGAAGAATGCGGGCGGGCAATACAGCGGCTGGCAGATTCAGAGCAATATCAGGCAGATTTACATATGCTGCAAAGAAAGATAAAGTTCTGAGAAAATGTCGGGAAAATTTCAGGCAGGCACAGACAACGTTAAATGACATACGAAGATGCTATGAGCAGGTGGAGCAACAGCCATATGAACCTGATCTGGAAAAACTGTTCTTAGCAAGTCTTGGTTCATTTGGATCATTGGGAAGTAATACGGCAGGAATTGTACAAATGTTCCAAAACGGAGTCGATAAAAAGACCCTGATCGGGATGACGAAGAGGCTGATAAAAAATTTTGGAAATCTTGCAGAAGAGGCATATGAGAAGGAGCCGGATTGGAAAAGGGTTTTTCGCGGAAAATATGAGATTGCAACGAAAGGAGAGAAAACCTGGTTTCGAGAATATATAAAAGATTATAAGTTTTCTTCAGAAAAAAGTGTAGGAAAAAAGATAAAGGTTGGAACAAACTGGGCAGGAGTAGTTTTTTCCGGGATTTTGAATGCCATTGATAACTATGAAGAATTTGGAACAACAAAATCCAAACGTTTTTGGGAAGAGACGTTATTGGAAACAGCATTTGAAGTTATGGAAGATATAACGGTAAGAGCAGTGGTGTCAGTTGCACTAACAGCAATATGCGGAGGAGCAACTGTAGTAGCCATATCAGCAGTGACGGTAGGAGTTATATGGGCAATAGATGTAGCTAATGGCTACATTACGGAAAAATCAGGAGGAGAATCGAAACGTGCAGCAGAAGCTGTATCAGATTTTATTTTAGATATAGGAAAAACTAAAAAAGGAGAAGAATAAGTGATGGAAAATTTGAAAGCAATCATCGTATTCTTACTGTTCTGGTCAATAGTAATATGGTGTGCAAGGATCATTAAACGAAAACGTGATAAGCAAATGATGGAATTTAGCGAAGAGTTGCCGGAAATGGAATTAGTTACAGATGAAGAAGAAAGAAAATACATCTGTAAAAATATGGTAGAAATGGGAAATGAAC
>OLJW01003361.1_pt1 | contig 12329 bp, 8 predicted proteins | sample 1603411 | NCBI WGS metagenome assembly OLJW01 (sample SAMN04168659, study PRJEB22393) | human gut metagenome | biome: human gut microbiome; feature: stool | host: Homo sapiens | collected 2014-05-12 | reverse complement strand
TCGCTTTTCATGCGCGCCGATTCGATGTTCCTGTTCACGATCAACGAAAACACCGAACGCCGGGCCGCGGAGGCTGCCGCCGCTGATTCGCTGGCCCGTTCGGCCGACTCGCTGGCGCTGTCGGGGCCCTATTCGCTGGCGCATGCTGCCGGAGGAGTCGACGTTCCGGCCGATTCGCTGGGGCGTCCCCGTTCCGGCCGCAGGCCGCAGGGCGTAGATGCCGCCGATTCGTTGGCAACCGCCGGTTCCGCACCCGATTCATTGGCGGCCGGCGGAGACGCGGATTCGCCGCATGCCACGTCGTCGCCTCTCGACGCGCCGGACCGACCCGCTCCCGCCGATTCTCTGGGCGGAGCGGCGCCTGCCGATTCGCTGGCCAATGCTGCGGATACGCTGACCGTCGCCCAGCGCAAGGCGTTGCTGAAAGAGGCGGCGAAGAGAGCCAAGGCCGAGGAAAAGGCGGCCGCCGCCAAGGAGAAAAAGAAGAAGCTGGACGAGATAGCGGCCCGGCGCAAGGAGAAAATGACGGCCCGGCTGCTGGAGCAGAAGGAGCGCGAGGAAGCCCGGCTCACGGCGCGCCGCCTGAAGGCGGAATCGAAGCTCAAGGCCCGTCAGGCGCGTGCGACGCGCAAAGGACGGATGATTCAGATCGATTCGACGGCCCTGCGCGAACTTGATTCGCTGATCGTGCTCAACATGGCCGAGCAGGATTCGCTGCTGAACCTGCTGGTCGATTCGCTGCTGACCGACACGGCGGCGATGGCGGTTCCGGCCGATTCGATCGACTCGCTGGCTGCGCCCCGCGACAGCATATACCGTCTGCTGAAAGGGTTCCGGAACGTGAAGATCTACCGCTCGGATTTCCAGACCGTGTGCGATTCGATGACGGCGATCAGTACCGATTCGACGATCCACCTCTACATCGATCCCGTGTTGTGGAACGAGAACAACCAGATCACCTCCGACGTGATGGACATTTTCACCGAGAACCAGCAGCTTACGCGGGCCGAGTTCATCGGCAGTCCGATGATGGTCAGCCAGCTCGATACGACGCACTACAATCAGGTGGCGGGCAAGACCATGACGGCTTATTTCTTCAACAACCAGATTTACCGCAACGACGTGAACGGCAATGCCCAGACCATCTATTACATGCAGGACGGCGAACCCGTCGAGATCACGATGATGGGCGTCATCGAAAGCGGCGAAATATCGTTCTTTATCGAAGACAAGCAGGTGGTGCAGATCACCTACCGCGGCGATCCGGTCTATAATTTCTACCCGATGGACAAGATTCCGCCGACGCAGGATATCCGTCTCAAGGGATTCAAGTGGGAGGGGGCGCGGCGGCCTTCGCAGGCCGAGGTCTTCGACCGCCGGATACGTCCTTCGGAGCGCGAGCGGCGTTCGGAGATGAAACATCCCGATTTCCCCATCATGCAGCGCATCGACGAGCACAGGAAGCGTCTGATCGAACAGCGCCGCTGGACCGACCGCAACGATCAGGTCGATGCCGCGACGGTCGAGTGGATGCACTCCCTCGGCTACGAAGTGGGCCAGCCGCGCAAGACGGAGGCGCCCGCGGAATAGCGGCGCGGAGCCGGTTCGGTTCTGCCGGATCGTTCGGTTGGTTGCGGTTCTGCCCGATCGTTCAGCCGGGGCGTTTGACCCGATTGTTTGGCCGGGCCGACCGGGATGACCGTAAAAACAACAGAATGCAAAGGTGAAAGGCGAATAACTTTTCACCTTTTGTGTTATTTTTGCAGCCGGTTATGGTTAATGTAGTTCCTCTATGAAAAAGAGTCTGATAGCCTTGGCGTTCGGAACGCTTGCGCTCGGAATGTCGGAGTTCGTGATGATGGGCATTCTGCCCGATATCGCCCGCAGTCTCGGCGTCTCGATTCCGGAGGCGGGGCACCTCATTTCCGCCTATGCGCTGGGCGTCTGCTTCGGCGCGCCGCTTATGGTGCTCGTCGCCCGGAAACGTCCGCTGAAACAGATACTGCTGGCGCTTACGGCGATGATCGCGGCGGGTAATCTCTGCGCTTCGCTGGCTCCCGATTACTGGTCGCTGCTGGGCTTGCGTTTCGTTTCGGGACTTCCCCACGGCGCATTCTTCGGTGTGGGGTCGATCGTCGCCGAGCGGGTCGCCGACGCCGGGAAGCGTACGGAAGCCGTGTCGATCATGATCGTCGGCATGACCGTCGCCAATCTGTTCGGCGTGCCGCTGGGAACCTATATCAGCAACGTCCTGACGTGGCGCGCCACGTTCGGAATCGTGGCCGTGTGGGGCGTTGTGGCGCTGCTGCTGGTGCGGTTGTGGGTGCCGCGCATGGAACCGCTGCCCGATACGGGGCTGAAAGGCCAGTTTCGTTTTCTGCGCAGTCTCGCGCCGTGGCTCGTGCTGTTGTCGGTGATGCTGGGCAACGGCGGCATTTTCTGCTGGTACAGTTACGTCAGCCCGCTGATGATTCACGCTTCGGGATTCACGGCGGACGACCTGACGCTGATCATTATGCTCGCCGGGTTCGGCATGTTCGCGGGCAATATCATCGGAGGCCATTTTTCCGATCGTTTTACGCCTGAGAAGGTCGTGCGTTTCACGCTGGCCACGGCCGCGGCGACGCTCCTCGCGATTTACTTCGGGGCGCACGTCCGTTATCTCTCCGTCGCCCTGATGGTGCTCTGCACGGGATGTCTGTTCTGTGTTTCGTCGCCCCAGCAGCTGCTTATTCTGGAGAATTCGCGCGGCGGCGAGATGCTGGGGGCGGCTTTGGTGCAGGTGGCATTCAATCTGGGCAATGCGCTGGGCGCCTACTGCGGCGGCCTGCCGATCGACCACAGGCTGGGGTATCGTTATACGGCTCTCGCGGGCATGGGATTCGTCCTGCTCGGTTTGCTGACCGTCGTGATTTATATACGTAAATATCCCCGCCATGAGATGCGATAACGGTTCGGAACTTTTTCCGGTGGTCGATCCCTCCGGCGTTGTCGTGGGATCGGCTACGCGCGGCGAATGCCACGGCGGGTCGATGCTGCTGCATCCGGTGGTGCACCTGCATCTGTTCAATTCCCGCGGCGAGCTCTACCTGCAAAAGCGGCCGGAGTGGAAAGACATTCAGCCCGGACGCTGGGACACGGCCGTGGGCGGCCATGTCGATTACGGCGAGACGGTGGATGAAGCCCTGCGGCGCGAGGTGCGCGAGGAGCTGGGGGTGACCGAGTTTACGCCCGAACGGGTAGCGGTCTACGTATTCCGCTCGGAGCGGGAGCGCGAACTGGTCTATGTCCATCGTGCGGTGTACGACGGGCCGGTTGCGCCGAGCGACGAACTGGACGGCGGGCGGTTCTGGAGCCGGGCCGAGGTGCTGGAAAACCTCGGCAAAGGGGTGTTCACTCCGAATTTCGAAGGCGAAGCGAAACTGATTTTTGAATAACCGCTTTATTTCGTATCTTTGTAAACGGGGAAACGGCTGTGATGCAGCGGCTTAATATGGCGGGGCCGGTTCGTGCCGCGTTTTGCCCCGATTGTGCCGCATTCGTGTTGCATCCGCGCCGTATCCGGCCGCGCTGCCGGGGAGGGCCGATGTCGGCGGAACGTATGCCGGATAGGTGCGGCACTGCCGTATCGCACATCTTTTTTTGTAAAACGACGACCTCGGAATCATTTTTCACGAACGGGTCTGATAATTGATAGGAATACCGTATGCAGACACTCCTGAAACATTGGGCCGACGCCCTGCTCGAATGGCTGGGACTCGCGTCCGCGCAGGACAGCGGCTGGGACCGCTGGGTGGCCTTTACGCTGGTACTGCTGGCGGTGGCGCTCTTCGACTTCGTGTGCCGCACGATCCTCGTGCGCGGCATGCGGCGCATCGTCAAGCGCACCAAAGCCACGTGGGACGATGATCTGTTCAACCCCGACGTGCTGAGCCGTTTGTGCAACGTCGTCAGCGCCGTCGTGCTGGGGATCGTCCTGCCGGTGGTTTTCGAAGAGCAGTCCGAAGCCCGGACGATCGTGACGCGACTGGTCGAGGTCTATATCGTCGTGGCGGTATTCCGCTTTATCAATGCCGTGCTCTTTGCGGTTTTCCAAATCGCTTCGGCGCGTCCCGCATGGCAGAACAAGCCGATCAAGGGGCTCAGGCAGACGGGGCAGGGCATTGCGGCGCTGATCTGCGGCATACTGATCGTTTCGATCCTGATCGACAAGTCGACCGCCAGTCTGTTGGCCGGTCTGGGAGCTTCGGCGGCGATTATCATGCTGATTTTCCGCGACAGTATTCTGGGATTCGTCTCCGGCATCCAACTCTCGGCGAACGACATGCTCAAGGTGGGGGACTGGATATCCGTGCCCAAATACGGGGCCGACGGTTCGGTGATCGAGGTGTCACTCACAACGGTCAAAGTCCGCAATTTCGACAATACGATCGTCACGCTGCCGCCTTACCTGCTGGTGAGCGATTCGTTCCAGAACTGGCGCGGGATGCAGGCGTCGGGCGGCCGGCGGGTGAAGCGTTCGGTGAGTCTCGATATGACCAGTGTGCGGTTCTGTACGCCTGAGATGCTGAATAAATACCGCAGTATCGACCTGATCCGCGAATATATCGATGACACCGAGCGCCGTGTCGAGGAGTACAATGCCGCGCACGGCATCAAACCCGGCGAACGCAGGATCAACGGCCTGCATCAGACCAATCTCGGCGTCTTCCGGGCCTATCTCGAACGTTATCTGCGCAACGAAGTGCCCGTGAACGCTGGGATGACGCTGATGGTGCGTCAGCTGCAGCCTACCGAGACGGGACTTCCGATGGAACTCTACTTCTTTACCGATACGGTGATATGGGTGGATTACGAGCGGATACAGTCCGATGTTTTCGACCACGTGCTGGCCGTGATTCCCGAATTCGACCTGCGGGTATTCCAGAATCCGTCGGGCAGCGATATCGCGGCGCTGCGTTATCTGAAGCCGGAGCCGGGAATGGGGCGGAAAATGGAGCAGAGAAGGGGGCAAGGCCGGGCGCCGGAACCGAAGCTGGAACCGAAGCCGAAGCAAAAACCGGAACCGATGCCTACGCAGGAACCGATGCCGAAGCAAGAGCCGGAGTCGGGGCGGAAGCCGGAGCCGACGCCGTAGCCGAACCCGGAGCAGGCCGCAGGGCCGCAATCTACAGGAAAATCATCAGCATCACCTGAATGATGACCACCCGCAAAAACATGCAGAGGGGATAGACCGTGGCGTAGGAGACCGACGGATTGTCGCCTTCGATCGTGTCGTTGGCGTAAGTCAGCGCCATCGGGTTGGCCATGCTGCCGCACAGCATGCCCGATACCGAGCCGAAATCGATGCGCAGGACGCGCAGCGCGAAGACGCCCAGTAATACGACGGGAACGAACGTCAGCAGGAATCCCAGCAGGAGCCACAACGCCCCTTCGGGGCGCATGACCGTTTCGAAGAAGTGCGCGCCGGCTTCCAGCCCCAGACAGGCGAGATACATCGACAGCCCCAGCGCGCGCAGCATCAGGTTGGCGCTGTAGGTGGTGTAGGTAATCATATGCAGACGCGGACCGAACGTGCCGATCAGGATGCCGATGACGATCGGGCCGCCCGCCAGACCCAGCTTTACGGGCAGGCTGATGCCCGGAATGCTGACGGGGATGCTCCCCAGCACCAGTCCCAGAATCAGTCCGACGAAGACCGCCACGAGGTTGGGTTCGTCGAGGTTCTTGACGGCGTTGCCGAGAATCTTCTCGACGTTCTGGATCGCCGCGGCTTCGCCGACGACCGTCAGGCGGTCGCCCATCTGGAGCCGCAGATCGGGCGTTGCGAGCAGCTGCACGCCCGAACGGTAGACGCGGCTGATGTTGATGCCGTAGTTGTTGCGCAGGCGCAGTGAGGAGAGTTTCCTGCCGTTGATTTCGGGCCGCGTGACCAGAATGCGCTGGGAGATCAGCTGGCTGTCCACGGCGTTCCAGTCTATGTTTTCCGCGTTCCAGTCCTTCAGTTCCTGCTCGCCGAAGATCAGCCGCAGGCCGTCGGCTTCCGACGGGGCGGTGATGACGAGGATGATGTCGTCCTTCTGCAGCGTCTTGTCCGAGGTGGGGATCGACACCCGCCCGTTGCGCCAGATGCGCGAAATGACGAAGTGGTGGTGGCTTTGCGAGGCGATCTCGTGGACGCTTTTGCCGAAGATGGCGGGGTTGGTCAGGTGGTAGCTGGCGATGAAGACGTTCTTGCGGTGCTCGGCGTCCGGTTCGGGCATGTCCGAAGGCCGGACGAAGACCTTGCGGATGAAGACGATGGCCAGAATGACTCCTACGACGCCCAGCGGATAGGTCACGGCGCAGCTCAGGGCGGCGCCGTTGGGGTCGATGCCCATTTGCTGCAGCGTCTGCTGCGCGGCGCCGAGCGCCGGGGTGTTGGTCGTGGCTCCGCAGAGGATGCCGGCCGCGTCGGGCATGGAGACGTTCAGCGTGAAGCTCATGCCTATGGCGAGCGCGGTGCCGATCAGCACTACGGCGACCGCCGGCGACAACAGGCGCAGTCCGTCGGCGCGCAGCGAGTTGAAGAAACCGGGGCCGACCTGCAGACCGAGGGCGTAGACGAAGACGACGAGTCCGAAACTTTCGGCATAGGTCAGCATCTGCGGGTCGATCGTGAGTCCGAAATGCCCGGCCAGAATGCCGGCGAAGAAGATGAACGCCACGCCCAGCGATATGCCGAAAAAGCGGATTTTACCGAGTCCGATGCCGATCGTCGAGATGAGCGAGATCACCACGACGGCCTGCAGCGCCGAATGTTCGACGAATAAACTTTTTAGCCACTCCATCTTTACCGTTTGTAATTCAGCTGCAAAAGTAGGGCAAATTTTTCAGATAGCCATTTCTTTGCCGAACGTTTTGTTGGCTGAAAGAGACTGTGTGCAACATTTTCGTCCACTCGTGTGAATCATTTCAGCCGTAAGTTATGGCAAAAACGCTCGCGGGGTGTACAGCTTCGGAATATTTTCATATCTTTGTTTCATCCTGCTTCGCACAGGGGACGAAGAGGGTATTAGTGACGCAAAAGGGCTTCTGCGCCGGGTAGGAGCCTGAAAGCCTCTCCCGGCAGCTGTCGGAATACTTGAGGGATTGGTATTCCGGACAGCAATAGGGCGGTCGAATTTCGACCGCCCTAATTTGTTTATTCGGTGCGAGCTTGTTTACGGCTGTTTGTCATAGTTCGAGCGGCCGGCCGCGGTAGAAGTCGAGGATTTTCGACCGGAATACGAATTCGTATTTCGCCTGCACGAGTTCCGACTCGGCCTTTTCCATACGTGTTTTGGCGTCGTTGAAGTCGAAGACCGTCGAACGGCCTGCGTCGGCCTTCTGCTGTTCGTAGGCGAAGGCCACCCGTGCCGAGGTGAGGGCGGCGTCCGCCGAACGGTATTTCCCGTAGGCGGCGTCGGCGTTGTACCACGCCTGCTCGATCTCCTTGCGCAGCGATTGCTCGGCGTCGGTCACGGCCAGCTGTTGTTTGCGCATGGCTATCCGGGCCGAGAGGATGCTGTTGTGCGTGGCGCGGCGGTTGAAGATCGGAACGCTCATCGACACGCCGACGAACTCGCTGCTGTTCTTGCGGAACTGGGTGCCGAAGGCGGCCTCCTGCGTGCTGTAGATGCCCGTGCCGTAGCCTCCGCGCAGCGAAAGCGAGGGGTAGAGCGCGGATTTGGCGATCCGGACGGCATTTTCGGCGCTTTCGAGCCGCAGGCGTTCCGCCTTGATGTGGGGGCGGTTTTCCGTCGCATAGGCATAGACGTCGTCGGCCGTGCCGAGCATGTGCAGCGATGCGAGCGCCACGCTGTCGAATTGCGGCGCCACGATGTCGAATCCCGCCGCGCTCTCGCGGTTGAGGGCCTGACTCAGGTTGAGCAACGCCAGCCGCAGGTCGTTGCGGGCCTGCGTCAGATTCAGTTCGTCGTTGGCCTGCAGGGCTTCGCTTTCGTAGCGTGCCGATTCGGGCTGTTTGCCCGCGGCGACCAGCTCGCGGCTGCGGACGGCCTGCTGGGTGCTCAGTTCGAGCTGGCGTTCGGCGATCTGGGTCAGCTCCTTGTTGTAGAGAACCTGCAGGTACAGCGTCATGACGTTGATTGACAGGTCTTCGCGTGCGCGTTCCAAATCCTGCATGGCGGCGGCGAGGTCGAGCTTGCCGCCCTTGATTTCGCGGTTGATGCGGAATCCGTCGAAGAGGGGCATGCTGGCCCCGACGTCGAACGAGCCGCTCTGGATGGTTCCCGTCTTGCGGATGTTGTCGTCGGAGGTGCCGCGCCCGAAGGTGGCGTTGTAGCCCACCGATGCGCTCAGGTCGGGCAGCCGGCTGTATTTGGAGGTAGACAGTTTCACGTCGGTCTGCTCCACCTGCAGGGCCTGCTGCTGTACGCCGACGTTGTTGTGCAGGGCATACCCGATGCAGTCGTCGAGCGACCACGGCGTGCCGGGCGCCGGCGTTGCGGCCTGCGGCGCGGCCTGTACCGTCTGAGCCGCGGCGGCAGCCGTACAGAGCGTCATGGCAGCCGCGCTGAGGGCGGCGAATAGGGTGCTGGTTTTCATGCTGCGATGCATTTGTGGTTATTTCTTCTTCTCTTCCCGTGCGCCGCGGACTTTGCTCTCGGCGGTCACGCCCTCGGTCAGTTCGATGTTGATACCGTCCGACAGCCCGATCTTGACCTCGTGCTTGTCGAAGGTCTGCTCCTCGGCTCCGTCGGCGCTGGTGAGCAGGTAGACGTAGGTTTTGTCGCCCTCGAATTCGACGGTGCTTTCCGGCAGGGTCAGCACCCCTTCGCGGCTCTGGATCACGATGCTGGCGTTGGCGCTGTATCCGGCGCGCACGAAGACGTTTTCGGGAATCTTCACGGCCGCCTTCACTTCGAACATGATGACGCCGTTGTCCTCGGTCGCTTTGGGCGAAACGTACTCCAGCAGGGCGTCCAGCTCGACGTTCTGCAGGGCGCCGATGGTCAGCTTGACGGGCATCGTCTCGTGGAGCTTGCCCACGTCGGTCTCGTCGACGTTGCCCCGGAAGAGCATGTTCGACATGTCGGCAACCGTGGCGATGGTCGTGCCGTCGTTGAAGGTGTTGGACTGGATCACCGAGTTTCCGACCTTGACCGGGACGTCGAGGATCATGCCGTCGATCGTCGAACGGATCTGGGTGTTGCTCAGCTCCTTGTAACGGCTGGTGATGCCGTTCTTGACGATCTCCATGTTCTCCTTGGCGTTCTGCAGCTCCTCCTGCGCTTTCCGAAGCGCGGTGCGGCCCTGCTCGTACTCCTCGTCCGACACCACGCCCTTCTTGTGCAGGGCTTCCGTGCGGTCGAATTCGCGGCGGGTCTGGTCCAGCGATATTTCGGCCACCGAGACGCGCGATTCGGCGCTCGACAGCTGACCCATTTCGGGGACGACCTTCACCGTGGCGATCACCTCGCCCTTGCGGACCATCTGCCCGGCCTCCTTGTAGACGTCGGAGACGATGCCCGAAATCTGGGGCTTGATGAGCACCTCGTCGCGCGGCTCGACCTTGCCCGTGGCGACCACGTACTGTTTGAGCGTGTCGAGTTTGGGCTGCACGATCGTGTAGACGACCTTTACGGGGCGGGTCTTCTGCCACAGGAACCAGAACGTTCCGAGAAGCAGCGCCGCAAAGAGCACTCCCAGAAAGATTTTCAGAAATTTTTTCATAGCCGTAATCTGTTTGTTTAATCGTTTATTCTTCGCGTATTGCATCCACCGCCTTGATGCTCAAGGCCCGGTATGCGGGGATGACGCCCGCCAGCAGGCTGCCTGCGATCAGGATGAAGAGGGCCAGCATGCCCGTCCCGAAGGAGATCTGCCACGACACTTCGAATCCTTCCTGCGCCACGGTGACCGCCTGATAGTAGACCGAATCCACGACCGACAGCACGCCGACGGCGGCCGTGAGCCCCAGTATTCCGGCGATGAAGGTGAGGATGAAGCTCTCGGAAAGTATCTGCGAGATGATGGCCGTAGGCGGGGCGCCCAGCGCGCGGCGGATGCCGATCTCCTGCGTGCGCTCCTTCACGAGCACCAGCATGATGTTGCTCACGCCGACGATACCTGCCAGCAGCGTGCCCAGTCCCACGATCCACGTCAGCAGGCCGATGCCCCAGAACAGGCTCATCACCTTGTCGAACATCTCTCCGGCGGACATGGTCCAAGCGGCCTTTTCGTCGTCCGGCGAGATCATGTGCCGGGCGAAGACGGCTTCGCGGGCCGCTTTCTCGACCTGTTTGCTCGGAACGTCCTTGTAGCCGGCCAGCGCCAGCAGGTGTATCGTGCGGCCGTAGCCGAACATCTGCTGCGCCAGCGAGATCGGGACGACAACCGTGCGTTCGACGTCGCTGAACGACATGGCCGACGATTCGCGGCGCATGACGCCGATGATGGTGAAGTAGCTTCCTCCGACCTTGATGACTTTGCCCGTCGGGTCGGGTTCGCCCGGAAAGAGGTCTTTCTGCACCTGCGTGCCGATGACGCAGACCTTGCGCTTGTGCACCATGTCTACCTCGTTGATGTAACGGCCTGCGATGATCTTCTGCGGGTTGATCTTCTGGTAGTCGGGCGTGTATCCCATCATCTGATAGTCGCCCTTGCGCTCTTTGTAGCTGCAGTGGAGTTCGTTGCCCCAGATGACGCCTGAGGTGTACTCCACCTCTTCGAGTTTGCTGACGGCTTCCAGATCGTCGTTGTCCATTCTCCACCAGCGTCCCGTGGGCATGCCCTTGTAGGGGACCGAGGTGCGGCTGCTTTGCAGCAGCACCGTGTTGGTGGACATGCCGCCCAGCTGGGCGCGGAAAAGGCGTCCCAGCCCCATGCCGGCTCCCAGCAGTACGATGAGCATGAAGATACCCCAGAAGACACCCAGCGCCGTCATGATGCTGCGCTTGCGGTTCCGGCTGATTGTCTGCCAGATTTCGTTCCAGCGGTCCGTATCGAAAAATCTCATGGCTCCTTATTTATTATAACGCAGGGCGTCGATCGTTTTCAGTTGTGCCGCCCGGTAGGCGGGGACGTATCCTGCGATCAGGCCCGCAATGACCAGTACGACCGTGGCGCTGACGGCCACGCCCAGATCGAGCGTCGGATTGAGGAAGATGCTGCCGCCGAAGTTTCCGGTCTGGGCCGGCGTCTGGTTGATGACATAGTTGACCGCCTCCATGACGGCAACGCCCAGCACCATGCCGATATAGCCGAACATGGCCGTTATCATCACCGATTCGGTCAGGATCAGGCGGATGATCGACACGGGTTTGGCGCCGAGGGCCTTGCGGATGCCGAATTCGGAGGTGCGCTCCGTGACGGTCACCAGCATGATGTTGCTCACGCCGACGATGCCCGCCAGCAGGGTGCCCAGACCGATGATCCAGACGAAGAGGTTGATGCCGCCGAAGACGATCATCATGCTCTTGTACTGCTCCATCGTGTTGCGTATCCACAGGGCGCTCTGGTCTTCGGGATCGTAGTGGTGTTCGGCGGCCAGCCGTTTGCGGATGCGCTGTTCGAACGCCTCCATCTGCGCGTCGGTGTCGAGTCCGTGTACGGTGATGATCGCGTTGTCCACGACCGGATCGTTGGCCTTGAAGATCAGCTGGCCGGTCGTCAGCGGGATGTAGCCCATCGAATTGCGCTGCTGGGCGTCGCCTCTGTAGACGCCGGCCACGCGGTAGATGTTGTTGTGGATTTTGACCGGCTTGCCCAGCGGGTCGTCGCCGCGGAAGAGTATTCTTTCGAGCGCCTCGTCGATGACGATCACCTTGCGGTAGTTGTGGATGTCGGCCTGATTGATGAAACGTCCCTTGACGATCTCGACGCCTTCGATCTGCTGGATCTTGGGCAGCGAGCCGCGCAGGCTGATGTCGGCGAAGCGGTCGAGGTAGGTGGCCGTGGAGCCGCGGTACCACGCTTTGGCGGCGACGTCGTCCACTTCGGGGAATTCATTGACCAGAATTTCGAGGTCCCGGTTTTTCAGGTCGATGCTGCGCCATTTGTTGTAGCCGGCGTAGGCCTTCGAGGTCCAGCCGCCGGAGATGGTGATCGAGTTGGTGGCGTAGTTGCCGAAATTCGACAGCACGCCGTTCTTGAGTCCGTTGCCCGATCCCAGCAGGATGACGAGCATGAAGATGCCCCACGCGACTGAAAATCCCGTGAGGAACGTGCGCAGTTTGTTGCGGCGCACCGAAGTCCATATCTCCAGCAGCAGCTCTCTCATCGCGTTGCCAGTCCGGTTTCGGTGATACTGCTGATGACGCCGTCCGTAAGACGGATGATCTTGT
>OLJW01003333.1_pt1 | contig 12418 bp, 12 predicted proteins | sample 1603411 | NCBI WGS metagenome assembly OLJW01 (sample SAMN04168659, study PRJEB22393) | human gut metagenome | biome: human gut microbiome; feature: stool | host: Homo sapiens | collected 2014-05-12 | reverse complement strand
AAAGAGATTTGTACCTGTCATTCTTCTAGGAAGAATTTTACCTCTTTCAGATACAAATCTCTTTAATGTTGCTACATCTTTATAATCGATTGCCTTATTTTCGCTTGCGCAAAATGCACAAACTTTTCTTCTTCTACGACCGCCTCTTCTTCTCATTGGAGAATCTGGTCTTTCACTCTTATTATATGGCATAACTTGACCTCCTAATTTAATTAAAAGTTAAATGGTAATCCTGAATCGTCTACATTGTCAGGAATATTCATAAAACCGTCTCCTGCTGGAGCTGTTGGTGCTGATGCTGCAGGTGCCTGAGCAAATCCTGCATTATTATCAGATGTTGCTTTGCTTTCAGCAAATTCCTGATTTTCTACAACTACTTCTGTAGTGTAAACTGTCTTACCATCCTTGTCCTGGTAGCTTCCTGTCTGAATACGACCTTCAGCTACAATCTTAGTTCCCTGATGGAAGTATTTTTCTGCAAACTCACCACTTCTACCAAATGCTACACATCTGATAAAATCAGCTGTCTGCTCTCCATCTCTTTTAAATCTTCTGTCAACTGCTAATGTATATCTTGCAATAGCTAACTGACTGTCCCCTGATGTTGAATATCTTACTTCAGGATCACGAGTCAAACGACCCATCAAAATAACCTTATTCATATTAAATACCTCTCTTGTTAAAACTATGCTTCTACTGCAACAGTCATAAATCTAAGGACATTTTCCATAATACGAAGCTGGCTTTCTATTTCGCTTGGAGCCTTTACATTATCAGTATCAAAAGTGATGAAGTAGTAGTAACCTTCTGACATCTTCTGGATTTCGTAAGCAAACTTCTTCTTTCCAGCATCATCGATGTTTGCAATAGTACCACCAAACTTTTCTACAAGAGCCTTAACTTTGTCGAGCTCTGCAGTTCTTCCTTCTTCTTCAAGTTTTGCACTAATAACAACTGTCATCTCATATTTGTTCATGCTTTTACCTCCTTTTGGTCTCTGGCCTCTCCCCTAAATGTGTGATGGGAAAAGCAAGGAAAATTTTTATATATCACGAAACGTCATTTTAACATAAAAAAGCCCTTATTGCAAGAGCTTTTTAACGCTTTTTTCAAATGTTTTTCTGGGTATCATCACGATTCTGTCACAGCCTCTGCATTTTAGTTTAAAGTCTGCTCCTGTTCTAATGATTTTCCACTCATTAGCACCACATGGATGCCCTTTTTTGAGCATAACAATATCTCCAATATTATAATCCATTAGTTTACAACCCTTCCTATTCCAACTATATGATCTATATTGTTATAATTAATTGTCTGTCCACCTTTTTCCACAACCATACCATTTCCTGCATACATGGATACGTGATATATGTCTAATGTTCTGCCTGGTGTGCTGTATTGCACGGCGCTGTCATAATCACCATAGAAAATCAAATCTCCCGGATTCATGTAGTTGTATGCCAAATATCCGTAATACTTAATCTGTCCTTTTTCATTTAAATAATCAAACAATCCTGCTGCTGTCAATGCATAATTGCTACTTCCAAGTCTGGTATTGTAATTGTGGTATGCCTTGTATCCTTTCCACACAAGAGATGAACAGTCATAATAACCTTTTTTCATTCTTTTACCCTGATTGTATTTCCAGTTGTTTACTATGTAGTTGGCTCTATTAATAATAGTCTTTATACCTTTGGCTGCCACTTCCACTCTATAGCTGTATCTATATGATCCAATTTTTATATCAACATATGTTACTCCACCTTTTTTACCTGTAATCACACCATCTTCATCTACCGTAGCAACCTTTGTGTTTCGACTGACAAATTCAGGTTTAATATCACCAAGTCCACCTATCTTAATCTGAGTAGTTTTGTCTTTTGCCAACACTGATGTGATTTTCCCCCACGTTGGTGTAAATACCTGATAGGTCACCTTATATGTCTTTCCATCTACCTGAACCTTAAACTCGCCTTTTCCGGCTGTTTTGCCGTGGAATTTTGCTTCACTATGATAAGGAGTAAAATATAACTTTTCTTCGTTTACACCTACCCACTGTACTTTGCTGTATTTGCTAAGACCTTTAAAAGAAATATATTGGTCTTTGTTATATCCTGTACTAGATAAAATAAGATGTTTTGTATTTATTTGTGGATCGGTTACATATACTTTTGATGTGTATGTAACAACTTTTCCGTTTTTGTATTTTACCGTTGCTGAAACTTTTGTATTACCTTTTTTTAAAGTTTTTGCTTCTGCAACTACCTTACTTTTTGTTTTGACCGGCTTGCTTACCTTGGTTTTATCCTCAGTTTTCCAAGAACATTTCTTAATCTGACTTTCATCTACATTGGCAATTTTAAATCTAATTTTTTTATTCTTTGCCCATGTTATTCTCTCAAATCTTGCATTATTTTTTGCTGTAAGTCGTCTTACAGCCACCTTTCTTCTGCTAACTGATGAATCTGGTGCATTAATGTTATTCTCACTGGCTCTTACGGTTACATTACAAACTACATAAGCCGTAGTTGTTTTCATTACAATCTTTGTTGTTCCGGGATTTTCCCCTCGCACTACACCATTTTCGTTTACTGTGGCAATATGTTCATTTTCAGAATGAAAACTTACTTTCTTTGTAGCCGTAACCTTCAGTGCATGCTCCTGATTTTCCGCCAAATCAAGACTGTATGTGTCTGCTGTGATGGTTCTTGTTCCATCAGGCACAGTAACCTTGCAATAATATTTGTTCTTCTTGTAAGTGGCCGTAATTGTAGCTGTACCATATTTTAACGCCTTAATTTTACCATTTGATACCGACACAGCAAACTTGTTTGATGTTCGCCAGGATATCTTAGCTTTTGCCGGAGCGTTTTTTAACGTCAGCTTATTTGTCTTTCCTTTTGACAAAGTTATGTTTGTCTTGGAAAGTTTGTATTTTGTTTCTGCCTTTGTATGAATTGGTGCTACCATCATAGTTGTAGCCAATAATAGCGCCATTACACTTTTACTTATTTTTCTCAGTTGTTGTCTCCTCATTTTTCGACTTCCATTCTTCAATTGTTCGTATCTTTGTTTCCTGAGTTTCTTCATAATAAATATCTATAACATCATTTTCCTGTATAAAAATTAATGTTTCATCATCTGCAAATTTTTCTTTATAAACATTTCCGTTTTGGTCTGTTATATAAACGTAGGTGTCCTCTCCAATATTTGCAAATCTGATATTTTTTACAGTAACCTGCTGATGAGCATACTGCTTCTCCATACTTTCGGTACTTGTCTTTGCAGAAATACCATTCTCCTTTAATAGCTTACGATAAGTATTTAATGTGTCTTTCTGGGTTGTGCCTGTAGCCACTATACTATACTTTTTCACATCTACCAATGCGTATTGTTTTACAAGACTTCCTTTATCTTTTAATACCATAAAATAGGTTGGACGTCCATCTATATTTATAAGTGACGGAAATGCCGCATCATATCCAAGGTTTTGAACCTGACCTTCTGCTGCTTCCATAGCTGAAAATTCTTCTGCTCCTGCCACGTTAAAGTAACTTGCCTTTCCGGTTCTTGCATTAACCATAACAAATCCGATATTTGAAGAATCATCAATAACAGAAGTTACACCGGTGTAAATCCACACGTCATTGTCCATAACTTTGTAACCATAGTCCTCTGTAGCTTTTTTACAATCCTTCTGACCTATTATGCTGTTCCAGAATCCATCTGACAACTCACCATACCAGTTATATTTCTGCTGAATCAGATCTCCATCATAAACTCCGTCTACCCAGTTTGGCACTTTATCCAAATCATATTTTACGCAATCACCGGTACAAGGGTCGCATATTACCACTCCATTAACGTCGTATCCGGCAAACATTCCAACTTTGGCAGTCATGGTTGGACAGATATAATATGGCTTTCCTTCCTCGTCCAGCTCAAAATAGTAACCTTCAAAAATAGCTGTTGGATATTTAAACCTCATGTGTCTTTCAAGATTGTCATTAAACCAACCTGATGGTGTGTATTTTATTGGCTTTTCAAGTTTTACATAATCAGCCTCAAAATCTACTGCGTCTACCAATACATATCCTGGAATCCCATCCTTGCGGTTGTTGAACCATTTAAAAAATCCTGCATATTCCAGACTTGCCACTTTCATTGGCTCACCTTTTAATGCTATCTGACTGTATTCTCCGCTAATTTCATACTGGCTGACAACGTCTGAAAGTGCGCCAATGGCTCTTTGTCCAACCACCTTGGCACTGTCAGTATCCATTAATGCTACATCAGTTATTGTGTCTGTAGGTTTGATTATATTTTCGAATTTTGTATCTTTTATGTCTATTAATGAAGAATATTTTCCAGCATTAAATATTTTTGCTGAAACAATATTCCCCACAATAACTAAAACCACTCCTATTATAATTACAATACCTACAATTTTTGATACAATGTTGTACTTCAAGCCACTGTCTGTTTCTTTTGGCATTGTAAATGTTAATATTAAAAACATTACTGCAAACACTCCCTGAAACTGCCAAAATTCCATTGAATGTATGTTAAGTGGTGGAAGAAATGCATAAAATGCTGCAAATTCCAACACCGCCACAATAATCAAAGAAATGATAGTTTTCTTTACAGGTGTCTTTGTTTTATACGCAAATCTGTTAAAGATTCCTCCAAATGATATTGTTCTCTTCATTTTTTACCTCTCTTATAGCAAAAGATTCCACATAAACTGTGAAATCTTTCGTGTTATTATTTTTTCAATTTTACACTTTTTTTATTGCTCCACTTTCCATAATAGCATTTTTTGCCTACTATTGCTACTCCGCGGACTCTTACAAAATACTTTTTATTTTTCTTAAGTTTTCTAAATGTATATTTTGTTTTCTTTGTTTTTTTAGTAATAGTTGTTTTTTTACTAAACTTCTTTGATTTGCTTATCTGTACCTGATATACAGTTGCATTCTTTATTCTTGCAAATGTTATTCTTAATTTCTTTGCCTTTTTCTTTTTTTCCGCCTTTGTTATTTTTCCTTTGGCAAGACTAATTTTCTTTACGGTTGGACAAATTGTTGGCGTTGTTGTTTCTTTCGCTGTTGTTGGTGCCTCTGTTGTAGTTGGTGCCTCCGTTGACTTCTCCGTTGTAGTTGGTGCCTCTGTTGACTCCTCTGTTGTTGTTGGCTCCTCTGTTGACTCCTCTGTTGTAGTTGGTGCCTCTGTTGTTGTTGGCTCCTCTATGGCATATTCCATGGATTCCTTTTCTGATTTAACAGAAACTTTTCCACGTGTATAAACTTCTTCTACCTGAAAAATATGGCTTCCCGGTGTGAGCAGGTCTTCAAATTCTGATTTGTATATTTCCAAATTTCCACTAGCCGATGCAACAATCGGTTCTTTGTTAATTAACTGACCATCTACATAAAAATTGTATGATACACTGACAAATGATGGTGCCTGTGAAACACTCCACTGAATCTTCTTTTTATTTAAAGATTCTCTCATATTGTTTGGTTTTGTTGGAAGTCTGAAAATTCCTGAATCACTAACATATATTGTACGTGTTGTTTCAACAGATGTTTCTCCATTTTCAAGCCAAAATCTAATCTTGTATGTACCTTCGGCATTGAATGTTGCCTTTATATATTCTGTTTTTGACTCTGTAATAGTAACTTCTTTTGAAAACGAACTGATATCTGACCATGTTCTGTCTGAAGCTGTCTGCTTGTGCTCTGAATACTGAATGTCTGTAGCAACTTCAGGACCATTTATTTCAATATGTCTTGTTGCTTTTATTCCACCTTGATTTGATGATGGATAGTACGCAATCTCAAACTCTGTAGATGTTCCTAACTTATAATCTGATTTTTCTAACGATGAATATGATATGCCTAAATTAAGTGGCCAGTCAGCTGAACCTGAACCATCACCACTTGTAGCACCATTTACTCCCGATGCCGGCACAATCATAGTAATTGTTAAAACCAATGCTGTAAATATAGACAATATTTTATTTCTGTTCATATTAATTTCCCCTTTCCTTCGTCTTCTATGATAATAACATATAAATAAAAAAAAGACTACCCACATATGTAGATAGTCTAAAGAGGCGCAAACCAGATTTGAACTGGTGATCAGGGTGTTGCAGACCCGTGCCTTACCACTTGGCTATTGCGCCATATATTTAGAACCCCTTTATTATAACAAGGGTTCTTGTTATCGTCAAGAGCTCGAGAATCTTGACGGAAGTGACTCCTACGGGAATCGAACCCGTGTTACCGCCGTGAAAGGGCGATGTCTTAACCGCTTGACCAAGGAGCCATAAGGGCTGTGCATTCTCACAGCCTTGATAGTTTATCAAAAGTCTAATTATTTGTCAACAACTTTATAAATTAATTTTCTAACTTTTATAAATTTATCTTTTAACTTTATAAATTTATTATTCATTTAATTATAAAACTGATGTTAAATTATTTTATAAACCTATTAAATTTGTTATAAAGTGTTGTATTACGTTATTGTCATAAATTAAACTTAAAAACTGATTTTCTCCTATAGCTTTGCAGATTTGCTGTCCCCACTCTGTAGAACTGCACGCAGTTACAACCACACATGCAATCCAAAGTATCACAACTGACTCTGCAAGGCCGATAATCGCACCACCCATTGAATTGAATGTTTTTATAATAGGTAATTTTGCAATAATATCAAGCGCATTAATTAATAACCTTATAAGTAATGATACCAAAATAAACAAAATCACAAATGTTATTGCGCTGATAATTATGTCTGTCAGGTACTTGGAAATGTACTCTGCAAATGTTGTTGCTTCTAAAAGTTTATATCCTTTTTCATTATTGTTAACTTCCAGATTTTTCTTAATTTCTGTTGGAAGTGGCAACTGATTAATGATTTTCTGCTGTGCAGTAACACCTGTCTGTGTTATGTCATCACTTGTAGACTCTACATTGTCCTTTACGTATTGTTCAATACTTCCCTGCACCTGAGTATAAATAGGTGTGTTTTCTATTATCTGTTTTGCAAGAGGCGTTAACAAATTTACCAATATTATATGATAACTACCGAAACAAGAGAAAATGCCATTTTAATCATTCCTCTTTTTAGGCCTATCAGGCCCATAGCCATCATAAACAATCCAACTATTATCATCAATATGTTTCCCATATTATCTCCTATTTCACTTTTGTTTTTTATTTACAGCCTGCTTTAATCTAATTTTACTTTTTGAATCTTTGATTTACTCATAAATAAAAATGTTCTCTTTCCATCAATAGGGATAATGCCATTCATTTCACCTTTGAAAGTTGTTTTAAATTTCTCAACTCCTTCAAATGATATAATCTGGCAGTTCATATCATCGTACATCAACACATTGTCTCCTGAAAACGCTACATTATCATATTCCATTTTTATTTCTTTTTTCATCTTACGGCTTCCATTCAAGTCGTAAACTTCGATTCGATATGGGTATTTGCTGTTGCTATTTTTTAAAATAAATCCCACGTAGTCCTGACTGTAAAATACCTTTTGTATTTCGTCCTGTATTTTTACCTGTTCATTAATGTCCGGCTTGTCGCCAACTTTATATATTGTTAATACATTTTCTCCTACAGCTATTGCCTGATTGTCTGACAAAAAATTCACTATAGGTACAATGGTATCCTTATATTGGTCAAATGTTCCAACCACCTTGTCATCTGCATTTTTCCCTGCAGTGGAAAAATTGAAAAATACTACTTTGTTTGACATGGCTCCATTATTTACTGTCATATATGACACTGCCATCTTTTCGCCATTTTGTGACAGCGAAAAATCTACAGGATATCCATTCTCATCTAACAATGTTTTATGAGACACTAATTTGTTGCCTTCTTTGTCAAACACTTCTATATAGCTGGCATCCTGGTCTTCTAACAATGCTGCTACAACACCTTGATTTGCCACTTCCACTTTAATGATAGGATATGTTGTTTTCACTTTTCCTATTCTACCATCTTCATCAAAAATATAAATATCGTTGCTGTTTTTGTCCGCCACTGCAATGTAACTGTCACAAATATCTATAATTGGGTTTTTCATTTGGAATGTTTCATTCCAGACTGTACCCTCATCGTTTATATATGAAAGTCCATCACCGTTATACTTTACCACAAAATCCATGTATGACAGATACTTGCTATCTGAACTACTTTCCACCTTGATTGAGTTTAATACTTTATAATCATCATATGAAGTATATCTTTTATAAATTACAAAACCGATAATGGTTAAAATAATAATCAAAATGGCAATAAGGATTCTAACTGTCCATTTATTTATATGATTTTTTGCAAAACCCACAATGTCTGATATTGCAAAACTTTTCTTCATTTTTGTAATCTTACCAGAGTTTCTATGTGCCACAATCTCACTTCCTATTCTGAAATCTATAAATGATTATACAATAAGTTTTGGATTATGGCACTATTTTTTTATTAAGGCAATTTTATTTTTTGTCCTTCTATGATAGTGTAATCGTCATCTATATCATTATATTCTTTAATTTCATCTACCATTTTGCTGGTTCCATAAACTTTCATACTAATGTCATACAGGGTCTGTCCTTTTTTTACCGTATATGATGTGCCTGTAACACTGTTGCTTACCGCTTTTTGCTTCCTCTTTTTAGATGTTTGCTGTGTAATAGGATTTTGGTACAAGTCAGACTCATTTTTAGATTCAGCAGTCACTGATTCTGAAGTATCCGTAGTCTGCTGCTTTGACTCATCACTGATACTACTTTCATTTTCATCTGATGTAGTCTCCTCTGTCATGGTTTCGTTTATCATCTGATTAACAGCTCTTGCCTCTTCTTCCATGCTATAGTTGGAAATGGTTTGCTTAATATTTTTCAATTCCCCATAATTATTTAGCATTACAACAGTGGATAATAAAAGAGCAATAATAAGCAAACCACTTATTCCATAAGCCATTCTTCCCTGTTTTGGATTTTTTGACTCTTCTTTTAAAATTTCCCTAAAACTTTTTGGTTCATTAACTTTCTTCTCCTTTATCTGAACCTTCCCGTCCTCTTTTATTTTTTCACTGTTTTTACTTATATTTACATTGTTACCGGAATTACTTGAATTTTTTAAATATTTCTTCATTTTCTCATTTTTTTCATAATAGATATAGTATCCTTTTTGCTTGTCCAATCTGCCTTTTTTGCACATGTAGAAATTTTCTTCATTTTCTGCCCTGTCGTTTAAAAAGCAAATTTTGTCATTACCTGCAAAGTTGTCCATATGAGTTTTCTTTATTCCTTTTAGGTCATCATGAACTCTGTAAGGTACAGAAACGAACCAGCCAACAATATCCATTTTTCCAAAAAACTTTTTTATGTCCTTATATATCTGAGACCAGATATCATCATTAAATATAAGACTGTTTTCTATTACTTCTTTGACTTCAATTGCTGCTTTTCCAAAAACATATGTAACATTCTTTTTTCGCTTTATCTCTCCCAGAATTACACCATATCTGACGTCATCCTGATTTTGAGGCTTGTTTTTAAGAAATGTCATGACACTGTCTTCTATGTAAATTTTTTGATTAGCATCATTTTCTCCCATCTGTTTTATGTTTTTTGGAATAACTACTTCTCCCTGTTCTCCTGACTCTTTGCTACTATATACCATCTCTATCATGGGGCTCCTCCTTTTCTAAAATACGTTTTAGATAATAGCACAGAGACAATGTTTGAATTTGTCAAAAGGAGTATTAAATCATAAAAACTTTACGACAAAAAAGATGCCTGTTATACACAAGCATCTTTTTTATTTCATTATGTTTTTTATAATTCCACAATCTGACTAAATACCTGCCCTATTGGTTCATTAATAACCAAATCAGCTCTTTGATCTTTTTGTGTTTTGCTTTTATTGATTAGGACAAGTTTATTTCCTCTATAATAGTCAACCAGACCTGCTGCCGGATATACCGCAAGAGAAGTTCCTCCTATTATGAGAACATCTGCATTTGCAATAGCCTGCACTGACAATTGAATGGTATTTTGATCAAGACCTTCTTCATACAAAACCACATCCGGCTTAATAACTCCTCCACACTGACATTTTGGTACACCTTTCATTTTATAAATATCATCGAAACTATAAAACTTTCCGCAGGAACTACAATAATTTCTATGTACTGAGCCATGTAGTTCGTATACATTCCTGCTTCCTGCTGCCTGATGAAGTCCGTCTATATTTTGTGTAACAATTGCTTTTAATTTTCCCATCTTCTCTAGTTTTGCCAATGCTTTATGAGCCGCATTTGGCTTCACATCAGGGAACAACATCTTGTTTCTATAGAATCTAAAAAATTCTTCAGTATTTCTTTTATAAAAAGTATGACTTAATATAGTTTCCGGTGGATAATCATATTCCTGATTGTACAATCCGTCCACACTTCTAAAATCAGGTACTCCACTTTCAGTAGATACTCCTGCTCCACCAAAAAATACAATATTGTTGCTTCCTTCAATCATCTCTTTAAGCTGTTTTATTTTTTCGTCCATATTACAACCTGCCTTTCTGAACAAACACTACCATTTCATAAAGAATTGCCGTGCATTTTTATCGTTGTCAAATTATAAATACCAATTGCATATTTTTTATAACTGCTTTTTATCACATTGTTTATAAATAATTATATCACCTTTAATTTGGTTCCTCCACCATAAACTCCAGATTTGCCAACCTGATTTTATCTCCTATATTTATCTGTTGTGGCTGGTGCGGTTATAATTTTTCACCATTTAAATATGTACCATTGGTAGAACTTAAATCTTCAATATAAAAATCTCCCCATTCCTCAACAATTCTCATGTGAACCCTACTAATTACTGCACTGTCGATACAAAAATTGCAACTACACTTGCTTTTTCCTATCACATATGGAAAATCCAATGGTTTAATAATTATGGGAATTGCTGAATCCATAGCCTCCAATTGAAACTTAACAATATTCTCCGGGTGTACAAGCAATGTTGTTTTATCGTCATCCTCTTGGTCATCATTCGCTTGACTATCATCACATTTATCATTGAAATAAACTCCACCTTCATAATTTCTATCAATATAATTATTATTGTCATTATAGTTTTTGTTGCCATTATAACCATATTGATTTTCATTATACGTTTCTTCTTCTGCTACGCATACTCTTTCTTCTTCAAACAACTCATCATATTCCAGTTGTTTTTCCGTTTTGTATTTTTCTTTCTTTTTAAAAAAAGAAGTTATACCTGACACAAGTCCTTTTTTTCTTTCTTTATTGTTTCTTTCCTTATAACTTTTGTCTTTATGTTTTTTTCCACTAATATTCTTTTCTATAGTAGTTTGTTTTCCTGTACATGAATCATCCAACTTCACATACTCCTTAACTTTCTCCTGATTACTATTATTTTCATTGCTATTTTTCTTGTTTGTTTGCATATTTTCATACGCGCATCTTAGTAAATCCTGCAATGTAAAATCTGCATTTGTTGTAATTTGCTGCATTCCATAAGCTATAAGTACAGCCTCTTTATCATTGTGATCTATATAGTCTAATATATTATCCAATAGATCTCTTAACCTAATTTCAAAATCTCCCTGGGACTGAGGTATATAACAAAATTCATATTTTCCGGTTTGTTTATTAAAATATATGTGAGCTAAATCAAAAAGTATATTATTTAGATTTAATAAATATTTATCTAAATTTTCAGCTAATATTTTTATGTCCTTAATAAAACTATATAACTCTTTTCCGGACATTCGTTTTCTGGTGTACAAATTTTCAAATTTTATTTTTGAAGATATATCATAATACACCATCTTGTCATTATTCAGATGCTCAATTCTAAATTCCAATATTCCATCTATTCTGTTATTCATTGCCATTTGCAACTTATAATCATTTTCATTAATTTCCAGACCTTTTATTATCATCTTATTCCGGTTTCCATCTTTTACATATGAAATGTCCATTATTTTTTCCCCTTTGCTTTAATTTTTTCACACACCACAATTGATGCATACAATATTTCCGTATTCATAGTTTTTTGAATTGTCATTTTACTTTCTTTTGATTGACCAATTATTTTGTTTATAAAATTTGTATTTCCATTCTTATGTATTGCTGTTGTAAGTCTTACTGTATCTACAGCATTATCCAATTTAATATTTGTATTCATTACAAACATAGGCAACTTTGTTTTTACCTTTTCTTCTCTTCCGTTAACATACATTTGGCACTTTACCTGAGTTGAATCATGTGCATACAACGACATATATATTAATGACGCAACCACCAATATAACAATAGGCATTACAATAGCGGTCTCAACAGTTACCTGTCCCTT
>OLJW01003320.1_pt1 | contig 12454 bp, 10 predicted proteins | sample 1603411 | NCBI WGS metagenome assembly OLJW01 (sample SAMN04168659, study PRJEB22393) | human gut metagenome | biome: human gut microbiome; feature: stool | host: Homo sapiens | collected 2014-05-12 | reverse complement strand
GGTGACAGAATGTACATTGCAAATGCAACTGGATGTTCTTCTATCTGGGCAAACTCTTCACCTTCTACACCTTATACAACAAACAAGAAGGGTCATGGTCCTGCATGGTCTAACTCACTGTTCGAAGATGCAGCAGAGTTTGGTTATGGTATGTTACTTGCTCAGAGAGCAATCCGTGACAGATTAAAGAACGAGCTGGATGAGATCGCAGCTAACACAGATAAGGCTGATGTTAAGGATGCCATCAAGGAGTGGAATGATACATTCGCTTCCGGTATCGAGAACGGACCAGCTACAGAGAAGTTAGTAGCAGCATTAGAGGCTTGCGGATGCGATGCTTCCAAGAATGTATTAAAAGAGAAAGATTTCCTCGCTAAGAAGTCTCAGTGGATCTTCGGTGGTGATGGATGGGCATACGACATCGGATTCGGTGGTGTAGACCATGTATTAGCATCCGGTAAGGATATCAACGTAATGGTATTCGATACTGAGGTTTACTCAAATACAGGTGGACAGTCTTCTAAGTCTACTCCTACAGGTGCGATCGCACAGTTCGCTGCCGGTGGTAAAGAGACAAAGAAGAAGGATCTTGCCGGTATCGCAATGAGCTATGGTTATGTATATGTAGCACACATCTCTATGGGTGCTGATATGAATCAGTGTGTTAAGGCTCTTGCAGAGGCAGAGGCTTATCCGGGACCATCACTGATCATTGCTTACGCTCCATGTATCAACCATGGTATCAAGAAGGGTATGAGCAAGGCTCAGACCGAGGAGAAGTTAGCTGTTGAGTCCGGATACTGGTTCAACTTCCGTTACAACCCAACACTTGCTGCAGAAGGCAAAGATGCATTCTCATTAGACAGCAAGGAGCCTACAGGCGATTATCAGGCATTCTTAAAGGGTGAGAACCGTTATGCATCTCTTGCGAAGTTCAACCCGGAGAGAGCTGCTGAGTTATTTGCAAAGGCTGAGAAGAACTCTAAGGATGAGTATGACCACTTAAAGAAGTTAGTAACTCTTTACGCTGGCAAATAATTGATCCGGAAACAGAGGAATACAGATAAACCGCAGGGACGAATGTCCCTGCGGTTTTTAATTTCAGGCATAAAAAAATCTATGCCGTACATACTATCTCCAGAAACCATTTCTGCAAAAATGCATATGGTAAAAGGGGAGGAAGAGGCATGTTGGAAAATAGTTATCCGATCCGCACGGATCTGGCACTCGAATCACAGGAGCGGCTGCAGGAAGACCAGGCAGATATGCGCGGCATCCGTGTTCTGGAAGAACGGCGGGAAAATGGAGTGATTGTCAGTACCGTGATGATCGAGACCGAGAATGCATCCGTTGCGATGGGAAGGCCAAAGGGGACGTACATTACGATCGAGGCGCCGGAGATGATCGAGGAAGATGCCGGATACCACAGGGATATTTCTTTGGAGCTGGCAAAGATCATGCGGAATCTTCTGCCGGGAAAAGAGATTGAAAAAAATTTAAAAAAGGGGCTGGAAGTCGCGGCACTGGTTGTCGGACTGGGCAACCGGGAAGTGACGCCCGATGCGCTGGGACCGAGAGTGGTGGATAATTTATTTATCACCCGCCACATCCTGAATGAATTCGGAAAGTATGCATTCCAGAGAGAAGATGTGGGAAAAGTCAGCGGAATCGTGCCGGGGGTTATGGCGCAGACCGGTATGGAATGTGTGGAGATCTTAAAGGGTGTGGTAAAAGAGACGAAACCGGATTTTCTGATCACGGTCGATGCGCTGGCGGCAAGAAGCATCCGGCGGCTGGGACGGACGATCCAGCTGACGGATACGGGAATCACGCCGGGAAGCGGAATCGGCAATCACCGCAATGCCATCAACCGCAAAAGTGTGGGCGTTCCCGTGATTTCCCTCGGTGTGCCGACGGTCGTGGATGCGGCAACGATTGTCTCGGATGCCATGACGGAATTTATTTCCGCATTATCGCTTTCGGATCTGCAGAAGCTGGATGAGAGGGAGCGGCAGGAACTGGCAAGGGAACTGCTCTCGCCACAGCTGAATGGTCTTTTTGTCACACCGAAAAACATTGATGACTCGATCAAAAATTTAAGTTTTCTGATTTCGGAGGGACTCAATATTGCGCTTCTGGGAGATAAAGAGGAATAGGGACAAAAGAAAAGGCATATAATTCTCTCAAGGTGGTGATAGGGTGAGGAGACGATTGCTTCTTTTTCTGGTGACGATAGATTTTGTGCTGGTCTGCGCTTTTGCGTATTGCTGGGGTGGCGGACTGGTGCAGTTTCTGGGGCAGAATCTGTCCCTGAAATTTTATAACGGAGTGCTTAATCTTTATGTGCCGGGGGTACTGGGGGCGCAGGAGGAAGGAATTCCGAATATATACCGGGATGTGACGGCTTCCATGTATCCGGCAATTGCACAAAACGAGCAGCGGCTGTGGTATGAATCACAGGAGGAAAACCTGGCGTATTATGAGAATCAGGCAGCAGAGGAAAACGAACAGGCAAAGCAGATCATTGCGGAAAATGAAAAGGCGGTAACGGAACAGCCAGTGCAGCAGGAAAGTCAGAATGTGGACGAGACTCCGACACAAAAAGAGTCCAAAAAGCCGGAGAAAAAAACAGAAACTTCCGGGAAAAAAGTTTCTGTCAACCGCAAAAAACTGCAGGATTTTGATTATCTGAGACAGACCTTTTATCAGGTTGATAATACAACGACCATCGGGAAAAATCAGCTGGACGTGGATAAGCTGATGAAACCGGATCTAAGGATTGACCAGTCGGTGGACGGCCCGCAGATTTTAATTTATCATACCCATTCCCAGGAACGGTATGCCGATTCAAAAGATGAAAAAACGGGTGTTGTCGGAGTGGGAGATTATCTGACGGAATTGTTGGAAGAGGAAGGATTTCAAGTCATGCATCATAAAGGAGAATACGATGTGGGCGACCGGGATCATGCATATTCCAAGGCAGCCCCGTCGATTCAGAAAATCATAAATGATAATCCATCGATTCAGGTAGTGATCGATTTACATAGAGACGGCGTGGGAGAAAACACGCGTCTGGTGACAACGCAAAACGGAAAAAAGATGGCAAAGATCATGTTTTTTAACGGACTGAGCAGAACAACGGCTTCCGGGGATATTCCGTATTTAAAAAATCCGTATATTTCCGATAATCTGGCGTTTTCGTTTCAGATGCAGCTTGCCGCTGCGGAATATTATCCGGATTTTACAAGGCGAATTTATCTAAAAGGGTACCGCTTTAATATGCATTTCTGCCCGAAGAGCATGCTGGTGGAAGTGGGCGCACAGACGAATACGTTTGAGGAAGCAAAAAATGCGATGGAACCACTTGCAGATCTGTTTGCAAAAGTGTTGAAATAACGGCTGTAAATGTTACAATGTACTTATATGAGGAGGGCATTTTTATGGTTGATTATACAGAAGGCTCAGGCAGACAGTATCACACAGGCGTGGGACCGCAGGACATAGGTAAGTATGTGATCCTGCCGGGAGATCCCAAACGATGTGCAAAGATTGCGGAATTTTTAACGGATGCAAAGCAGGTGGCAGATAACCGGGAATTTACGACTTACACCGGAACGTTAGATGGCGTCAGGGTGAGTGTGACTTCCACCGGAATCGGCGGACCGTCGGCTGCGATTGCCATCGAGGAGCTTTCCAAATGCGGTGCACACACGTTTTTGCGTGTAGGCACCTGCGGCGGAATGCAGGAAAATATACTTGGCGGAGATCTGGTGATTGCAGACGGAGCGATCCGGATGGAGGGGACAAGCCGCGAGTATGCACCGGTCGAATATCCGGCTGTCCCGGATTTTACAGTGACTACTGCACTGGTACAGGCAGCAAAAAAACGCGGGATACGTCATCATGTCGGCGTTGTACAGAGCAAGGATTCCTTTTTCGGACAGCATGAGCCGCAGATTATGCCGGTAAGTTATGAGCTCACGCAGAAATGGCAGGCATGGCTTAGGATGGGATGTCTGGCATCGGAGATGGAATCGGCGGCACTTTTTATTGCCGGAAGTTTTTTGCATGTGCGTGTGGGCGCCTGCTTTCTTGTCCTTGCCAATCAGGAGCGGGAAAAAAGGGGGCTGCCGAACGTGCAGGTGCATGATACAACGCAGGCAATCGCTACAACTGTGGATGCCATCCGGTTGCTGATACAGGAGGATAAAGATGCAGACAGATTATAAAGAACTGATCCGGAGTGCGTTTCAGGCGAGAAAGCGGGCGTATACACCGTATTCCCGTTTTCAGGTGGGTGCGGCTCTTCTGGCCAAAAACGGAACTGTGTATCAGGGATGCAATATAGAAAATGCTTCCTATCCTGCAACAAACTGTGCCGAACGTACGGCATTTTACAAGGCGGTCAGTGAGGGTGTGCGGGAATTTCAGGCGATTGCAATCGTTGGTGGAAGTGTTTTGTACCCAAAAACGGCAGAGGAAAACCAATGTACGGATCTTTGCAGTCCGTGTGGAATCTGCAGACAGGTGATGCGGGAATTCTGTCCGGGAGATTTTGAGATTGTACTTGCAAGGTCCCAGGAGGACTATGAAGTACACACGCTGGAGGAACTGCTGCCTCTTAGTTTTGGACCGGAAAATCTTAAGAAACAGGGAGGGGAGTAAATCATGGACAGACGATTGAAACGTGTTTTTGTAATAGTACTCGATTCGATGGGAATGGGAGCGATGGCAGATGCCGCACGCTTCGGAGATGAAGGTGCCGATACATTGGGGCATATTTCACAGACCGTGGAACATTTTTATATTCCAAATCTGGCATCTTTAGGGCTGGCAAACCTGAAATCCTTAAAACAGGTACAGCCGCAGGAACATCCACTTGGATATTATGCGGCACTGAATGAAAAAAGCAACGGAAAAGACACCATGACCGGACACTGGGAGATGATGGGGATTGAAACAAAAAAGCCTTTCATCACCTTTACGGAACATGGATTTCCGCCGGAGCTGATCGCAGAACTGGAAAAAAGATGCGGCAGAAAAATTATAGGAAACCGGGCGGAAAGCGGAACAAAGATTTTAGAGGAACTCGGCGAGCAGGAAATCAGGGAAGGAAAGCTGATCGTGTACACATCGGCAGATTCGGTTCTGCAGATCTGCGGGAACGAGGAGACGATGGGATTAGAGACCCTGTATCATTACTGTGAGATTGCCAGGGAACTGACGATGCGTGATGAGTGGAGGGTGGGACGCGTGATCGCCCGCCCGTATGTGGGAAAGAAAAAAGGCGAGTTTGTCAGAACCAGCAACCGCAGGGATTATGCGTTGAAACCGACCGGGCCAACAGCATTAAATGCGCTTCAGGAAGCCGGATATGACGTGCTGGCAGTCGGAAAGATCCATGATATTTTTGACGGATACGGAATTACAAAAAGTCTGCATTCGACCAGCAGTGTCCATGGGATGGACCAGACCATTGCGCTGGCCCAATCCGATTTCTGCGGTTTGTGCTTTACCAATCTGGTCGATTTTGATGCCCTGTGGGGACACCGGAGAAATCCGATCGGATACGGAGAGGAAATCGAGAGGTTTGACAAAAAACTTGGAGAACTTCTGCCACTGCTTAAAAAAGAGGATCTGCTGATGATCACGGCGGACCATGGAAACGATCCAACGTATAAGGGCACGGATCACACAAGAGAGCAGGTGCCGCTGCTTTTGTATTCGCCATCCGATCAGGGAAGCGGGTTGCTCCCGACACAGGATACATTTGCGGTGATCGGGGCGACCATTGCGGATAATTTTGGAGTGCAGATGCCGGCAAATACGATCGGCACATCACTTCTTCCGTTGTTATAGTTTGCAGAAGAGAGGGAAAAGCCGATGATGAATCGATTTATTGCACACAATATGCCAAAAATAGAGCTGCACTGTCATCTGGACGGTTCGATGAGCCTGCCCCTGATCCAGAAACTGATGCAGCAGGAGGGGAAAGAGCCGCTGGGGCTGGAAGAACTGCGGGAAAAACTGGTGGCACCGATGGACTGCAGTTCACTGGCAGAGTATCTGGAGAAGTTTGAACTGCCGCTTGGCTGCCTGCAGACGAAGGAGGGACTTTCGGCAGCAGCACAGGATCTGGCACTTTCTGCAGCAAAAGAACAGGTCAAGTATCTGGAAGTGCGTTTTGCACCTGCATTTTCCATGGAGCAGGGGCTTTCGGTCCGGGAAATCTTAGAGAGCGTCCGAGATGGCCTGAAAAAAGCAGAAGAAAAAGCGGACATCCTGACCGGAATGATTGTCTGCACCATGCGCAATCTGGAAACCGAAAAAAATATTGCCATGTTAAAAGAAGCGCGGGAATTTCTCGGAAACGGTGTTGTTGCCTGTGATCTGGCAGGGGATGAAAAGGCGTACCCGACAGCAGCGTTTGCGGACGTATTTGCCACTGCAAAAAAATATGGCATGCCATATACCATCCATGCAGGAGAATGTGGAAGCAGGGAAGAAATCCGTACGGCCATTGAACTGGGAACATCGCGGATCGGTCACGGAATTGCCATGAGCGGGGACGAGGAATTAAAGAAGGAAGTTGCAGAGAAAAAGATCGGAGTGGAACTGTGTCCGACGAGTAATCTGCAGACAAAGGCGGTCACGGATTTTACAGACTATCCGTTCCGGGAATTTTACGATGCCGGAATTTTGCTTTCCATCAATACGGACAACCGTACCGTCAGCGATACCAGCTGTACGGATGAATATATGCGTCTGGCAGAAGCCGGGATGTTTCAAGAGCCGATGTGTGAGAAAATTTATATGGCTTCGCTGCATTCGGCATTTGCGGACGATGATACCAAACAGGTATTATGGAAAAAGTGGATGTCAATGTTTGATTTATAGACCTGTTTTCGGTATAATGTAACATTGCGTAGGTTCTATCAGCATCTGATGGACCGTACTTATCAAACGATAAATTATAGTAGAAAGAAAAAGAGGAATAAGATGTCAATCGATCAGAGCAAAATTCGTAATTTTTGTATTATTGCCCATATTGATCACGGTAAGTCTACACTTGCGGATCGAATCATAGAAAAAACAGGAACGCTGACCAGCCGTGAGATGCAGGCACAGGTTCTCGATAATATGGATCTGGAGCGTGAGAGGGGAATCACGATCAAATCCCAGGCAGTGCGCATCATTTATCAGGCAAAGGATGGAGAGGAATATATTTTTAACCTGATTGATACGCCGGGACACGTGGATTTTAATTATGAAGTATCCCGGAGTCTTGCAGCGTGTGATGGTGCCATCCTGGTTGTGGATGCCGCACAGGGGGTGGAAGCCCAGACACTTGCCAATGTCTATCTGGCACTGGATCATGATCTGGATGTGCTTCCGGTCATCAATAAGATTGATCTGCCGAGTGCACGCCCGGAAGAGGTCGCACAGGAAATCGAGGATGTGATCGGTATCGAGGCGATGGATGCTCCGCGTATTTCTGCAAAGACCGGACTGAATATTGAGGAAGTGCTTGAACAGATCGTGACAAAGATTCCGGCACCTGCCGGAGATCCGAAGGCACCGCTTAAGGCGTTGATCTTCGATGCGCTGTATGATTCCTATAAGGGGGTAATTGTTTTCTGCCGGATCAAGGAAGGTACCGTCAAAGTGGGAACCAAAATCAAAATGATGGCCACAGGAGCCGAGGATCTGGTGACAGAAGTGGGATATTTCGGTGCCGGGCAGTTTATTCCGTGTGACGAGCTTTCCGCAGGTATGGTTGGATATATCGCAGCGAGTATTAAAAACGTGCGCGATACACGTGTCGGAGACACTGTGACAGAGCTCGACCGCCCGTGTGCAGAACCGCTTCCGGGATATAAAAAGGTCAATCCGATGGTGTACTGCGGATTATATCCGGCAGACTCTGCCAAGTATCCGGATCTGCGGGATGCGCTTGAAAAACTGCAGGTCAATGATGCATCGTTACAGTATGAACCGGAGACATCCCTTGCCCTGGGATTTGGATTCCGCTGCGGATTCCTTGGATTACTGCATCTTGAGATTATTCAGGAGCGTTTAGAGCGTGAGTTTAATCTGGATCTTGTGACTACGGCACCCGGTGTTATTTATAAGGTGCACAAGACCAACGGAGAAGTGTTTGACCTGACCAATCCGTCCAATCTGCCGGACCCTTCGGAGATTGAATATATGGAGGAACCGTTTGTATCGGCAGAGATCATGGTAACCAGCGAGTATGTCGGGGCAATTATGAAGCTTTGTCAGGAACGCCGCGGTATTTATATCAGCATGGATTATATTGAAGCAACCCGTGCCGTGATCAAATATGATATGCCACTGAATGAGATTATTTACGATTTCTTTGATGCATTAAAGTCGCGGTCCCGCGGATATGCCTCTTTTGATTATGAAATGAAAGGATATGTCCGTTCCGACCTTGTCAAACTGGATATTCTTATTAATAAGGAGATGGTGGACGCCTTATCCTTTATTGTATTCAAAGACAGTGCATACGACAGAGGCCGTAAAATGTGTGAGCGTCTGAAAGAAGAGATTCCGAGACATCTGTTTGAAATCCCGATTCAGGCAGCCGTAAACGGAAAAGTCATCGCTCGTGAAACGGTTAAGGCCATGCGCAAGGATGTCCTGGCAAAATGTTACGGCGGTGATATTTCCCGTAAGAAAAAGCTTCTGGAGAAACAGAAGGAAGGAAAGAAGAGAATGCGTCAGGTCGGTAGCGTAGAAGTGCCGCAGGAGGCATTCATGAGTGTATTGAAACTGGATGAAGACTGATTCTATGAATGAAAAGAAACTGGAATTATATATTCATATCCCTTTTTGTGTGAAAAAGTGTGATTACTGTGATTTCCTGTCCTTTCCGGCAGACAGCAATACACAGATCAGATATGTGCATGCCCTGCTGCAGGAAATCCGTTATTACGGAAATCTGCTTGGGGATTATCATGTCCCGACAATTTATATCGGAGGGGGAACGCCGAGCTGGCTGGAGGAAAATCTGATTTACACCGTGCTGCAGCAGGTTGCTTCGAGTTTTCATGTGGAGTCGGATGCGGAGATCAGCATCGAGTGCAATCCGGGAACGGTGACGGCAAAGAAACTGAATGTCTATCAGAGTGTGGGGATCAACCGCCTCTCGATCGGACTGCAGTCAACAAACAATGAGGAGCTGAAAGCACTTGGAAGAATTCACACGTATGATCAGTTTTTAAAAACGTATGAGCTGGCGAGAAATGCAGGGTTTGAAAATATCAATATTGATCTGATGAGCGGTCTGCCTTACCAGACGCTGGACAAATTTTTAGAATCCCTGCAGACGGTGATCCGGCTGAAACCGGAACATATTTCGGCATATTCCCTGATCATAGAAAAGGGGACACCGTTTTATGAACGGTATAAGTTTGACGCAGTGAAGCAGGAAGCCGGACTTCATACAGAGATTCTTCCGGACGAGGATGAGGTATACCGCATTTATAAGGCCACGCAGGATGTACTGAAACAGGCGGGATACCGGCAGTATGAAATCTCCAATTTTGCCCAGCCGGGGTATGCCTGCAGACATAACATCGGCTACTGGACCAGAGAAAATTATCTGGGGCTGGGGCTGGGGGCATCTTCCCTGGTGGAAAATGTCCGGTATACCAACACCCGGCAGCTGTATGAGTATGGAGAATTTTGTGACCACCTGCAGGAAAAGTCTCCGGCAGAGTTTTTAAAAGACGGGGAGCATGCCGTACCGGAGGATCTCTGGATTGGCAGCTGTGTACAGGAACAGGCACAGATTCTGACAAGAAAAGAGCAGATGGAGGAATTTATGTTTCTGGGGCTGCGGATGAATGAGGGAGTAACCAGAGCAGCGTTTGAGCAAAGCTTTGGGGTACCGATTGAGGCCGTGTATCTGGAAACACTTCGCAAGCTGAAAGAACAGGGACTTTTGCAGATGGTTGCTGGCAGGATTGCACTGACCGACAAGGGGATGGATCTGGCCAACTACGTGATGGCGAAGTTTCTTTTATAAAATATAATTATAAAATAAAAATAAAATAGCATCAGGGTGTTGACAAAAAAACACCTTGGTGCTATTTTAATAACAGAACGATATTAGCACTCTAAGTAAATGAGTGCTAACAAACCAAAAACAACCGGTGAAGGTTCAGGAACAGGAGACGGGAAAATGGCAGACGAGAATATGGAATTGGATGAAAGAAAAGTAAAAATTCTGGATGCAGTTATCCGTAATTATCTTGCAACCGGTGAACCTGTGGGATCACGAACCATTTCAAAATATACGGATCTGAATTTAAGTTCTGCAACCATCCGCAATGAGATGGCAGATCTTGAAGAACTTGGTTATATCGTGCAGCCACATACATCAGCAGGAAGAATTCCTTCAGACAAAGGCTATCGGTTTTATGTGGATCATCTGATGCAGGAAAAAGACCGGGAAGTCAAAGAAATGAAGGACTTCGTAATAGAAAAAACCCAGAAGATGGATGAGGTATTAAAAAAGGTTGCAAAGATGCTTGCAAACAACACCAATTATGCGACAATTGTTTCCGCACCGACTTACAGTGGAAACAAAGTAAAGTTTATGCAGCTGTCCAATGTAGATGAGAAACATATACTGGCAGTTATCGTAATGAACAGCAACATGGTAAAGAATCAGATGATCGACGTGGAAGAACCGCTCGACAACGAAACTTTACTGAAACTGAACATTCTGCTGAATACAGCATTGAATGGGTTGTCGCTGCAGGAAATCAATCTGGGAACGATTTCCAAACTGAAAGAGCAGGCAGGCGTGCACAGTGAGATTGTTTCCCATGTGCTGGATGCACTGGGACAGACACTGAGTGAAAACGAGGATCTGCAGATCTACACAAGCGGTGCAACCAATATTTTGAAATATCCGGAACTTTCTGATTCAGAGAGTGCGGCAGGTCTTCTTTCCACATTTGAGGAAAAAGATGAGCTGGTAAATCTGGTAACGGAATCCCTTTCTGAGGGGGAGAGCAAAGGAAATGAAATACAGGTTTATATCGGAAATGAAGCTCCGGTACAGACAATGAAAGATTGCAGTGTCGTTACCGCAACTTATGATCTGGGGGAGGGCGTCAAAGGAACGATCGGAATTGTTGGTCCGAAACGGATGGATTACGAGAATGTTGTTGACAACCTCAAAAACTTAAAGTCCCAGTTAGACGGTATTTTTGATAAAGAAAAAGGGCAATCCTAGAAAGGTGGTAAACATGGCAGAGAACAAAAAAGTCATGGAAGAAGAGGCAGTAGATACAAAAGAAACCAAGGCCGAACAGACATGTGAAGAAACAAAGGACACAAAGGAGACGGCGGCAGAGGAAGCAAAAGAAACTGCAGCCGAAGAAAAGGATACAAAGAAAGAAGAGAAATCCGAAAAAAAGGGTGCCTTTGGAAAGAAAAAGAAAGATAAAAAAGACGAACAGATCGAAGATTTAAACGACCGTCTGAAACGTCAGATGGCAGAGTTTGATAATTTCCGTAAACGTACGGAAAAAGAAAAAGCGCAGATGTTTGACATGGGAGCAAGAACAATCATTGAAAAGATTCTCCCGGTTATCGACAATTTCGAGCGTGGGCTTGCAGCTGTACCAGAGGAACAAAAGGATGATGCTTTTGTTACCGGTATGGATAAAGTATATAAGCAGATGCTGACAGAATTAGATGCCATCGGGGTGAAACCGATTGAGGCACTGGGAAAGGAATTTGATCCGGATCTCCACAATGCAGTTATGCAGGTGGAAAGCGAAGAGTATGAACCGGGAACAGTTGCCCAGGAATTACAAAAAGGTTACACCTACAAGGACAATGTGGTCCGCCACAGTATGGTCGCTGTAGTCAGCGAATAAAGGTATTTCCTATTTCGCATGGAGTAGTAAATCATAAATTAGCAAAACAATTTTATTTGATCATAATTTTAGCAGGAGGAAAAGAAAATGGGCAAGATCATTGGTATTGACTTAGGAACAACCAACAGCTGTGTAGCTGTTATGGAAGGTGGAAAACCTACCGTTATTGCAAACCAGGAAGGTGCAAGAACAACACCATCCGTTGTAGCATTTACAAAGACAGGAGAACGTCTCATCGGTGAGCCGGCAAAGCGTCAGGCTGTTACAAACGCTGAGAAGACGATTTCTTCCATTAAGAGACATATGGGTACGGATTATAAAGTAGCCATTGATGACAAACAGTACAGTCCACAGCAGATTTCCGCTATGGTACTTCAGAAATTAAAGGCTGATGCAGAAGGATACCTTGGAGAAAAGGTTACAGAAGCTGTTATTACAGTTCCTGCATATTTTAACGATGCACAGCGTCAGGCAACCAAGGATGCCGGAAAGATTGCAGGTCTGGATGTAAAGCGTATCATCAACGAGCCTAC
>OLJW01003313.1_pt1 | contig 12485 bp, 9 predicted proteins | sample 1603411 | NCBI WGS metagenome assembly OLJW01 (sample SAMN04168659, study PRJEB22393) | human gut metagenome | biome: human gut microbiome; feature: stool | host: Homo sapiens | collected 2014-05-12 | reverse complement strand
GTCTAAATCCAGACAGGTTCCGTCATCAAGCTGAATCATTGGCGCGGACAGATGCTTGGAATTTAAAAGAATAATTTTTGCACTTCTGCCATCGTTTAAAAGAATACGGTTATTCTGGTATGCGTTGGCAATATGCTCTAAAAATGTCAGGATATATTTTGGCTTGTATTTAGAAAGACCATCCTTTTCAAATTCGGCAATGACCTCAAACGGACAAAGCGGAGTACGGTATTTTCTTGCAGAGGTCATTGCGTCATAAACATCTGCAATGGCAATAATCATTGCGTGGCTGTCAATCTCATCAGCCTTAAGACCAAGTGGATATCCGCTTCCGTCACAACGTTCATGGTGGGACAGTGCTGCCTGTTTTACATGATAATCTAAATCCAGTTCTTTCAATAAATCATAACCCAGAATAGGATGCTGTTTAATCAGTGCAAATTCGCTGTCGGTCAGTTTTGTTTCTTTATTTAAAATATCGCTTGGAATTAAGAATTTACCAACATCATGTAAAGCGGCTGACAATGTCAGGGTATCTAAATCAGCCTCACTGAAATGTAACCATTTTCCTAACATTCTTGCAATCATTGCAACATTCAGGGAATGTGCAAAAATCGGATCGTCAATCTGACGCAGATTATGAATCATATCAAAGAACTGAATGGAGGTTCTGGTTTCTGAGATTAATAGTTTTGGAATCTCAACCAACTCCGTAGCGTGATTCATGGTTCTGGTATTGACCAACTCTTTTAAATAGTTGTTGAAATTTGTAATATGTCTGGTGTAATCAATCTGAAATTTTTGAAAGGAAGAACTTTTGCGAACTTTTTGGGAATATGATAATTCATGTTCCGGTGCAACGATCTTCTTTGGTTCTTCTTCTACGGTATCTTTGATATCAACGACAGACACGCTTTGAATATTGTAAAAAGACATACGCGTGATCAATGATTCTGTTAATACCGTATTTTTACCGATGATCAACTGACCTGCTTTTGTCTTTACAGGGGCAGCAGTGATCATACCCGGCTTTAAATCCTGTACTGTAATAACTCCCATGGTTAACTCCTATCACTCCGAAAACGAAGTATCCTTCGTATTTGCTAATACCTTCTTCTAAATGCTCTTAAAAACTTTCATATATAAAAAAGTATAAATATTTTCAGAAAATTGTCAATATAAAATGAAGCAAAAGACAGGAAAAGGCAGAAATACATTAAATTAGCTTGACTTTTTTAACAAAGGAGAGTAAAGTAACGCCTGTAGATTAATATATCTCTCTTATTCAGAGTGGTGGAGGTACAGAGGACCTGTGAAGCCACGGCAACCCCTTTTGATGGAAGGTGCCTGCCTGAGCGAGAAATCGAACAATAAGAGGAAGGAATTGTAAGATTCGTGTCCGCTTATCACAGCGGATTTTTTTATGCGGCAAAATTCAGTTGTCAAAACTATGTTTTACGAATGTGATTTGCCATCCTGCACCAAGAGATATTTCAAGTTTCCTTGTGCAGAACATTCCGATGAACCTCAGAAAGCAGAAATCATGTTCGCCAGTGGGCTCCATGATTTCTTGAGTTTCATCTCCATTGCACAAAAAGAAACTTTCCATATCTTCTTTGTGCAGGATGGGTTATCACTTTGAAATATAGTTTTGACAATTGAAGATACATAAAAAATGATATGTGTTGTAATGTAAGAAAATCCGCAGGAGAGATACGATGACAAGGAGGAAAAAGATGGACAAGAGACTTTTTACATCAGAGTCAGTAACAGAGGGACATCCGGACAAAGTCTGTGATGCAGTCTCTGACGCAATTTTAGATGCACTGATGGCACAGGACCCAATGAGCCGTGTGGCATTTGAGACAGCAGCATGTACAGGATTTGTACTGGTAACAGGTGAGATTACAAGTAAAGCAGATATTGATATTCCAAAGATTGTACGCCAGACTGTCAATGAGATTGGCTACAATGATGCAGCAACAGGTTTTGACGGCAATACCTGTGCAGTGATGGTTGCAGTAGATGAGCAGTCAGCAGATATTGCAATGGGCGTAGATAAGGCATTAGAAGCAAAAGAAAACAAAATGTCTGACGAAGAGCTTGAAGCAATCGGTGCAGGTGACCAGGGTATGATGTTTGGTTATGCAACAAACGAGACAGAGGAATATATGCCATATCCGATTTCTTTGGCACACAAATTAGCATTACAGTTAACTAAGGTTCGTAAAGACGGTACTTTAAAATACTTAAGACCGGATGGAAAAACACAGGTATCCGTTGAGTATGATGAAGCAGGAAAACCGGTACGTCTTGAGGCAGTGGTACTTTCCACACAGCATGACCCGGATGTAACGCAGGAGCAGATACATAACGATATTAAAAAATATGTATTTGATGAGATTCTTCCAAAAGACATGATTGATGCAGAGACAAAATTTTTCATTAATCCAACCGGAAGATTCGTAATTGGTGGACCACACGGTGATGCAGGTCTTACCGGACGTAAAATTATCGTAGATACCTACGGCGGATATGCCCGTCACGGCGGCGGAGCTTTCTCAGGAAAAGACTGTACAAAGGTTGACCGTTCTGCAGCTTACGCAGCACGTTATGTTGCAAAGAACATTGTAGCAGCAGGACTTGCAGAAAAATGTGAGATTCAGCTTTCCTACGCAATCGGTGTTGCACAGCCGACATCTGTTATGGTAGATACGTTCGGAACCGGAAAACTTTCCGATGAGAAGTTAGTGGAAATTATTCGAGAGAACTTCGACCTTCGTCCGGCAGGAATTATCAAAATGTTAGATTTGAGAAGACCAATCTACAAACAGACAGCAGCATACGGACACTTTGGACGTAATGATTTGAATCTTCCATGGGAAGCATTAGATAAAGTGGATGAGCTGAAAAAATATCTGTAAATTTTTTAAAAAAGTTGATATAAGATAGCGGGAACAGTCCTTTTTTCTAAAAACAGAAAGAAGGGCTGTTTTTTATAAAAAGTTTAGAATTCTTTTTGAAAATAGCCATAGGATTCCGTAAGATTCGTGTTATAATAAAAATTGTGAGAGGAAATCTATTATGAAGCTTAGAACAAGACTATGTATTGCTTTTTGTATTTTAATATTTATTCCGCTTCTTTTAACCGGTATGGCAGCATTCGGGGTCTACAGGACACAGTCTTATGCATTTGAACAGGCAAAGGATGTGCTGGTGGATATTGGATTTTCGGTATTGCTGATTTTGATATTTACGGCAGCACTGATGACTGTTTGGATTTACCGGGCAATTATTGATCCGATCCGTAAACTGGAAAAGGCGGCACAGGAGATACGGGATGGAAATCTGGACTTTGAGATTGAAGTAAAGGGAAATGATGAGATCAGCGAATTGTGCCAGAGCTTTGAGCAGATGCGGGAGCAGTTGAAGCAGTCGTCAGAGGAACGGGTGTTGAATGAGAAAGAAAACCGGGAACTGATCAGTAATATTTCCCATGACTTAAAGACACCGATCACTGCGATCAAAGGCTATGTCGAAGGAATTATGGACGGAGTGGCGGATACACCGGAAAAGATGGAGAAGTATGTCCGTACGATCTACAATAAGACCAATGAAATGGATCTTTTGATCAATGAGTTAACAATCTACTCTAAGATCGATACCAACCGTATCCCTTACAATTTCAGTAAGATCAATGTGGCAGAATATTTTGAGGACTGTGTAGAAGAGATCGGCATGGATCTGGACTCAAAAGGGATCGGTCTTTCTTATATCAATTATGCAGAGGATGATATTGTAGTCATTATGGACCCGGAGCAGATCCGGCGTGTCATACATAACATTATCAGCAACTCCGTAAAATATTTAGATAAACAGAATGGTTTTATCAATATCCGTGTGCGGGATGTCGGGGATTTTGTCCAGTTTGAATTTGAGGATAACGGACGCGGCATTGCAGCAAAGGATCTGCCGTATATTTTTGAACGTTTTTACCGTGCAGAGAAATCCCGGAATTCTGCAACAGGCGGAAGCGGGATCGGTCTTTCCATTGTGAAAAAGATCATTGAGGATCACGGTGGAAAAATCTGGGCAACCAGCAAAGAATCAAGCGGAACAACGATGTATTTTGTGATCCGTAAATATCAGGAGGTACCAAATGAGCAGAATATTGATCATTGAGGATGAGGTCGCAATTGCAGATTTAGAGCGTGACTATTTAGAACTCAGCGGCTTCACGGTAGAGATTGAGAATACAGGAGATGTAGGATTAGCGAGAGCATTAAAGGAGGAGTTTGACCTCTTTATCTTAGATTTGATGCTTCCGGGCGTTGACGGATTTGAAATCTGCAAGAGAATCCGGGATGAAAAAAATACGCCGATCCTGATGGTGTCTGCAAAGAAAGAGGACATTGACAAAATCCGTGGGTTGGGACTTGGAGCAGATGATTACATTACCAAGCCGTTTTCACCAAGTGAGTTAGTGGCAAGGGTCAAAGCACATCTGGCACGTTATGAGCGGTTGATCGGAAGTGCCGTGGAAGAGAATAAGGTGATCGAGATCCGTGGACTTAAGATTGATACCACTGCACGCCGAGTGTGGGTAAACGGAGTGGAGAAGAATTTTACAACAAAAGAGTTTGATCTTCTGACCTTCCTTGCCAGTCATCCGAACCATGTATATACCAAGGATGAACTTTTCAGCGAGATCTGGGATATGGAATCTATCGGAGATATCGCAACGGTAACTGTGCACATCAAGAAAATCCGTGAGAAAATTGAATATGATACCTCAAACCCACAGTATATTGAGACAATCTGGGGTGTGGGATATCGTTTCAAGATGTAATGAAAAAGAATAAAAGGAAAGAGATTACAGTATGATAACCAGTACAGGAAATGCCAGGGTAAAACAGCTTGTTACATGGCAGAAAAAGAGAAAGGCACGTGATGAAGAAGGCGTCTATATCGTAGAAGGGATCCGGATGTACCGGGAAGCTCCGCGTGCGCAGGTGAGAGAGGTTTATGTATCGGAGCAGTTTTACAGCCGATATGGAGAAGAGCTGGGACTTTCGGCATGGGGAAGACAGATGGAAATCCTGTCAGATCATGTATTTTCCCACGTGTCAGATACAAAGACACCACAGGGGATCCTGCTTGTGATGGAGCAGAGGAGCTGTGAGATATGTGAGATGCTGGATCTGGACGCGCAGGGAAGGAAACCGCTTCTGATGGTGCTGGATAATCTGCAGGATCCGGGAAATCTGGGAACCATTCTCCGTGCGGGGGAAGCGGCAGGCGTAACCGGCGTGATCATGAGTCACGACTGTGTGGATATTTACAATCCTAAGGTGATCCGTTCAACGATGGGATCGGTTTACCGAATGCCGTTTGTGTATGTAGAGCATTTGCCAGAAACCCTGGAAGTACTTGCAGAAGCCGGGATTCATTCCTATGCGGCACATCTGAAAGGAAAGAACAGCTACGATCAGGAGGATTACACAAGAGGGACAGCATTTTTAATTGGAAATGAGGGTAACGGACTTCGGGATGAAGTGGCAGATGTAGCAGAGTGTTATATCAAGATTCCGATGTGTGGAGAGGTAGAATCACTGAATGCGGCGGTTGCATCTTCGGTTCTGATGTTCGAGGCGGCAAGACAGCGACGGTAGTGATGAGGGGAAATCAAGCGCAAAGGAGAGTGTGATTTGATGAAACCGATAATCGATTTAAATAAAGAATATGGATTGGTATTCGATGGAGGAGGAGCCAGAGGTGCGTATCAGATCGGTGCGTGGCGGGCTCTTTCGGAAGCTGGTGTGAAGATCAGTGCAGTAGCGGGTACTTCTGTGGGCGCCCTGAATGGCGCCCTTGTTTGTATGGGAGATCTGGAGAAAGCAGGACATATCTGGAAAGAGATGGCATTTTCCCGTGTTATGGATGTGGATGATGAGTTGATGGAACAGTTCTTTGATGGAGAGGCATCCATAAGAGAGATTTTGAAAGGTCTCTGGAAGAAGCTTGCAGATGGTGGAATTGATATTACACCGCTTAAGGAATTGATCCATGAGGTTGTAGACGAAGAAAAGATCAGGAAATGCGGAAAAGAATTCTGCCTTTTGACATTTTCTGTATCGGATATGAAGGAACTGGATCTGAGTATTGAAGATATACCGGAAGGTCTTCTGGAGGATTTTCTTCTTGCCAGCGCATATCTGCTTGGATTTAAAAATGAACCGCTGCACGGCAAGACATATATTGATGGTGGTGCGGTCAATAATGTGCCGACCGCGTCTCTTCTAAAAAGGGGATATAAGGATCTGATCCAGGTAAGGATCTTTGGCCCGGGAAGAGTGCCGAAGACGACGATTCCGGAAGACGGCTCTCTGCTGGAGATCGAACCGAGAGTAGGACTTGGCAGTATTCTCGAATTTTCGGCAAAGCGGAGCAGACAGAATTTGAAAATTGGCTATTATGATGCAAAAAGAGCGCTTTACGGGCTCACTGGATCGATTTACTATATTGAAGAAACACGAGAAGAGTGTTATTATGTAGAAATAATGAAGCTTTTGAGCGAACTTGAAAAGACGGAATATCGTTTCAAACTCAAGTTGCCGATCGGCTGTTCAGACAGAGAGTTGTTCTATGGAATGCTGGAGGCAAGTGCGAAGCTCATGAGAATTCCAAAATATAATATTTATACAGCAGATGAACTGTGGAATGAGACGAGCAGAAAGTACGGGACTCTTACAGATGAGGGAAAAGAAAAACTGCCGAAATTCGTCCATGCGATTGCAAAGCTGAGAAAGGACTACAAGATGAATTTAAAAGGAAGAAGTTTTTTGAAACTGGAAGATTATACACCGGCAGAGATTGAATATCTCGTTGACCTGGCAGGTGAATTAAAGGCAAAGAAGAAAGCAGGAATTAAAGGACACAGCCTGGAAGGAAAGAACATTGCCCTTATTTTTGAAAAGCCATCTACAAGAACCAGATGTGCATTTACCGTAGGAGCACAGGATGAAGGTGGAATCCCGACATACCTTGCAGGTAATGAGATCCAGTTAGGCGATAAAGAGAGTATCGAAGATACAGCACGTGTACTTGGAAGAATGTTCGATGGAATCGAATTCCGTGGATTTGAACAGAGATACGCAGATGTACTTGCAGAGTATAGTGGAGTTCCGGTATGGAATGGTCTGACAGATACTACACATCCGACACAATGTCTGGCTATGCTCCTTACCATGAAAGAAGAATTCGGACACCTGAAAGGTCTGAAGGTTGCATACCTTGGAGATGGACGTAACAACGTTGCGAACAGCCTTCTGGTAGGATGCGCCAAAATCGGAGTAGATGTAGCAATCGTTGCACCGAAGCCACTCTGGACTTCGGAATCTCTGTGGAAGAGATGTGACGAATATGCAAAAGAATCCGGAGCAACTATCGAGATCACCGATGACCTTGATGGTGTAAAGGGAGCAGATGTCATTTACACAGACGTATGGATTTCCATGGGTGAAGAAAAGAAAGAGCAGGAAAGAGAGCGTCTCGGAAAGCCATATCAGGTAAATGCAGCTCTGATGGAACGTACAGGAAAAGATACTACAATCTTCTCACACTGCTTGCCGGCGATCAAAGAAAAAGAAGTTACCGAAGAAGTATTTGAAGGACCACAGTCAAGAGTATTTGATGAAGCTGAGAACCGTCTCCATACAATCAAGGCAGTTATGGTTGCAACTTTAGGAGAGAATGAATAATAAGCATGAAAGCGGAGATATTAAAGATGCTCCGGCAGAGCGATGGGTATCTGTCGGGGCAGCAGCTCTGTGACCACTTTCAGGTGTCCAGGACTGCTGTGTGGAAAGCAATCAATCAGTTAAAAGAAGAAGGCTATGAGATTGAAGCCGTGAGAAACAAAGGTTATCGCATTGTGGATATTCCGGATCGGATTACCGCGGATGCGATAAAAAGCTGTCTGGAGACAAAATGGATGGCGAAAAATCTGGAGTATTATGACGAGATCGATTCGACTAATAACCGGGCCAAAGCACTTGGCGAGGCCGGAGGTGCAGATGGAACTCTTTTTGTTGCGGAGACGCAGACGGCGGGAAAAGGAAGACGCGGCAGATGCTGGCAATCACCGGCGGGCAGCAGTATTTCCATGTCGATTCTGTTAAGACCTGTGATGAATCCGTCAGATGCACCGATGTTGACACTTGTCATGGCATATGCGGCAACGAAAGCTTTGCGTGAAAAGACCGAGTTGGATATAGGAATCAAATGGCCGAATGATCTGGTCGTGAGTGGAAAGAAGATCAGTGGGATACTGACGGAGATGAGCGCAGAGATCGATTACATCAATCATGTAGTGATCGGAATCGGAATTAATGTCAATATGGAGTCCTTTCCAGAAGATATCGCAAAGACAGCGACTTCACTGCGGATCGAAGCGGGCAAAGAATTTCGCAGGTTTGAGCTGATCGTTGCGATCATGGAGCATTTTGAAAAAGCCTACGAAGCGGTCTGTGAGGCGGGAAATCTGGAGCCGATCATGGAAGATTATAACCGTCTGCTGGTAAACTGTGGGCGTCGGGTGCGTGTACTGGAACCGGAACATGAATATGATGCACTGGCACTGGGGATTGACAAGACCGGGGAATTGCAGGTAGAATGTGAAGACGGCAGCAGAAAGTCTGTCTTTGCCGGAGAAGTTTCGGTACGTGGAATTTATGGGTATGTATAGAAGGAGAATTTATGTATCAGGATAAGATCGTATTATGCGGAGCCAACTCTTACGAAGAAAAATTTTATATGAATCCGGATTTTGATAATCTGCCACAGCACATCAAAGATGAATTGAAGATCATGTGTGTGCTGTATGTACATGATGTCGGGGGAATCCTTACACTTGTATTTGAGGAGAATGGGGAGCTGGAATTTGAAGTGACTTCTGCAGAGGGAGATCCGATGTTTGACGAGATCGGAAGCCGTCTGAAGATCAAGGAGATTCAGACAGACGAGAAGAAGCAGGAGCTTCTGACACAGCTTCAGCTTTATTACAAAGTATTTTTTCTGGGGGAAGAGATTGAATGATAAAGACACTGACGATAGGAAATGTAGAGCTTCCGAACCGTTATGTGCTTGCACCGATGGCAGGGGTAACAGACCTGCCATTTCGTCTGTTATGCAAGGAACAGGGAGCAGGGCTTCTGTGCATGGAAATGATCAGTGCAAAGGCGCTCCGGTATAAGAATAAGAATACCAAGGCGCTGCTTGCGATCGATCCAAGAGAATACCCGGTATCACTTCAGCTTTTCGGGGAAGATCCGGACATCATTTCCGAGCAGGCAAAGCGGATCGAAGAACTTCCATTTCAGATCCTGGATATCAATATGGGCTGTCCGGTTCCAAAGGTCGTGCGCAATGGAGAAGGTTCGGCGTTGATGAAGGATCCGAAGCGAATCTATGATATTGTATATAAGACAGCGAGAGCGATCAAGAAACCGGTGACGATAAAGATCCGCAAAGGATTTGATGATACCTGTATCAATGCACCGGAGATTGCGAAGGTTGCAGAAGAAGCAGGTGCAGCGGCAATCGCAGTACATGGAAGGACCAGAGAACAGTATTACTCCGGAAATGCAGACTGGGAGATTATCCGTAAGGTGAAAGAAGCAGTGAAGATTCCTGTAATCGGAAATGGGGATGTGACAAGCGGACAGAAGGCACTGGATATGTTTGAGCAGACCGGCTGTGATGGTGTGATGATCGGAAGAGGCTGCCAGGGAAATCCATGGATCTTCAGGGAATTACTGGCATATGAAGAGACCGGATCCATTCCGGAAAGACCGGGCACAGACCAGATCCGGGAAACAATGCTGCGTCATGCAAGACTGCAGATCGAGTTCAAGGGAGATTATATCGGAATCCGTGAAATGCGCAAGCATGTGGCATGGTATACCAAGGGAATGCAGGGTTCTGCGAAGCTCAGAGATGAGATCAATCAGGTGGAAAGTTATGAAGAACTGGAGAACCTTTTAATGGAAAAAATCGGATAGACATAAAACGTGTTCTTTCGCATGAGAGAATGCGTTTTTGCATATATTAAACCAGCAAAGAATTGTTGACACAGCCGCCGGAAATATGTATAATAATGAAATTGTGAAAGTATCATTATTCTATGACAGATTAATTATTCAGATAGATGATTCAGGCATAAAAATGTCAGAGTAATATGGAACAGAAAAAGGAGCAGGAGACAGATGGAAGCAAAGAAAAAATTACTTACTTATGCTGGTTTAAAAGCACTGGAAGATGAACTTGAGAACCTCAAGGTTGTAAAACGTAGAGAGATTGCCCAGAAGATCAAAGAAGCAAGAGAACAGGGAGACTTATCAGAGAATGCAGAGTACGATGCAGCAAAAGATGAACAGAGAGACATTGAAGCACGTATCGAAGAACTGGAAGCAATTCTTAAGAATGCAGAAGTTGTAGTAGAAGACGAGGTCGATTTTGATAAGATCAATATCGGATGTACGGTAAAAGTATTCGACATCACATTTGATGAAGAGATGGAATTCAAACTGGTTGGTTCTACAGAAGCGAACAGTCTGGAAGGAAAGATTTCCAATGAATCACCGGTTGGCCAGGCATTGATGGGAAAACAGATCGGAGATGTCGTAACTGTAGAGACACAGGCTGGAGTAATGGAGTACAAGGTACTGGACATCAGCCGTTCATTATAAGAGACAGGCAGATACCCGTCGAAGAATAACAAGGACACAAGACTCAGGCCTCTCTTACACGGGAGGTCTGAATTCAGATAAGGAAGGAGAATAAAAAAGTGGCTAAGCAGCAGAACAATGGACAGGAACAGGACGTGAACCAGTTAAGAAAGGTTCGACGTGAGAAATTAGCAGACCTTCAGCAGAATGGAAAAGATCCATTTCAGATTACAAAATTCAATCAGACACATCACTCATTGGAAGTGAAGAGTCTGTATGAAGCACATGAAGCAGAACTTTTAAAAGACCACCAGACACCAGACGTAGAGGGAATGAATGAAGAGCAGGCGAAAGAGGTTCTGAAGAAAGATTATGAAGAGAGAAGAAGTATCATGGATGCCAATCCAATCCACGTAGCAATCGCAGGACGTATGATGTTCAAGAGAGTTATGGGTAAAGCTTCTTTCTGTAACATTCAGGATCTTCAGGGAAGCATCCAGGTATATGTTGCAAGAGATGCGATCGGAACAGAATCTTATGCAGATTTCAAACGTTCTGACATCGGTGATATTTTCGGATTAGAAGGATTTGCATTCAGAACAAGAACCGGAGAGATCTCTATCCATGCAGAGAAGATGACACTTCTTTCCAAGAGCTTACAGATCCTTCCGGAGAAGTTCCACGGATTAACAGATACAGATACACGTTACCGTCAGAGATATGTAGACCTGATCATGAATCCAGAGTCAAAAGAGACATTTATCAAACGTTCTAAGATCCTCAAAGAGATCCGTAACTTCTTAGACGGACGTGGATTCATGGAAGTAGAGACTCCAATGCTGGTAAGCAACGCAGGTGGAGCAGCTGCAAGACCATTTGAGACACATTACAATGCGCTGAATGAAGATGTGAAACTCCGTATTTCTCTGGAATTGTACCTGAAGAGACTGATCGTCGGAGGACTTGAGAGAGTATATGAGATCGGACGAGTATTCCGTAATGAAGGTGTAGATACACGTCACAATCCGGAATTCACACTGATGGAATTATATCAGGCATATACAGACTATGAGGGAATGATGGAACTGACAGAGAGTATGTTCCGTTACCTCGCAGAAAAAGTGTGCGGAAGCGCAGTTATCAGCTACAACGGAACAGTTATCGATATGGCAAAACCATTCGAAAGAATTTCTATGATCGATGCTGTTAAGAAGTATGCAGGTGTTGATTTTGCAGAAGTTAAGACAGACGAAGAAGCTAAAGCATTAGCAGATGAGCATCATGTAGAATATGAAGAACGTCACAAGAAGGGTGACATCCTGAACCTCTTCTTTGATGAGTTCTGTGAAGAGAAGATGATTCAGCCAACATTTGTAACAGATCATCCAATCGAGATTTCACCACTGACAAAGAAGAATCCGGAAGACCCGAATTATGTAGAGCGTTTTGAGTTGTATGTATACGGACGTGAGATGTGTAATGCATACTCAGAGTTAAATGACCCGATTGATCAGAGAGAACGTTTTGCAGCACAGGAAGAAGCATTTGCAGCCGGTGATGAAGAGGCAAACCACACAGATGAAGATTTCCTGAATGCACTGGAAATCGGTATGCCGCCAACAGGTGGAATCGGATACGGAATCGACAGACTGGTAATGCTGCTGACAGATGCTCAGGCTATTCGTGATGTGTTATTATTCCCGACAATGAAGTCACTGGACGCTGACAAGAAAGCTTCCAAGACTTCCGAAGCAGCTC
>OLJW01003287.1_pt1 | contig 12583 bp, 9 predicted proteins | sample 1603411 | NCBI WGS metagenome assembly OLJW01 (sample SAMN04168659, study PRJEB22393) | human gut metagenome | biome: human gut microbiome; feature: stool | host: Homo sapiens | collected 2014-05-12 | reverse complement strand
TTCAATCATCTGATCAAAATAAGCCTCGCTTCCGATCACCTCCGCATTTGCCGATGTATAACAGCAGGAGATGCCGAAGGGCAGCTTCCTTTCCTTCAATATGTTCATGGCGCGGATGATCTTCTGATAGGTTCCATCTCCCCTGCGGGAATCGGTGGCCTCTTCAAATCCCTCTATGCTGATAGCCGGCACGAAATTCTTCACCCGGAGCATTTCTTCCGCAAACGCTTCATCAATCAGCGTTCCGTTTGTGAACGTGGAGAATACGCAGTCCGGATGCTCCTCGCACAGACGGATGACTTCCTCTGCAAGCTTGATTCCGCCTTCGCCACCTTTTGCCCATACCTCTGAAAGTGCTACGTTTACGCCAAGCTCCTTGCATTTTGCTTCCACAAAATCAAGCTCTGCCTTGGTATCGGTCGGGAATGCGTTAATAGCTACCACACATGGGAGCTTATATACATTTTTGATATTGCTTACATGCTTCAGAAGGTTCGGGATACCTTTTTCAAGAGCCTCGAGGTTCTCATTGTTAAGATCCGCTTTTGCAACACCGCCATTATATTTCAGAGCACGTACGGTTGCTACGATAACAACGGCACTTGGTGTAAGACCTGCCATACGGCACTTGATATCCAGGAATTTCTCAGCTCCAAGATCAGCACCGAATCCAGCCTCTGTGATGGCATAATCAGCAAGCTTCATAGCCATCTTTGTAGCTGTTACGGAGTTACATCCGTGAGCGATGTTTGCGAATGGTCCGCCGTGAACGATTGCCGGAACATGCTCCAGTGTCTGAACAAGGTTTGGTTTCAGGGCATCTTTCAGAAGTGCTGTCATAGCACCCTCTGCATGAAGATCACCAGCTGTTACCGGTTTCTGCTCTGACGGTTTGCCATATGTATAACCGATGATGATTCTGGAAAGTCTTTCTTTCAGGTCTTTGATATCACTTGCCAGACAGAGAACTGCCATGATCTCAGATGCTACGGTAATGTCATATCCGTCCTCACGCGGCATACCGTTTGTTCTTCCGCCAAGTCCATCTACTACATTACGAAGCTGACGGTCGTTCATATCCACGCAACGTCTCCAGGTGATCTTTCTTGGGTCGATGTTCAGCTCATTTCCCTGGAAAATATGGTTGTCGATCATTGCTGCAAGAAGGTTGTTTGCCGCACCGATTGCATGGAAATCACCGGTAAAATGAAGGTTGATATCCTCCATCGGAACTACCTGTGCATAGCCGCCGCCTGCCGCACCACCTTTGACACCGAATACCGGTCCCAGGGATGGCTCACGAAGAGCTACCATAACATTTTTTCCAAGTCTCTGCATTCCATCTGCAAGACCTACCGTTGTAGTTGTTTTTCCTTCCCCGGCCGGTGTCGGGTTGATAGCTGTCACAAGAATCAGTTTGCCGTCTTTTTTGTCTGTTTCTTTCAGGAGATTATAGTCGATCTTTGCTTTGTATTTACCATACTGCTCCAGATATTTGTCATCAATACCTGCTTTCTCTGCAATCTTGGTAATTGGCTCCATTGTGCACTCCTGTGCAATCTCGATGTCACTTTTAAATCCCATAATGTTCTCCTTTCTCCGCTGCAACCGTCTGCATCTTTTATCCCATAAAAAAGAGCAGTATCTGAAGTTTTTCAAATACTGCCCAGACGGTCGACTCATCGAATCTCCGGCTCCCTCGTGGTTATCCCACAACTCCGTCAGTCACCGAAGACTTTATTAATTTGATGATTGAATACTAACATATTTATTAGTACTTGTCAAGAAATTATCAAATTATTTTTTCACTTTTAAAGTGAGCTAAGTCTAATTTTCTGAATCATTTCCGTTCTATGTATTAGTTTTCTCTCCAACATTCGTACATATCTTTTTTCATCAAATCCTCTGTTATTTAATCGTATCTTGTACTGGTCATCCGTTAATGCGACTGTCCAGACGCCATAAACATATTACCACACTTATGAAATCAAATCTGCAAATCCTGTAGATACCAGGAATAATATCAGCATTACAACCGGCACTACATAACGGATCATAAAGCGATATAACCCTGCCCGTTTGAAGTGTTCCCCATTTCGTTCCACTTCTCCTATGATCCAGTCAGGGCCGATCACCCAGCCGATCAGAATACTTGTCAAAAGTGAGATAAACGGCATCAGAAAACTGTTGCTGATATAATCCATCACATCCAGCAGCTGTCCAACGGAACCATTTGGCAGTTTAAGTTCAAAATACAGTTTGTTATAACCAAGGCAGATCAGCACTGCTGTAACAAGAGAATAGATTCCGACAGCACCACACATTTTCTTACGGGGTTTGTGATAGAGTTCCATGCAGTTTGCAACCAGTGTCTCCATGACAGACACGCAGGAAGTCAGTGCCGCAAATCCCATCATCAGGAAAAATGCAATTGCCACCGGACGGCCAAATACTCCCATGGCATCAAAAACCTTTGGCAGTGAGATAAATATCAGGCTTGGGCCGGAAGCCATTCCATCCTTTCCGAGAAATACAAAAACAGCCGGTATGATCATCATTCCTGCAAGAAACGCAACGCCGGTATCAAAGATCTCAATCTGATTTGTTGCTTTATTTAAATTAACTTCATTTTTCACATAAGAACCATATGTGATCATGATTCCCATAGATACACTTAAGGAAAAGAATAACTGGCTCATCGCATCCAGAAGGATCTCCAGGAAGCGTTTTACCGTCAATCCATGAAAATCCGGTTTGAGGTAAACAGCCAGCCCCTGCATACCGGTGCGGACAGTTCCATCCGTATCAGTATGGGACAGTGTCAGTGAAAAAATCGCAATGATCACAATCAGAAGAATCAGCCCCGGCATAATGATCCTGGAAAACTTTTCGATTCCCTTTTCCACACCACGAAATACGATCCAGGCAGTCAGTGCCAGAAAGATCAGCATAAATACAACGGGTGCAATATCTGATGTAATAAATGATGTAAAGTATACATCTGAAGCCGCATCTTTCCCATCAGAAATAATATAAGTAAAAAAATATTTTACAATCCATCCACCGATAACAGAATAATAGGTCATGATCAATGCCGGAACCATAAACGTTAAATGTCCTAAAAATTTCCACTTTGGATCAAGAGATTCAAAAGCCCTCAATGCATTTTTCTTTGTCTTTCTCCCAAGTGCTACATCCGTTGTCAACAGTACAAATCCAAAAGTCAGTACCAGTACCAGATAAACCAGCAGGAAAAGTCCTCCGCCATCTTTGGCACAGAGATATGGAAATCTCCAGATATTTCCAACTCCTACTGCACTTCCGGCTGCCGCCAGGACAAAGCCTATTGAGCCGGAAAAGCTACTTCCTTTTTCTTTCATTTCAATTTCCCCTCTTCAAGTATATATTTGATATAGGCTGAAACCTTCAGCCTAACAGCCATATCTTACCTTAAATAAAGATAAGTGCAAATGGCAGAAGTTTCTTTTTACGAAATTTTATCTCAAAAAAGTTTCTTACTACTTTACAAAATACCGGTTTTTCCGATATAATCGTATACAATAAAAATTAATAAGAAAAATAGATAGTATGAGGAAACAAAATGAGTAATTTTACCTGTTATGTAGGTGAACAAATAAGAAAATACCGAAAAGCCGGAAAGATGACTCTGCAGGATCTGGCAGATGCCATCCATAAAAGTCGAGCTACCGTATGCAAATATGAAAATGGAGATATCTCCGTTGATATCGAAACTTTGTATGATATCAGCCAGATTCTCCAGGTATCTATGTCCCAGCTTACCACTGGTCTTCCTGAAACAGCCAGTAAACCGTCCAATGCACCGGGAAAAGGACAAAAAAGCCCATTTTTTCAGGCACAGCGGCTATATTTTTACTTTTACGATGGACGCTATCAGCGTACGAAGGATGGCGTCATCGATATTTATGAAAAAAAAGGCGAATCCGGAAAATACGAAGCAACCTTAACGATCTGTTCTGTTTCTGCCAACGGAAGAAGCAGTGAGATTTTTTACACCGGAAAAGTTCTTTACAGTGATATGCTGATCCGTTTTTCCTTTGTAAATCAGTATAACCCACTGGAAGAAGATCTCCTGTACATTTTTAATCCTCTGGAGCTTCGAGATTTTACAACAGGACTTTTGTGTGGGATTTCCAGTGCGGATCTGATGCCCTGCGCATTCAAATGTGTGATCACTTTAAAACCACAAGAGCTTACCGAAGCGTTCCGCCACCAGCTGCTTTTTACAAAAAAAGATCTGAAGCGCTGGGAACAGCTGAATATGTTACTGATAGATAATATGGAAAAGTAGTTTTCTGCAAAAAACGGTACACCTTATATTTTATAAGCTGTACCGTTTTCGTATTTTTCTGTATCAGGGTTTGCCTGCAAACCCACACCGGATCGCCTGTGTCGGACATATCTTTTTACATCTTCCACATCGGATACATTCTGTACTGTTTGGATTTTCCGTCGGATCGACCTCCATCTGGCAGATATTCCTGCATTTTCCGCAGTGAACACATTTTTCTTTATCTACTCTGTAACGAAAAACGGAAACTTTATTAAATACCGAATAAAAAGCTCCCAGCGGACAGATATACTTACAGAATGGCCGGTATATCATAATTGATAAGATAATGGTGATCACCAGGATTGTATTTTTCCACATGTACAGCCAGCCTACTGCACTTCGCATGGATTTGTTCAGCAGCACCAGAGGGATACCTCCTTCCAGTGTTCCTGCCGGGCAGATCAGCTTGCAGAAATATGGTGCTCCCTGGCCCATGATATCTACTACAAACATGGGAAGTATGATCACAAATACAAGAAAGATCACATATTTCAGTTTTCGCAGAAGCTTATCTCCCCGAAATGTCCGGATCTTCTTTGGAAAAGGAATCTTGTTCAACAGATCCTGGATCAGTCCAAAGGGGCAGAGAAATCCGCACACCAGTCTTCCAAGCAACGCTCCTACAAAGATCAGAAATCCAGCTACATAATATGCCATCTTGAAGTTCCAGCTTCCGATCACAGCCTGAAGGGAACCAATGGGACAGGCCCCTCTTGCCCCGGGGCAGGAATAACAGTTCAGCCCCGGAACACAGACATTTTTCAGTTTTCCGGTATAGATCTTTCCAGTCACAAAGCCTGATATGTGACTGTTTGTAAGGGCCGCCCACAATGCCTGGATCCCATGCCGCGGCCATTCATTTATTTTCATCTTCTTATTATCCAATGCCAATACACTCCATACAGATGTTGATCGCTTTTGTAAAAACTACAGACACTTCGCCCCTGCAGATTCCCAGTATCATCAGTAAAATTCCCAAAACCGCCAGAGCAGGTCCGATCCACCTGGATTCTGTTATTTTCCGAATCATTTTTCCACTCTCCATAATGATCATCTTTTACTTTGAAACGTTTTTAAGCTCTTTTTCCACGATTTCCTTCCATTCGTCCAGTGTATGGCTTCCTGTATAGGTATCGCCTACAATGTTTCCATCTTTGTCAACAAAAAATGTTTCAGGAAATGCGGAAATCCCCTGCAGACGGCCGTTCATCATAGTAGTATCCGGTATCAGGAACGGATATTTTGCTTTTGTTTTTTCCTGAAGAATGCCTGCTTTTTTTACAGCCTCTTCGTCCTGATTTCCCTTTTCATCTGTAGTATCAAGCACCACGCCTGCTACTCCGACGCCTTTATCTTTCATTTCTTTATAGAGCTCCTGAAGTTCCGGGATTTCTTTTACGCATGGTGAGCACCAGGTTGTAAAAACATTTACCAGCGTCAGGTCATAGTCACTGAATACTTTTTCTGTATATGTTTTTCCATCTATTCCTGTTGTTTCAAATTTTCCTACAGATTTTACATCCTCCGGGTTGACGCTGGTATCCTGTGGCTGGTCAAACACAGAAATATTCTGATACGGTGTCATTTCCGTAATGTCGGTTTTGATCTTTTCCAGCTCCTTTGTCAGCTTTTCATCTGCATCTTTGTTGGTGCTCAGATAATATTTGTATTTCCCGTCACTGCTGCTTCCAAGCTCTTTATGCTCTGTACAGCCAGTGATCTCATCCAGCTTTTTCTGTGAAGCTTCGTCATAAACGCCAATTGTGCCAATTCTGTCCAGACCTGCCACCCAGTCGTCATATCCGGTTCCCATCTTCTGTATTTCGGCATTTTTCTGTTCCTCTGTCATTTTGCTCCAGCTTACATAGGCATATGTCACTGCGTTGGTCTGATTCTCAAAATCTTCCGTGGTAAGCATTGCAATGCTCTGGTCCTTGATCTGCTTTAACAGCTCCTTCGAAAGCGAAAGCTTCAGTCCCAGAAACGGATATTCATAAGAATCCTGTGCCTTGCAGGTTACGTCGGAAGGCTTAAATGTACCTGCTACCAGATCTGATGAAACTGCCTCTCCATCCACCGCCATTGCCTCTCCGATCTCTGCTGTTTCCGTGCTTTCTGCCGCTGTTACCGGTACGCTTCCAAATGCAGATATTCCTAATACCGCTGCTGCCATAAGTGCTGTTATTTTCTGTGTTCTTAATTTCATTGTTTATATTCTCCCTTCTGATATCACCGGCCCATATCCGGAACCGGCGTATATTTTATATGTTAATTTTGTTCTCTGTAGCCTTACTATATCATCCCCTGTATAAAATCTCTGTTAAGAAATAAAAAAATTTACAGGAATTTTATGCTATACATGATATGATAGATAACAAAGCAAAATCAACTGTTTTTTAGGAGAATTTATTATGCATATATTGATAATCGAAGATGAAAAGCAGCTCTGCCAGTCTATTGCGGAGGGACTTCGCATGGATGGCTATGAAGCGGACACATGTTTTGACGGGGATGAAGGACTGGAATTATGTCTGGTGGAAAATTATGATCTCATCCTTCTTGATCTGAACCTTCCAGGCGTTGATGGTCTGGAAATCCTGCGCCAGTTTCGGGAATCCGATACTTCCACTCCCGTTTTGATCCTCTCTGCCAGAGGACAGATCCAGGACAAGGTTGAAGGGCTTGATCTCGGTGCCAATGACTATCTCACAAAGCCTTTTCATTTTGAAGAGCTGGAGGCACGGATCCGAAGTCTGACACGAAGGAAATTTATCCAGCAGGATGTATGTCTGCAATGCGGACGTATCAGCTTTGATACCCGTACAAGAAAGGCCAGTATCGATGGACTTCCTCTTTCTCTGACCCGAAAGGAAAGTTCTCTTCTGGAATATTTCCTTCTTCATCAGAACCGTATCATAAGCCCAGAAGAAATGATCGAGCATATCTGGGACGGAAGCGTCAACAGTCTCAGCAATTCCATTCGTGTCCACATTTCTTCTCTTCGAAAAAAGCTGCGCACGGCTCTCGGCTTTGATCCAATACAGAATAAGATCGGCCAGGGTTACATTTTAACGGAGGATATACAATGAAAAAAATAACCGGAAAGCTTTCTCTTCAATGGCGTCTGACACTGATCACCGCACTGCTTATGACAGTCACCTGCATTCTGATGTATTTTTTTATCAGCCAGTCTGCAGTTGCCGGAATGGAGGATCTGGGAGATTACATGATACGGATCGATAACACAGATTCTACTCCCATCACCTTTAATATGAATCCCTCCGTCTTATTTCCGGAGCTTTCCGATCAGCTGCAGCTGACCAAAAAACTTTTTCTCACCAAAGGACTCATGGTAACAGGGATCATCATCCTTCTCAGCAGCATCTGCACTTATTTTATCAGCCGTCAGGCATTACTTCCGCTTCGCAGACTCAGCCAGGAGGTAAACCAAATAGAGGTCCAGAACCTTTCAGAGGCTCTTGAAGTTCCTGCTACCAATGACGAAATTTCCCGCCTGACAATTTCATTTAACAAAATGCTCGCACGCCTGGATGAGGCCTTTACTGCACAGAAGCAGTTTTCTGCCAATGCAGCCCATGAGCTTAGGACTCCTCTTGCCGTTATCCAGACAAATCTGGAGGTCTTTGCCCGCAGGGAAACACCTGCTTTAAAGGATTATCAGGAGATTTTTTCCATGCTCCAGGAACAGACCGGGCGACTTTCCCATCTGGCTGAAATCCTCCTGGATATGACCGGTGTACAGACTGTTGAACGTTCCGAAAGGATCTCTCTGGCAGCACTGACGGATGAGGTTTTCTGCGACCTGGCTTCCGTAGCGGAACAGAAAGAAGTTGAACTGATCCAGCAGGAAGGGGACTGCATCATTACCGGAAGCTATCTGCTGCTGTATCGCGCTGTGTACAATCTTGTGGAAAATGCGATCAAATACAATCACTCCGGTGGAAAAGTAACCGTAAATATCCATCCTTCTGAAGAAATAACAGATACATCCACGTCTGTCAATTACGTCTTTCTTGAAGTCTCCGACACCGGAATCGGCATTCCTCCTGAATATCAGGAAAAAATCTTCACCCCGTTCTTCCGTGTGGACAAATCAAGAAGCCGTGCTATGGGAGGTGCCGGCCTGGGGCTTGCACTTGTCAGTGAAATTGTCAGACAGCATAACGGACAGGTAAAAGTACTGGAAAGCAGCAAAAAGGGCAGCATGATCGCAATTATGCTGCCAGTCTGAACATGTTTGTATTACATTCACTTTATATGCTCATGAACGCAATCGCTTTGCGATCTGCGTTCAAATCCGAGTATATTTTCTCAACAATACTGTCTGTATCCATTTCGCAGGTAATAGACTGTTCCCTGAGAACTGAAGAAAAATCTTTTTCTCTCCACCATCTGCGCATATCTTTTTCACCAAATTCTCTGTTTCTTGTATTATGTCGTCTCACGGTTTCTTCGAACGACAGATCAAAATAAACAGTCAAAAACAATATCTGATTTTCTCATCCTTTCGTTATCCTAGCAGAAATATCTGATTCCGGCAACTCAAAAAAAGCCTGGAAGAAATCAGCCACAGGCATTTTATTTCTTCCAGGTTTTTCTGTTTTCTGATTCTCAGTCAGCTGTCTTTGATCCGGCAGCTGATACAGCTCTGCATCCAGTTACATTCAGACTTATTCTGCCTGTGGTTTGCTTACCTGTGCTGTATCATTCTTTACTCCGGCAGATTTTTCGGCATGCTCTTTCACAAGATTCCGTCCAAGTAGAGTCAGGCATACCAATGCGATCACTGCAAAAACAGCTCCGATCCCAAATACCACGTTCATCTCATAACCTTTGCTACTCACCAGACCGGAGATCGCCGGTGCGCCAAAGGTTGCAAATACAATGCCGAACATGACAAATCCGTAATTCTCCCCGGTGTGCTTCATTCCGAAAATAGAGCTTGTCAGGGACGGGAAGCTTCCCATGATGCCGCCGTAGCAGCCGTACATCAGCACAACAGCAACCGTTACTGCCAGGGATCTTGATACAGCGAGAACTCCCATAGCGATCACTGCCACGATCAGCACTCCTTTGATGCAGACGATCCTTCCCACTTTATCTGCCAGTGTCGGAAGCACCAGTCTTGCTCCCGCATTGACAATGGATCCAAGCATAACGGCGCTGACTGCCACTGCAGACGGGATCCCAAGGTCGATCTGGTAGGTCTGGGATACCGGTGAAACCATAAAATAAGAAATCAGTCCAAAGAACATGGTCGCAAGAAGAAGATAAAAATTTCTTGTACGCATCATCTCTCCGGATGTATACTGCTTCATCTCCGATGTTCCGGACTTTGCCGCAGAGCCACCTGCGTTCACCAGACTCTTATCGGGTGCCTGAAAAAAGATGCCGCACAGAATCCAGGAAACTGCGATGGCTGCCCCAATGATCAGAAAGGTTTTCTGCACACCCTCTGCCTCCAGCAGCTTTCGACTCAGCGGCGCCAGGAAAAATCCGCAAAGTCCGTTGGCAGTTACCACAACGCCGGAAGCAAATCCGGTACGGTCCGGGAACCATCTCTGCACAGTTGCCAAGATCACCGTGTAGATCATTCCCTGTCCAAATCCCTGCATCACGCCATAGGACAGATACATAGGAAGCGGTGTAGGAACGATCAGAAATGCAGATGCCAGGATTCCTGCCGCAAAGATCCCGCCTCCGATCCATACAATCGTCTTTTCCTTAAAGCGGTTCTGCATCCTTCCGCCTACGATATTTCCGAATACAAAGGTGCTCAGTGCCAGATAAAAGCACATGGATGCCTGTCCCTGACTCCAGCCTGCCTGCTCCATCACATAGGGCTGGTAAATAGACCATACATGGGGATATCCGGTAAAAAAGATCGCGAAAGCTCCAAATATCATAGTCAGCAGACGCTGTTTTTTCTGTATTCCTGTCATAATTTCCTCCTCTGAAAAAGATTTCAGGCCTGCTCTATATTCTCTGCTCACAGAATGCAGCCTGTTTCTGTACACACGATCTGCACGTTTTCCTGCACATTAGCTCCGCTTATCTTTGATATTTTCGTATTTGCGTGCCTTTTCTCTTTGTTTGCGTGTTAAATGCGTGTTAATTATGTTGTGTGTATGTTATCACACGCAGTCTGATTATGCAATATAAATTTACAGCTTTTTCTGTTTTCTCGTTTTTGTCCAAATTTTCCTGTTATTTCTTTGTATATTATTCACAATGGCTGTATTTCAAGCACGCATATGCACGCACATGTTTTTTATTTAAAAATACCGTCTTTATACGTTTTTTCATTTTATATTTCTTTATTTACGCAAAAAAGCACGCCATGTTGCAGGCGTGCTTTCGTAATTTTCTATGATTTCTGTTTCTTATTTGATTATCTTCAGCTCATATTCCCTGATTCCCAGGCCGATCTTTTCTGCCTGATCCAGGGTTGCCTTCCACTCAATATTCGGATTGGAATCCTTAAAGTGGTCATGGTGACAGTGCCATCCCGGCTCTGCCAGATGCTCTCCAAGCTGGCTGTTGGCGATCGGTGTTGCCTTCAGGCAGGCATCTGCACAGGCCTGATCCAGTGCAACCGGGTCAAAGCTTGCGAACATTCCGATATCCGGAAGGATCGGCGCATCATTTTCACCATGGCAGTCACAGTTAGGGCTGATATCCTGTACCAGTGCAATATGGAAATGGGGACGTCCGTGACAGACAGCCTGTGCATACTCTGCCATCTTGCGATCAAGAAGCTCGTTTGCACTGCTATTCGGATTGTATACGGCATCATAGCTGCAGGCCCCGATACAACGACCACAGCCTTTGCATTTATCGTAATCAATAACTGCTTTCTTGTTTACATATGTAATCGCATCACTTCCGCACTCTTTCGCACAACGGCGGCAGCCACGACAGACTTCTTCATTGATGGCCGGCTTTCCGCTGGCATGCTGCTGCATCTTTCCGGCACGGCTTCCGCATCCCATACCGATATTCTTCAGAGCACCGCCAAAGCCGGTTGTCTCATGTCCCTTGAAGTGGCTGAGACTGATAAAAATATCTGCGTCCATGATAGCATGGCCGATCAGGGCAGTTTTACAGTATTCTCCGTTCACTACCGGAACTTCTACTTCATCGGTTCCTCGAACTCCGTCACCGATGATGATCTGACATCCGGTTGTGATCGTGTTAAATCCATTAAGATTTGCACAGTCCAAATGCTCCAGTGCGTTCTTTCTGCTTCCCGGATAAAGGGTATTACAATCTGTCAAGAACGGCATTCCGCCCTGCTCCTTACAGAGATCTGCTACTACCTTTGCATAGTTCGGACGAAGGAATGCCATATTTCCAAGCTCTCCGAAATGCATCTTGATGGCTACGAATTTTCCATCCATATCGATATCTTTGATTCCTGCGGCAACGCAGAGTTTTTTCAGTTTGTCCAGCTGGCTGGTTCCCACCGGACAACGAAAATCAGTGAAATAAACTGTTGATTTTTCCATTCTGGTTTTTCTCCTGCTGATTCTTTTTATGTAATTACATTTATTTAAACTCTACACGTTTTTTCTGTTTCTGTCAACGGATACTCGCATTCGTAAAATTCCATCTATTTCTCCCATATTCCTTTACAAAATCCTTCATCTTATTACCCACGGAAAAGAACCTGGGAAAAATAACGGATCATTCCGTCGCTGGTCCAGCATAGCATTCCTGCAGCGTCTGCCATTTTCTGTGCATCCACACAGTAAGCGGACATGCAGGAATTATGTTTATAAGGTCCCGCACTCATGATCAGAAGATCAGTTATTCCCTCTTCTTTCATCTTCTCTGCCAGCTGTTCTGTCAGTTTGTTATGAGCAAGTTTTGCCTTTTTGTAGTCCATAAGGCCATCCTGCATTGTCTGGAGTATCAGCGTTTTTTCATATTTCAGCGCATGCTCTTTCATCTCCTCTACAGTGCCGCTCTGTGGTGGACATGCCGGGTTTTTATCATAATTCCCGCAAAGATTGTCCTCGCAGAAAACCCGGTATTCCGGCACAAATACAAGCTGATCGGTACTTATGACCGCTGCGTCGGAAAAACCAAGAGCTTTTGCTTCTTCAATAAGATTCATTTTTTCTCTCCTGTGTTTTTTTCTTTTATAGTGCCACATTTTATTTGTTTTTACAAGCTCTGACTTTCACT
>OLJW01003272.1_pt1 | contig 12626 bp, 9 predicted proteins | sample 1603411 | NCBI WGS metagenome assembly OLJW01 (sample SAMN04168659, study PRJEB22393) | human gut metagenome | biome: human gut microbiome; feature: stool | host: Homo sapiens | collected 2014-05-12 | reverse complement strand
TCTGGGGAAGGGCAGATGTATTTGCCAGGCGGGCGAAAAATGGAAGTTATTATCCGCAGTGTGATAATCGCTGGAAGGCTGTATGTCCGAAACAAAAGGGAGAAAAACAATATTGTGAGGAATGTGTAAATAAGAGCTGGACAAAGTTAAAACCGGAAAATCTTGTGGATCATTTGAACGGTTATCGGGAGGATGGTACGGATGTAATAGGCGTATATCCTCTGTTCCCGGATGGAACCTGCAGATTTCTTGTATTCGATTTTGATAATCATGAGAAAGGTGCGGAAATAAATGATTTTGCAAATGAAGACGAGGCCTGGCATGAAGAAGTGGATGCACTGCGCCTAATATGCAGGCAGAATGACATTCATGCACTGGTAGAAAGATCACGTTCCGGACGGGGGGCACATGTATGGATTTTTTTCCGAAGACCTGTGTCGGCATCGATGGCAAGAAATTTTGGCTTTTTACTGCTTGATAAAGGGGCAACTACAATTAATCTGAAATCTTTTCAATATTATGACCGGATGTATCCAGCCCAGGATACGGCAAATTCGATAGGCAATCTGGTTGCCCTGCCGCTGCAGGGACAGGCGCTTAAAAACGGAAACAGTGCCTTTGTGGATGAAAATTGGAATGCCTACCCGGAACAGTGGAAAACTCTGTTTCAGACAAAGAAATTGTCGCCTGAGGAAGTGGAACAGCATATTGAGGTGTGGCAGAGGGAATTATTTGTCCGGAAAGGGACAGAAGGCTGTATTGATAGCAAAAACCGCCCTAAGCCATGGAGACGGCATGATGATTTCATAGCATCTGATGTGACGGGAAAGTTGCACATTGTACTGGCGGATGGGGTCTATATTGATGCACTGAACCTGAAACCCCGCCTGCAGAATCAGATTCGCTGTCTTGCAACATTTGATAATCCTGTATTTTATAAAAATAAGCGGCTGGGTTATTCTAATTATTACAATTTCAGTACAATTTATTTGGGCCTGGATGTGGATGGATATATAAAAATACCGAGAGGGCTGCTGGAAAATGTAGCAGGCGAGTGCAGAAAATCCGGAATAGCTTATGATATCTCTGACCAAAGGGAGAAAGGACGGCCTATAAGAGTTGTTTTCGAGGGTGAACTTCGGGTACAGCAGGAGTTGGCGGCACAGAGGCTGCTGACTTTTGACAACGGAATTCTCAGTGCGGCAACCGCTTTTGGTAAGACGGTAGTATGCAGCTATCTGATTGCGGAGAGAAAGGTAAATACATTGATATTACTGGAAAGTACGGATTTGATTGCTCAGTGGGAGGAGGAGCTGGGGCGTTTCCTGGAAATAGACGAGGCACCGGTGGAATACCGTACCAAAACGGGACGGGTAAAGAAGCGTACAAGTGTTATTGGAACATTAAAAGCCGGAAAAGATACAATGACGGGCATTGTAGATATTGCCATGATTGGTTCCCTGTATAGAAAAGGTGCATTCCATGAAAAACTGAATTCTTATGGAATGGTTATCATGGATGAATGCCATCATGCCGCCTCTGCCACCGCGCAGGAAATCCTGAAAAGGGTAAATGCGAAATATGTATACGGAGTGTCTGCCACACCAATGAGAAGCGATAATCTTGAAAAAATCAATTATATGCTTTTAGGCCCGGTAAGGCACAGCTATACGGCGATGGAAAGAAGTGCGGATCAGGGGATAGATCATCTTGTTATTCCCCGATATACGAGAGTCATTAATAACAATGAAAATAAAGACGATATAAATGCAGCATACAGTCTTATCAGCGTAAGCACGGTAAGAAACCAGCAGATTCAGGAGGATATACAAAGCTGTGTGAATCAGGGACGAACACCTGTGATTCTTACAAGATATAAAGAGCATGCCAGGTTGATTTACGAAAGTATTCGGGAAGCTGCCGATTATGTATTTCTTTTGTATGGTGATAACTCAGCAAAAGAAAACGAAGCGGTACGCATGCAGCTAAAGGAAGTGCCAAGGGATAAGACCCTGATACTCGTGGCAACCGGGCAAAAAATCGGTGAAGGCTTCGATTATCCCAGGCTGGATACGTTAATGCTGGCTGCGCCGGTATCCTTTGCAGGGAGGCTGGAGCAGTATGTAGGACGTTTAAACCGGGACTATGAAGGGAAAAAGGATGTTATTGTTTACGATTATATAGATTCGTACATTACGAAGTTCGACAAAATGTATCTGAAACGGCTGCGTACATATAAAAAGATTGGCTTTCGTGTGATATCCGACTCAAACGCAGAGAAGCAGGAAGTGAATTCGATTTATGATTCCGGTAATTATTCTTCGGTTTTTGAACAGGATTTAATTGAAGCGGAACAGGAAATAGTGATATCAAGCCCACAGCTGGTACAGGAGAAAGTCAATCGGTTTATTTACCTGATGAAGGCAAGACAGGAGGTTGGGATTAAAATAACAGTTATTACAGAAAATCCTGAAAATACAGTTTATGGAAATACTGCTTTTTCCTATTCTCTTATGGAACAGATGAAGATAGCAGGGATCAATGTTAAGTTGGCTGAAGAAACAAATCATTTTGCGGTCATTGATCAGTTTTTGGTATGGCACGGCGGCATGAATCTTCTGGGAAAGGAGGATGCATGGGATAATCTTATCAGAGTAAAGGATGCAAAGGCAGCAGAGGAACTGTTGGCAATGGCCTTTGGGCTTCAGTAAATTAATAAAATACAGGTTACATATGTAATCGTGATAAAGCGGAATAGTTATTTTGGTACAAATGAAAGAGGATATATGGCAGGATTCCAGGTGAAAATTGTTTCGGAAGGGGCAACGCCCCGCTATGGCTCAGAGTGTTACTCACGGATCAGCTGAGTTTTGCAGATTTGCATAAAATTCTGCAGATTATATTTGGTTGGGAAGAGGAACATCTGCACGAATTTTCTTTCCAGCACAGCAGGGTAATGCGGGGCAAAGGCCAATTTACAATTGCAACAGATTATGACGAAGAGACAGATATTGGAGTTGATCAATTGGCAGGAGATGAGTAAATTTATGGACTGCCATGGACATTGCAGCAGAAGTTTTTCTATTTACTGTCTGACGGCATTTTAAAAAGCAAAAGGTGGTGGCGACGCTACGTGAATGATGCGGAGGTGCTTAAAAGAAATTAGAGTAAGAATTTATTGAAATGTCGTAGCGGTCCAGTCCCTTCAAAGTTATGAAATATCTTTTATACAGACGAATAGCGGCAGCGTCCCTTATATTGGTGGTGCTGCCGTTTGCTTTAGATAGTATGAACTATGTGTTTTCATCAAATGTCAATGTCCGCTTTTATATTTGCCTCCGTTGGAATCTTCCCCTTTATTCTGCTGTATCTGGAACGTTATAAAATAAAAAACAATTCCCTTGTATTTTATCTCTAACTAGAGTATTATATATCTATGTAGAGATAAAGGAGGTATGATAATGGACGCGATTGAACTAAAAATTTTGATCGGACTTCACCGTGTCAGTAATGAAATAGACCGGAGGACAACAAGAATTGTCAAATGTTATGGGCTGAGCATGGGGCAGTTTGCTGTTTTGGAAGCGCTCTTTCACAAAGGCGATCTGACCATCGGACAAGTTCAGGAAAAGATTCTCAGCACAAGCGGGACCATTCCAGTTATTATAAAAAATCTGGAAAAAAGGGGACTTCTGATTCGTCTGCCTGATGCCGGAGATAAGAGGAAATGTATTCTTCATATTACGGAGCAGGGAAGCAGCCTGATTCAGCAGGTTTATCCGGAAAACGAAGCTATGATTATTGAATCCATGCACAATTGGACCAATGATGAAAAATGCGAACTATTAAAACTATTAAAGAAATTTGGAGGTGGAACATGGAAAGAAAAGTAATTTATCAGGTAAAAGGCTCTCCGGCGGTAGACGGAGCCGGAGTCCATCTGGTGCGTGTTTTAGGACCTGATACTGTAAAAGAATTTGATCCTGTTTTGATGCTGGACTCTTTCGACAGTACCAATCCACCCGATTACACCGCAGGGTTTCCCATGCACCCTCATAGGGGAATTGAGACAATCAGTTATGTCTCTTCCGGGCAGATGATGCATCGGGACAGCCTTGGGCATTCTGATACAATCAGCAGCGGAGAGGTTCAGTGGATGACTGCCGGCTCGGGGATTTTGCACGAAGAACTTCTTCCGGCGGCTGAAAGATTGCTGGGTGTGCAGCTCTGGCTCAATCTTCCGGCAAAAGAGAAGATGACATCGCCCCGCTATCACAGCATCAAGAACGGAGAGATTCCAGAGATTCCCCTGAAAGGCGGGATGCTCAGACTTCTTGCCGGGAAATATCAGGAACAATCCGGTTTTTCAGGGACACATCTTCCCTTTGACTACTATGATATCCACCTCAACGCAGGAAGCGAGATTACCCTTACCACAGAATCGGATCGTTCTGTCATGCTCTTTACGCTGACAGGGAAAATCATGATCGGAGAAACCGCTGTGGAAGAAAAAACTGCCGCTAAACTCTCATCAGGAACCAGTGTATCAATAAAGAGTTTACAGAAGCCGGCACAGGTGCTTTTTATGAGCAGTGAAGCATTAAACGAACCGGTGGCCTGGGGCGGCCCTGTTGTTATGAATACCCGGGAAGAACTGCAGGAGGCATGGAAGGAATTGGAGAATGATACATTTGTCCGCCGTACATAATTACCGGATACGGTGCAAAATGAAAGGAGATTTTTTATGAAAATCACAGAAGCTTTAAGGGTACGCAGAACATATTACGCAATTAACAGAGAGTTACCTGTTTCTATCGACCGGGTAATTGATATGACGAAAGAGTTAACGGAACTGGTTCCCGACGCCTATAATATGAAGAGCAGCAGAGTGGTTGTCGTATACGGTGAAAAGCAGGATCAGCTCTGGAACAGGATATATGATGTTTTTGAAGGTAAAATTGCCCGTGATAAAATCGACAGTTTTCGTGCGGGCAGCGGTACAATCCTCTACTTCTATGACAGAAAGGTCGTGGAGAATTTCCAGAAACAGTTTCCTCGCTATGCAGACAATTTCCCGATATGGGCATCTCAATCCAGCGGTATGCTGCAGCTTTCCATCTGGAGCGGTCTTAGGGAATTGAATATCGGGGCGTCTCTGCAGCATTACAATCCTGTGATCGACAAGGCTGTGAAAGAACTTTTTAATCTTCCGGAAGAATATGTACTTGTAGCAGAAATGCCATTCGGCGGAATTGTGGAAGAACCTGCGCCGAAAGATAAGGAAGATATCACAAAACGTGTTTTTTCCGTTTGCTGATTGAAAGAATACATTATTGACATTCATACATTGCGGCAGTAATATATAAATGAACAGTTCATTCATTGGGAGGAGGACGGTACATGAATGACCGCATAAAATCAATCACAGACGCGGCGGCCTGTTTATTCTTACAACAAGGATATTCCAAAACGCAGATTAGCCATATTGCAAAAGCGGTCGGTGTTTCTGTTGGTACAATTTATCTTGATTTTACCGGGAAAAAGGAAATTATGCACTTTGTTTTAAAATGTACCATTGACCCTGCGTTTATCAACCGGAATTTTGAAAGACCAGTCACTGATGATTTATTTGACGGTTTGGAAAAAGATATTGTTGCCGTATTTGAAAAAACAGGAAATGATTTTGCAAAACACCTTGAAAATAACGCTGCTGATTATGACCTTGAAACCCTTGTGTCTGACGCATTTGACCTGCTTGCAAAATATGCCGTCGGCTGTCTGTTTATTGAAAAAAATCAATTTGATTTTAAGTTTTTAGCAGACAATTACAGAGTATATCGCAAAAAATTCTTTGAAACTATGAAACAATACTTAGCAGCCTTTATTGAAAGCGGAAAAGTACGTCCATTGGAACAAATTGAATTATCCACCATGTTGATTATTGAAATTTTATCATGGTGGGCAATGGATATAAGATATACATCCTTTGAAACACAGGATATTTCCCCTGAACTTGCCAAAAAAGTCTGTATAGACAATATTCTATCTGCATATAAGGCGTAAGTAAAAATTTAGCGGGCAGACAACTGCCCTCTAATTTTACCCGTAATATGAATGAATAATTCATTTATATAAGGAAGAGAGGTTTTCACTATGAAAATGAAAAGAAAATTTATCAACAGCTTACTATTGGCTGCCTGTCTGTTTATCCTGTCAGGCTGTTCACACGTGCCGCCAATCCAGGCCGCAAACGAACTACGCATTAATCTGAACTCCATTTCAGAAATAACTATATCCTATGATGAAGAAGCTGTTACCTTTTTTCAATCAGATAGTGACGAACTGGTAATCAGGGAATATATGACTGAAAACAAAAGCCGGTATTATGCTGATGTGAAACAAGACAGCGGAGGCATCCAGATTAACGAGGGTGGTAAACCATTTCTCAAAAGTAATTTTACACGGTATATTGAAGTATATTTTCCGGAAGAATATCGTGGAAATCTTACCGTTACTACAACTGACGGCAACATTGAATTCACCGATGTAACCTTAGACCTGAATTCGCTACGTGTTGACAGTACCGCCGGGACAGTTCAGTTAGACAATGCCAGTGCTTCTGTTATCCATTTATCATCTACAAGCGGGAAAATGGATTTAGGAAACATAACGGGAGAACAAATCAGGCTGGATACAACAAGCGGGAAATTCACTTGCGCAAAACTTGCAGGGAATGTTGCATATACCTCCACAAGCGGTGACATTGATGTAAAATCTGCTGTCGGCTCCGGAAGCTATCGGGCAAATAACTCCGGTAAGATAAAAGTAATCTATACTGATGTGACAGGTAATCTGACATTTTTCAATAAAAATGGCAGTATCGAATTGACACTCCCGCAGGATTTGGAATTTGAGTTTGAGGCGACTACAAAAAATGGTTCTGTTTCCACCTCATTCCAGGAAAGCATCAGTATTGACGGACGTACTACTCGTGGAACTGTCGGCAATTCGCCCATGGTCACGGTGAAAGCAGAAACTAACAATGGGAATATAGAGGTTACGCAATAAAAAAGATAAATCGCAGACAGGTTATTGTTTACTGTATATTTATAGGGGTAACAAATATGAATGTCGGAAAATCTATAATTACTGGTATTATCGGGTTTGTTGGGATTGGTTTTAAAGAAAAGGTAATCAGTTTTTGTCAGCGCAAGGCAAACAAAGCGCAAATACCCATAAATAAATGTGAGAGCTTGGATTTTGTTGAAGCAACACACAGGCACAAGGTTTATCCGCTTATGTACTGTTATATGGAGTTAGACAGAAACTTAGACATAGATCAAACAGACTGCTGTCATTCGTTCCTGCCAATATGTGCCGGAAATCCTCCAGGCTTATGATTTTGCAAGAGGACGTTTTATTGACAAAGGTTTTACAGTAGGTGATATCATAAGCCACGCTTCGGACTTGCCACAATGGAAACTGGATAAAAGGCCGCAGCTTCAAATTGTGATAAATGATGAAAAAAAGAAAATGATTATCGGTATGAGCCACATTTTGGCTGATGGCGTGGGCTTTTTGCAATATTTGTATTTATTATCTTTTCTTTATAACGGACATACACCTGCTTTTCCATTAGAGAATTGCAGGGATATTGCACCTGTTTTGAAAAATGTCCATATTGGGCGGACAACGGAGCAGACGCGGCAGCATAAGCATATTATAGTGCCGCCTTTAAGGAAAAGCAGCAATGGGAAAAAACAATTTTGTTTATGCAGCCATATTTATCCTGAAGACTTTTCTGCTCTTTATTGTAAGAGCAGAAAACAAAATGTGACCCTTAACGACGTGTTTATTACTGCTTATGCCCGTGTAATATCCCGATTACATGAGATACAGACTGTAGTTATCCCCTGTCCCGCGGACCTGCGGAAATTTTCATCCATGCAGGGGAAATTTACCATAGCGAATATGACAGGGATTTATAGAAAGATTGTTGTTGAGATTAAACCGCAACACTCTTTCAGCCAAACCTTGTCACAGGTACATATTGAAATGGAATTACAAAAATCACGTTTTCGTTGCCTGGTTGGTATTCGTCCGCTAGACTATACGTTTCATAAAATACCGCGATTTATACTTGCTCTGGGAATAAAATGGTTTTACCATTTACTCCCTGTTTCCTATACGAACTTTGGGAAAATCGACCATACAAAATTGTTTTTTAATAACTGTAAAATCACGAGTTGTTATACAACAGGGACTTACAGATTTCCACCCGATTTTCAAATATCCATAAGTACTTTTCAAAATGTGTGTACACTGAATTGCACTTTAACAGGACAAGACACGGACAAAATGACCGGGCAGCATATTTTAGATAAAGTTAAGAACGAAATTATAGATTGGGGGAACACCTGATGAAAGCATTACGGTCAAGAGGTAACAGCAGTTTTGATTTGGGTTAGAGTCATGATATGGCCAGAAAAGTGAAAATAAGATAAGCTTTGTATTATTGTAGATTCTTGTGGGATATTTTGTTATAATATGAATTGGGTAGACAGTTTCTATCTAATTCAACTGGGAGGTTATTGCATGGAAAAGATTATGAAAGGTGATTTTTAATAGAGTAATAGACACTTTAAATGGCAAAAAATGAAATATATGCAAGGCATGGGTATATTTTCAAGAATGAAAATTTGTATAATTATTTTATGGGGTGTGTATGGTATCATCACAACTTGTGAAGCAAAAGATTTTGATGATAGTGTGTTAAACGAATACGAAAAAGCTAATCTTGAGATATTGGCATCGATGGATACCTTTTAGAAGCGGTAAAGGAGTAACTTATGAAAAAAAAGTGTGTTTTGTTTGTATTGTGTATGATGTTTTTAGTGGGGTGTTCTGAAAAAAACGAAGAACCAAAAAAGCCCATAATTGAAGAAAATATAGAAACGGAAAGCAATATCATCGTTGAAGAAGAAACGGTAGAAAATAATGATATTCAAACAGAAAATGCTGCACCTACAAAAAAAGAAGTTCTGGCTATGAGAGAATTGGTATTAGATGGAATGTCCGATGATGAAAAGGAAAGATTAACGGAAAATATTAAAGTTGCAAATCTTCAAATGGAATACGCTTATCTAAATGATAATATATTTGACAAATTATCTGATAAAGACAGTTTGTATTGGAATTATTTTGACCAGAAAGGTGATATACAAATTGGTTGGGCGTATGAAGGCAATAAGAAAACAGTTATGAATGAAGAAGGCATTACTGAAAGTGAATTCTATCAAAAGTATGGGGAACCAGTAATGGAGTACAATAGATTTGATGGAGCAAATTTTGTGGAACTTATTCAGGATATGCAAAAATCTGTTCAAAATGAAAGTTTATCAGCAGATCTCCAGCAACTGATTGATCTGACAAATTTGGCAATAGAGACGCATGAAGTAGAATATGCGAATGAAATATATAAGATATTACATGATCTCGATTATTTTCTTTTGAGATACGGAATTGAAGATGTCGGAAAATATACAAAAGATGGGAGTGTAGTGGCAAAATATTACGGTGTGCTTATGGTATATGAAAAAGATAAAAATACAAGTTCGAACGAAAGATAACTTAGTGTCCAAACTACCTTTAAGTAGCCAAAATGTACAAACCAGCAGGTAAAACACAGCCCCCCTTTTTGATTTTAACCAGCCCATAGGACTGCATCTGAATCCTGATAACCGTTGGGTTCGGATGGCAGATAAAGTGCCCTGGGATGTGTTTGAAGCAAAGAATGCCGGCCTGTTCCCGAGACACACGGGCAATGTTGAAAAGCCGCTGCGTATGGCACAGACGGATTTAGATGTGCTGAAGAAGTGGAATAATCAGAATTGAGGAAAAATAAATGTTAATATACCATTATAGACCGATAGAAAGTGCATTGTTGGAAATTGAAAAAGGAACATTCCATTTTGCGTCTCGTGAAGAACTGAATGATCCGATAGAAGGTTATGTCCGTGTTTTCTGGCAGGGAGATAAGGCTGCATGGGAAGGTTTGTTTAGAAATTATATATGCAGTTTGAGGCAGGCTATTGATTTGTATCTCCTTCGTGGGGATGAGGAAATGCTTCATCATGAGACATTACTCGTGAATTTGCATCGTTATGATAATGTCCCGTTAGGGGGTATTCTAAAATCTTTAGGAGATGGTTTCCTCGCAGATGAAGAAATTCAAAAGCTGTCAGCTTTTTATGGAAATAATCGGACGAAAGTATTCGATGGAGAATTACAAATGATTTTTCATTTTATACATAATAAAGCCCTTATACGCTGCATTCATAACTGTAAGGATTGTAGAACGATACCGGAGGAAACTGCTGATAGCCTATTAAATATGTTTAGAACGAAAGAAAATTCGTTTCCGTTTGAACTGATGGAAGCTGAATTCCTGAACGATGAATATCGCTCAGAAATTATAAAGAAAGCAAAAGAAGTTTTTGAAGATGCGAGAGATTTCCAGTATGTTCGATTAGGATTTGAGGATAATACTTTTTTATATGGTAACCATAGAAATGAAAACGGCCAGATTTCCAAGGAGAAGACGATTACAGAAGCACGTCAGCGCAGAAATTGGATGACAATTGCAGTGGATTTTCCTAAAGTGTATATAGAACAGTTGAAGGATATGATATATCCCGCAAACTATTTGGTTTGTTTCTCCGGCAGAGATAATGATTCTGCCATGTGGGGTAATTATGCGGATCATCACAAGGGAGTTTGCCTGATTTACGAAACAGATGAAAACAACAACATGGCAATTATTAAAAAGAATAGTACTATACATTTAAAAGTGAAGCCAGTTCATTATGAAGGGGAAATGACGGAACGTAATTTCTTTGAAACCTTTGGAAGGCTTACTTTTAAGGAAATAGAATCATGGTTAACAGGTGTTGATGGGGTCAGCAGTGTTTTAGATACGTTCTCAGACGAGGAGGAATGGCGAAAAAGATACTGGGAAGTGTTTGATGCAAAAACATATCGGAAAATCAAAGCATGGGAGCATGAAAATGAATATAGGCTTTCACTGGACAACATGTTCTCTGAATATAATGAACCAGTGAACAGAAATTTGAAATATTCACCTGAACATTTCAAAGGGTTGATTTTTGGTATGAATATTTCAGAGTATGATAAAATGAGGATAATGGAGAAATTGCTTACACGTGCAGATGAACTGAAGGAGTTTAAATTTTATCAGGCAGAATATGATGATGAAAAGCAAAGCATTTCAACACGTGAGAAACTGTTTTGGAGACTGGATAACGATAAGTGAAATCATGAATTTTCTATGAGTTTTTCTGCCCACAAACTCAGAAGTGTAGGAAGGACATTTTGCATCCGGTAAAATATCTGTGAGGTCAGGAGAAAACAGACTGCTATTGTTCTGGGCATTTAAAATGGCATAGCGGACAACGGCGGTAATGAAGACATGTTTTCCCCTATGGAGCAGAGCTTGTCTGCTTTTTCTTTTCCGATGAAGGAAATGCTGTCCGTTATCAGTTCTTCCATTTGGTTTCCTGCCTGTGTTTCAAACAATCAACTTCAGTCTGTATCTGTAAAACTTTGTTTTCTGCTCTTACAAAAATATGTAAGCTGATTGATGAACATCCGGATGCAGAATTTATTTTGTGGAACGGTTCCGGAGTACAGATAAAACGCAGATTATTTGAGAAGTATGTTGACGAATATTTGACTGCAATATGGTCAGATTTCAATAGATTAAGAGTCAGGTTTATGGTATAGTTATGTTACTAATGTCAGAGCCTGGCTCTTCTTTTATGCCGTAGGGCAATCAGAAAAGAGAGATAAGAATGTCCGATAGACGAATGAGATGCCTATTATTACACCACATGTATGCAGGCACACGTTCTGCTTCAATATATCATGGGGCATTCAGATATCAGTGTAACATTGAATACCTATACCCATGTTAAGTTTGAATATGCAGAGGAGGAAATGAAAAAGGTTGCTGGTTGGAAGAAAATCCAGTGTCATATGAAATCTCATTTTTATGACACTTGATGGAAAAGATATAACAAAATAAGCAGATTTATACCAGGAAAGTTTCGTTTCACAATGCCGCAGAAATGCTGCAAAATCAAGGAAAAACCAGAGTTTTCAAGGAGTTAAGCGAACATGATAAAAGTATTATTTGTCTGTCATGGGAACATCTGCCGCTCCCCCATGGCAGAATTCATCCTGCGTGACATGGTAAGAGCCAGAAACCTTGCGGCCGAATTCTACATAGAATCCGCCGCCACCAGCACTGAAGAAATCGGCAACCCGGTGCACCACGGAACCCGCCGCAAGCTCTTGGAGCACGGCATTTCCCAGGAGGAGATTTCACAAAAACACGCCCGCCAGATGAGAAAAGAAGACTACAATAAATTCGACTACATCATCGGCATGGATGAAATGAACCTGCGCAACATCATGCGGATCCTCCGTTCCGACCCGGAAAACAAAGTCCATCTTCTCCTGGATTACACAGATCGCCCCGGGGCCATCGCCGATCCATGGTACACCGGCAACTTTGAGGCCACCTACCGCGATGTATGTGAAGGCTG
>OLJW01003263.1_pt1 | contig 12650 bp, 5 predicted proteins | sample 1603411 | NCBI WGS metagenome assembly OLJW01 (sample SAMN04168659, study PRJEB22393) | human gut metagenome | biome: human gut microbiome; feature: stool | host: Homo sapiens | collected 2014-05-12 | reverse complement strand
ACATCCTCGACAAGCTGGACGTGAAGCGCCGGGCGGAGGCCAAGACCGCCGCGAAAAAGCTGCATTTAGTCCCCGAGGACCTGTAAAAACAGCATCCGGCGGATGCCGGATTTTCACATAAAAGCAGACCGAATCTCAAAGGAGGAACAGCATGAAAAAGAGAGTATTGAGTATGCTCATGGCGCTGGCGCTGTGCCTGACGCTCCTGCCCGCCCCCGCATGGGCGGCGGAAGCGGACGTGCCGGAGGGCGGCGCCATCGTGCAGGAGGAGCAGCAGCAGGAGAAAACTCTGGCTGCGGAATCGCCCGCCATATCAGAACAGGCGGCGGAAAATGGCATTGCCGCTCAGAACGGCGGGGGCAGCACCGTGAAAAACGCAGTGGCGGAGGTTACCATCGGTGACACCACTGCACAGTACGCCACCCTGACGGAGGCAATCACGGCGGCGCAGAAGAGCAACGGCAGCACCGTGAAGCTGCTGGCGGATGTGACGACCACAAGCGAAATCGAGGTCGACAGCGGCACGTTTACCATTGACCTGAACGGGAAGAAATTGGACAGAACTTCTCCCTTTACGCTTTCGGTCAAAGAAAGCGGCAATGTAACTGTAACCAGTACGCAAGGCACCGGCACCATCAGCAACGCCAAAAGCACCGCCATTTTTGTAAATGACAACGCCACCGTCCATGTTACAAAAGGCGTGCGGCTGAACCAGCTCTACGCAATGACAAACGCTAAGCTGACATTGGATGTGGGCGTGATCATTACAGTTAAGTTCTTTACGCAGGCGGATAATATTGCTCCGTTTCTGGCAGGCAAGGCATTGCAGAGTTGCGATGAGAACGGTACGCTGATAGAGGGTCAGTATAAGTCTATTTATGACAGTTACCGTGTGGATGACACCGGCTGCGTCATCGTGATCGAACACAAAAGCTGCACAGGCACTCCGTCTACGGAAACCCCCTGCCCGATTTGCGGCTACGACGGCACACAGGCCAAGCCAACCGAGCCGGTGGATCCCAATCCCGACGTGGCAGAGGTAAATGGCACAAAATACAAAACCCTTGCGGCAGCGATTCAGGCGGCAAATGGCGCAGATATCACGCTGCTGACGATTTTCAACGAGAATGTTTCCGTTGAGAACAACAACATCAAGGCAGGCATTATTCTGGGTCATGGCGGTACTAAATGGGAAGTAAGATTTCCGTCCAATTGGGCGGCAGAGGGTCGCGGCATTCCATTGACCATGAACGCCGGAGAGATCACGCTCAAGGATGGCGCGCTGGCGCAATTCAACACGAGCAGTAATACCAACGGCGCAATTGCACTCAAGGGCGGCACATTGACCGTGGCAGATACGGTAACGAAAATTATAGGCAGCGTCGCTTCCGAGTATAGGCAGTATGCCGCCATCGAGGCGACCGGCGGCGTGCTGGATCTGCAGGGCAATACCCTGCTGGACGGCGGCTTAACTATGAGCGGCGATGCACAGCTGAAAAACAAGCTGACAGCCGGCACATTTACCAACAGTGGAAGCGAGGCTTACAGCGTCAGCGTAGAGGGCTCTAGCCAATACACCACGGTGTTCGATCTGCTGGAGACAGGCTATGCTTTTGCCGTATACAACGAAGATGCCCTGACAGGCGATGTAATTGCCAAGGATACTACTACCAGAGAGCTGACAGAGGATGTTGCTGTCATCAAGTGTACGCATAAGGACGCAAACAACAAAAGTCTGTTCAAGGATAACACATGCACAGGCTGCGGCTTTACCTGCGCGCATGAAACGGTTGAAAAAGGTGTTTGCACCGTCTGCGGTGCGCAGATGGTGGCACAGGATAATATCGGCAAATATTACATTGATTTGGCGGAAGCCTTTGAAGGCGCTGCGGATGGCGGCACGGTGACGATGCTGACAACGCTTACAGATGATGACACGATCAGCTTCTGCTGTGATGCAGAGGGGAATCCTGTCGAAAAAACCGTTACGCTCATGATGAATGGGCAGAGCCTGTCCTTTGAGGGCGCTTCGCCTTTGCATATACAGAGCGGCAAGCTGATCATCGGCGATGAAGCAACGATTTCCCAGCCTGCACGAGCGGCGGTGCCTGCTGTCTTTGTAGATAACAATGAGCAAAGCAAGGACAGAGGTACGCTGGAATTCAAAGGCAAGGCAAACCTTACCGGCGGCTTGTTGATCCAAAACTGGGGCAAGTTGGAGGGTGGCCTGAAGGAAGGCACGATTATCACAAGCAACGGTACATACAGCGTTTCTGTAGAGCGCTCTGAAACTTACAGCAATGTGCTGGGCTTGCTGGGCGATGGGCTTGCTTTTGCGAAGAAAGATCATCCAGATGAACTCGTCAACGGAAATGTAAAACAGCTGACCGAGGACGTTATCGTGGTGGCACACAAGCATAGCCCGAAGTATACGCAGAATCCCGACCCGGATGCGCTCCAAACCTACATCTACATCTGCGACTGCGGCTTCGTATGTCCGCACGATCGCTTCACGAACAGCATCTGCGACATCTGCCACGCGGCGTGTACCCATGACGAGTATACCAGCGACGATAAGTGTGCTCGCTGCGGCGCGCCGTTTGCGGTGCGGGTGGAGTGTACCGATAGCGTGGGTATCACATCGAACAAGCTGTACATGAAGACCACCACTCAAGACGGCACCGATGATACGCTGCGACAGGTCTTTAACGAGGCCGCAGATGGCAGCACCATCACCCTGCTGGCAAACGGGATGCTGCCTAGCGGCATATATGCCAGCAAGACCCTCACGCTGGATCTGAACGGACATAGCCTGAGTGGGTACAGCTTGAATGTGGGCGGCCTTACGCCCACGAGCCAGGTTCGCACCGGCAACCTGACGGTCATTGACAGCAGCGGCGGCAACGGCGCGGTGGGAGTGACCGTGCGGGACGGCGGTACACTGGTATTTGATCCGAAGAATGACAGCACCACCCTGCTCCAGCTGGAGGTTTGGGGCGGTACAGTCGAGCTGTACGGCGGAAAGATTTCGAGACAAGGTCTGCGGCTGAATAACAGCATCACATTGGGCAATCTGCTTCCCCAGAATGCGGGGCTTGCTTACTACTGTGGCGACACGCAGCTCACGCTGGAGGAAGCCGCTTCCAAGACCTGCGACCTGGTGGTAAAGTCCTGCGCCCACGGCGGCAAGAACGGCTTTGATGGCACCAACTGTCCCTACTGCAACGCACCCGCGGTGGCTGAAACAGACTTGAACAATGGCGAGGGCAACCGCCTGCGGCGGAGATTTGCCAATTTACAAACGGCCCTTGACGCAGACAGAGACGGCGGCGCAGAACTCACGCTGCTGACCGACGTGACCGGCGATTATACCATCAACGGCACGCAGGACACGGGGCTTAACCTGAACGGCCACTCCATCAAGGGCACGGTGACGGTCAAGGCGGCTGCGGGCAGCAACACCACCACCTTAAGCAATACGGAAAACACGACCACGGTCAGCATTGATAAGGTCGTTGCCTACAAGGGTGCAAAACTCGCCGGGTCGGGTAAACCTGCCGTGATCGGCACATTGACGTTGGCCGATACCACAAAGTGGAAGGATATCCTGCAGCAGCCCGCCCGCCTTGGCTTCAGGGTCACGAACGCGGACGGTACTTACAAGTGGTACGCCCCAGAGGGTGTCAAAGACTCGCAGTTGAACAACGTTATTATCAATAGCCTGCCCATCACCACCAAGACCTTGAATCTGAAGGTCGATGGCAAGAACCTGACCGGCAACTCGCCGAAGGTGGAGTGCGGCACGACCGTCCAGCTCTGCGCCAGCTGCAATACAAGTGGTGCGGATGTATACATCTACACCGGGGAGATCGTTGGAAACAACGTGCCCACATACAGCCAGAGGAAAGCTGAATATAAAAAGATTGGCACCAACTGGTACTATGCCGTAGACTTGCCTTGTAACACGATTGGAAAATACAGCGTTTATTTCACCGCCACCAAGGACGGCTATACGGTGCAGAGTAGCGTAAAGACGCTGACCGTCACCAAGCCGAATCTCAGCAATGCCGAGATCACGTTCCCCGATGGCAATAAAGCGGCATTCAATTATCGGACCGCGACCGATGTGCCGATGTTTGTCGTGACATACAAAGGCCAAACGCTGGAAAAGGACAAGGATTTCACCATTACCGGCGGCGGCAGCACCTACGATGTAGGCCCCTGTACGCTGACCATCAAGGCAACAGACAACGGCGATTATACCGGAAGTAAGTCTGCCCAATGGACGGTCCGACCGCTCAAAGTAGCGGCTTCGGTCGGCGACATCATTAAGACATACGACGGAACGACAAATCTGCCTGAAAACACGAAAATCACATTTACGAGCGCGGACAGCTATTATACTGGTGTTCCGCTTCGGCTGGCTAAGGGTACAGATTATGAGGTGTCCAACGCCCACTATGATTCCGCCGATGCAAGCGAAACCGAAAAGACTGTCTCCTTCACCATCAAGTTAAAGAATGCGGGCTATGTCTTTGAAGACGGCACGACCCAAAAGGACTTTACGCTGAACGGCGCGGAGCTGAATGACAAGACCTTCAAGATCAATCCGGCCGCCATCGACCCGAGTGACATCCAGCTTTATCAGACCGTTTTCAACGATCTGGCAAAGACCTACAAGATCGATTTGAATCAATTTCTGGATACTATCCTTCCTGAGGGCGGCAAGTACGGCGATATCCAATATGGTAAGCCGAGCGTCTTCATGATCTCCGATTACTATCCCGTCGGCGGCGCAACCATCGGAAACGGCAATCTGAGCCTGTCCATCAACAAGGCCGCAAGCTCCAATCAAGGTGATGAAATTGGCACGGTGACCGTCCAGGTCGAAACCACGAACTATCAGCCGTTCACGCTGACCATCCATGTCAGTTTGCAGGACAAACTCGTTCCCGTTCTGGCTGAGGGCAATACTGTCAGCGCAAGCGAGATTACCTATGGTCAGACGCTGGCTGACAGTAAACTCGCGGTCAACGGCACGATGAAAGACCCCAACACCAGTGCAACCGTCGACGGCACATTTACATGGACGGACGGCACGATCAATCCTAACGCGGGCGGCTATGAAGCCGAATGGACGTTCACCCCGGCGGAGGGCTATGAGGAATACGCGACCGCGACCGGAACTGTGACCGTCAAGGTCAAACCGGCGAAGCTGATCGTTTCCGTGAAAGCATCCAGCATGTATTACACCGGCGAGGAACAGATCGCATCGATCATCGCGTCTGGACAAAGCGTAGACAGCACTCCCGTGACGTTCACCTACAGCGACAAGGTAGACGGCAACTATACTTCGGGCGTACCGACATTCACCGACGCGGGTACATACACCGCTTACTACAAGGCGGAAGCCGCGAACCACGAACCAGCTACCGGTACGTTCACCGTGACCATCGACCCGCTGCCGATCAGCCTTCTCTCTGTTTCGTCAATCTCCAAGACCTACGACGGCAGTGCAGATGTCACGCTCACTGCGGACAAGCTGACGTTTTTCAGCAAAACGGCGAAGGCCACGAATATTAAACTTCCCGATACGGCGCTCACCTTCTCTGACGCCCAATTTACCAGTAAGCAGGAGGACGGGAGCTATCTGCCCTCGCCGGAGGTCGGAAACGGAAAGGCGCTTTCCTTCACCATGACGCTCACAAGCAATAACTATGTGTTTGAAGGTAAGTCGGAAGGTACCACAAAGGTCAGCGACGTTTTCGCGACCGATGATGTGAACCGGTTCACCATCACCAAGGCCGCTGCGCCCACAGTGCAGCCCGTAGAGCTGACCGTTATCAACGGGCTGGCAAAGACTTACTTGGTCAATCTTCCCGCGCTGCCGACGCTGGGCGATAATTGTAAGTACGGCTCCATCAAATATGAGGCCTGCAACTTCGATCTGATTGGAGAGGGCGGCTACGCAAATTCGACGGCAATGATCACATCAAACGATGAGTTCCAGTTGACTGTCCCGGCTGTCGAATCTCAGGCCGAAGGTTCCGTCGGAACCGTAGGCGTCAAGATCACCACGGACAACTATCAGGACATGCTCCTGACCGTTGAAGTCATCGCGAAGAACAAGATCGTTCCCGTGCTGGACGGCGAGATCACCGCAACGCCGATTACCTACGGTGACACACTGAGCGACAGCAGCATCACTGGCAAGATGAAAGACCCCAACACCGGAGATGAGGTCAACGGCACGTTCACATGGACAGACGGCACAATCAAGCCTGATGCAAATGACCGCTATGAGGCCGAATGGACGTTTACTCCGGATTCCGAGGAATACGCAACCGTAACCGACACCGCAACTGTCGAGGTCGCTCCCAAGTCCATCGAGGGCGCAGTGATTACGCTGGAATCTGCCGACCTCGAATACAACGCGGCGGAGCAATCGCCGAGGATCACCGGTGTGACGCTGGAGGACTGGTCTGAGACAAGAATCACCTATGATATCAAAAGCGGCGACAAGGCCACCGATGCCAATGACAGCATTCCCCTGACCATCGAAGGTACCGGCAACTATACCGGTAAGGCCACGGTCAAGTGGAAGATCACGCCAAAAGAAGTGACGCCCACGATTGAAGTTGCATCCTGCACCTACACCGGCGATGCGCTGGAACCGACCGTCACCGTCAAGGACGACACCGGCAACATCATCGACCCGAAGGAGTACGAGATTTTCTACAGCAACAATACCAATGTCGGTACTGCGACTGTGACCGTCAAGGACGTTGAAGGCGGCAACTATGTTCTCAGAGAGGCCGGCAAGACCTTCGAGATCACCAAGGCTGCTGTACCCGCAGCAGAGGCTGGCTCGCTGACCATCACCAACGATCTGCACAAGACTTATTCCCTTGACCTCTCGACGCTGCTGCCGAAGCTGACTGCTCCCTGCGACTACGGCGAGATCATCTATGACAAGAAGGTTGATACCGCTCTGGGCAAGGGTACCTATGTTACCCTTGTAAACGGCAAGACCGGTGAGCTGACGCTGGAAGCAAACAGAAGAGGCACGGACGAAGGACAATTCGGCACGATTACTGTTACAATCTCCACGAGCAACTATCAGGATATCACCCTGACCATCAACGTCAGCGCGAAGAACAGGCTCACCCCGGTTCTGACCGGTACACCGACGCTCACGCCTACCGAACTCACCTACGGTGAGTCGCTGAGCAAGATCAAGATCACCGGTACGATGAAGGTCGGCGATACGGTCGTTAAGGGCACCTTCTCGTGGCAGCAACCGGGCGATACGATTCTGGATGCGAGTACGTTGGGCCATGATGTCGGATGGAAGTTCACGCCGGAGGATGGGAATACCTATACGGAAGCAACCGGCACCGCAACGGTCAGGGTCAACAAGGCTCAACAGTATGGCAAGGTCAGCATGGCGGGCTATACTTACGGTCAAACGCCAGGCACACCGACCCTGACAGACCGGACGGGTGATTTGAATGCTCAAGTGACCTACGGTTATGCCGTTGTTGACAGCGGCTCCGTTCAGACGTGGGATATCAGTAATCCGCCCGCGCTGAACGCCGGTACTTACCGTATGTTTGCACGGATCGGCGAGACGGGCAACTACTATGAGCATAATACCAGGTATTGTGAATTTGTGGTAGAAAAGGCAACGCCGGACTACACCGTTCCCACCGGCCTGACGGCAAAATCCGGTCAGAGACTTGCGGATATAAAGCTGCCGGACGGTTGGAGCTGGATGGACAGCAGCAAATCTGTGGGTGACGCTTCAACCGTAACCAAGACCTTCCAGGCGAAGTTTACCCCGACAGACACCGACAACTACAACATGGTGGAGAACATTGAACTTGAAGTCATGGTGAACAAGGCGGATAGCAGTAGCCTCAAAACGGAGTCCACCCGGACAGACACCGACAACCACAACACGGTGGAGAACATGGAACTGAAAGGCATGGTGAAGAAGGCGGATGGAGGCAGCCTCAAAACGGTTGAGCTGACGCAGAAGTACACGGACGCTTCCGTGCATACCTACACGCCAGACTGGTCGGGGCTTCCCGGCGGACAAGTGTGGAGCTATAATAGCGAATACAGCGTCAGCAACGGCTCGAATATCACACTTACCAAGCATGATTTTGCAGCGGACGGCAGTTTGCTGACCTACGCGATTTCCGGCGGCAAGGCCGGTGACACCGTCACCATTACCCTGAAAGCTTCCTGCAACAACTACAAGGACTTCACCATCATCCTGAACATCATCCTGACAGAAAAGGATAGTCAGGAGGCACTTGTCATTATCGGTGCGGACAGTGTGTTCTATGATCAGACGTTGACATTGACCACCAGAGGCGGCTCCGGCACAGGCGCTGTGACCTACCGCATTGACACTGCTCACAGCACCGGCGAAGCGACCATTGATCCCAATACTGGCGTTCTGACTCCGGCCAAGGTCGGCTCCGTGAGCGTCATTGCAACCAAGGCGGGGGACAAGGACTACAACGACGTTACCAGCGCCCCCTTCGTGCTCATGATTAAACCGGCCACTCCCGCCGGTGAGCCCAAGGACACCAAGATCACCGCTGATAGCGTTGGGGACGATCGGGACTACAGCAACTACACTATCAAGGCAACTGCCGGGGCTGGCGGCTCCATTTCTCCCTCCGGCGATGTCAGCGTCCGCGAGGGCGAAGATCAGACCTTTACCATCACCCCGGATGAGAGCTATGCTGTCGCCGACGTCAAGATTGATGGCAAGAGCATCGGCGCGGTGAATTCCTACGCCTTTGAGAATGTCGGAAGAACCCATACCATCGAGGTCATCTTCGTCGAGGGCACTGCCAGCGCCAGCACCGGAGACAGCGGCAATCTTCCATTGTGGAGCGCCCTCCTGCTGGCAAGTACCCTTACTCTGGCCGGCGCCGTCCACTATAAGAGAAAACGCGCACGGTAATTGTCTTTATCATGCCTTAAAGGCCAACAAACAGCGCAGCTTCCGGGAAAATATCCGAAAGCTGCGCTGTTCTCTTTGTGCGCCTGGCGGCGCATGTTTCTAAAAGGTTAAAGTCCCGAATCCACCCGGTAGTGGGAAGGATATAGCCGTAAGCAGGGTGGTGTTCGTCCTGTTGTGGTATGTGAATCCCTACGCCGCAGTGAAACGCCATTGCAGAGGCCCCCTATTCGCAGATGGCAACGTAGAATTTATAGAAATAAAAAATATGGGACATGCCAGTATAAGTATCAAAGTTTACGATGAAACGACAGATCGTTACAAAGAAGATGAGACAGTGTGGAAATCAACAGGAATTGCGGTTTATAACCGCAACTCCTGTTGATTTTCTTATGCGCTTGCGGTATTATGGAACCATGGAGGTGGTTCCTATGATAAACAGACCGCTCTACGTCGATAAGATTATGGCCTACACCGACACCCCTTTTGTAAAAGTGTTGACGGGTGTTCGCCGCTGCGGAAAATCCACAGTCCTTAAAATGATCATGGAGAAGCTGCAACAGGAGCATGGCATTCCGTCTGAGCGGATTGTCAGTATGCGTTTCGATTCCATGGATTATGAGGATATGACAGCGAAGGATATGTTCAAGGCTGTCAAAGAAAAGCTTGATCCAACTGGGAGAACGTATCTCTTTCTGGATGAGGTTCAGGAAATTGAAGGCTGGGAGAAAGTAGTAAACTCCCTGGCAACGGATTACGATGTTGACCTTTATGTGACAGGCTCCAATTCCAGAATGATGTCTTCGGAAATAGCGACTTACCTGACCGGACGATATGTTTCCTTCCGTATCTATACGCTTTCGTTTCAGGAATATCTGGAATTTAAAAAGCAGTATACACAGGTAAAGGATATCCATGCTGAACTGGCAGACTATATCCGCTTGGGCGGCTTCCCTGCAACGCACCTGCGAGAGTATTCACAGGATGAGGTTTATACGATTGTCCGGGATATCTATAATTCCACGATTTTCTCGGATATCGTAAAGAGAAACCAGATTCGCAAGATCGACCAGCTGGAACGGGTGGTTCGGTACACATTTGCGAATGTGGGAAATTCATTCTCAGCAAAATCAATTTCTGATTATCTGAAATCAGAGCATCGTTCTATCGACAATGAAACGGTGTACAGCTATCTGGAAAAGTTGGAGAAAGCATATCTCCTTCATCGCTGTTCTCGATACGACCTGCGCGGAAAGGAGGTTCTGAAAACGCAGGAGAAGTTTTATCTTGCCGATACCGCTTTGCGTTACAGCGTGCTGGGCTACACACCGGACAGCGTCGCGTCCAGTCTGGAAAATGTGGTGTATTTGGAACTTTGCAGACGAGGATATACCGTGACGATTGGGAAAACGCCGGATGGTGAGGTCGATTTCGTGGCGCAGAAGCAGAATGACCGGTTGTATGTGCAGGTCACGCAGGAGATTAAATCCGAAAAAACAGAAAAGCGTGAATATGAACGACTGCTGGAAATCCGGGATAACTATCCAAAGTATGTTTTAAGAACCGATGAATTTGCCGGAGGAAATTACCAAGGCATTAAGAGTATGCACATTGCAGATTTTCTATTGAGCGCAGAATATTAACGATGAGGGCGGCGGTGAGCCGCCCTTTTACATAGCTAGGTTTCTGATTGAAATTGGAGACCTGGCTATTTTTTTGCCGGTAACTTGAAATTTTAAATTCCAGTGAAATGGTAAATTCCATCTGACATTAGGGCATGCGGACGGTGGAATTTACTTTTGAAAGTTTCAAATGACAAAATAGAGATACTATACCATTGCAAAAAAGAAGCGAGCACGATATAATATGGATAAGAAGGCAAAAGTCACCGCAATGGTGTGAAAATAGATTTTGGCTGTTTCCATAAGGAGTAGATCGAGAGACGTTATCCTCAGTGGTTGAAAACACAGATGTGTGATGCTTGCAGCAAGCTATTTGTATAAGCCGAAAGGCCGCAGAAATGCGGCTTTTCCTAAATACATGAGTTAGCTGAACCTAACTTGCTAATGTGCGCGTACTGGTTAGATAAATCTAACCACAAAAGGAGAGACAGCAATGCGAGAACACAAGAATTTCTGGGATAGAAATGCAGGTCTGTATGACTGCTTTATGCGAAAAGACAGGGCAGTATACGAGAAAATGTATGAGCTGATCCGTCCGGTCGTGAAAGACAAAACAGTGCTGGAGGTGGCTACCGGAACGGGACTGATCGCCAAGCACATCGTAAAAGCAGCGGCACACATCGAGGCGACGGATGCCTCTCCGGAAATGATTACAGAGGCCAAACGGGGGAATTACTCTGCGAAGCTGTGTTTTTCCGTGCAGGATATGTTTTCTCTGCCATACGCGAGCAAATCATTCGATGCGGTAATCGTATCAAACGCACTGCACATTGTGCCTCAGCCAGAAAAATCACTGCGAGAGATCAAACGGGTGCTGAAGGATGACGGTGTGCTGATTGCGCCTACCTTTACGCACGCAGAAAACTCATTTCTCGGTAAGATCAAAGCCTTTTTCATGAATCTGGCAGGCTTTCCTCTCCACAGCAAGTGGACGAGTGAAGAATACCTAAAATTTCTGCAACAGAATGATTGGACAGTGCGAAAAAGTGTTGTTCTAAAGGCCACTTTTCCGCTGACCTATACGGAATGTGTGAAATCGGAGGTGTGATATGTCATTCTTTGAAAACACCCGCAAGCCTGTGGGGCTTGGCGGGAAAATTATGGTTGCTATGATGAATCTGGGACACAGTCCCGTGGCGCGGTGGGGGCTTCGCTTTTTAGAGCTTGCGCCGGATGCCAGAGTGCTGGATTGCGGCTGCGGAGGAGGCGCCAATATCAAAAGGCTGCTGAAAAAATGCCCGCAAGGCATCGTCAGGGGTGTGGATTATTCTGCTGTCAGCGTAGAGAAAGCCCGGAATTTAAACCGGACTGCCATTCAGAAAGGGCGCTGCGCGGTGTGGCAGGGCAGCGTGGAACGCATCATCTTTGCCAAGGATTGGTTTGATGCGGTTACCGCGTTTGAAACGGTCTACTTCTGGTCGGATTTGCCGCAGTGTTTCCGGGAGGTTCGGCGGGTGTTGAAGCCCGGCGGGACCTTTCTCATCTGCAACGAAAGCAACGGTGACACGGACAAGGACGAAAAGTGGACGGAGATCATCGGCGGCATGACCATCTACAAAGATATTGAATTAAAGGCGTATCTGGAGCAGGCAGGCTTTCACGATGTGCAGATACACAAAAAGAAAAGTTGGCTCTGCATCACGGCGCGGAAATGAGGAGATCGAGCATGAGCGTTTTTGCATCCATCCTGCACATGGCTTATAAGCTCTCCGGCGCGAAAAAGGCGTTCGCTTTGCCGGAGGATGCGCTGCAAAAGGAAATCGAAAAGCAGAACCGGCACCGCGGCGTTTTTACGCCCACCGACCGCAAGGCGCATTATGAAACAATTACAGTGAACGGCTTTCCCTGTCTGATCGTGCGAGAGCGTCCGAAACCGTCCAAGCGTGCTATTCTCTATTTCTTCGGCGGCGGCATGGTGATCGGCCCCGATAAGGGCGACCTGCCTGTGATGCGCAAGCTCTGCCGCGAGACCGGCTGTGATGTGTGGT
>OLJW01003261.1_pt1 | contig 12657 bp, 8 predicted proteins | sample 1603411 | NCBI WGS metagenome assembly OLJW01 (sample SAMN04168659, study PRJEB22393) | human gut metagenome | biome: human gut microbiome; feature: stool | host: Homo sapiens | collected 2014-05-12 | reverse complement strand
ATCGAGGTGATGACCACATACACAAGGATGGGCCGGATGAGCGGCAGTGTGATGCGCCGGAACATCTGGCCGGGCGTGCAGCCGTCGATCTCGGCAGCCTCGTAAAGGCCGGGGTCGATGCCCATGACGGCGGCCATCAGCAGGATGGTGGTGTTGCCGAACCACATGAGAAAATTCATCAGGCCCACCAGCCCGCGCGTGCCTGCCACGCTGGATAAAAAGCGGAACGGCTCTTCCAGAAAGCCGGCGGAAACAAGCGCGGCGTTGACCGGCCCGTTGTCGGAAAACAAGGCGAAAAACAGCATGGCAAAGGCCGAGGCCATAATGAGGTTGGGCATGTAGATGACCGTTTTGAAAAAGCCCTGGCCGCGCAGGCGCAGCCGCGTGTCCGTGAACCAGGCCGCCAGCAGCAGCGACACGGCAATCTGCGGCACAAAGCCGATGATCCACATCAGCAGCGTGTTGCCGAAGTATTTCGGCAAATCGGTGCGGAACAGCTCGGCATAATTCTTAAGCCCCACGAAATTGGGGCCGATCTCCTTCAGGCCGCTGCGGAAATATTCAAAAAAGCTGTAATATACCGTGGAGGCCAGCGGGATGAGCTGGAACACCGCAAAGGCGATGAAAAACGGGGCGATGAAAAGATAGCCCCATTTGGCGTAGCGGATGGAGCGGTGCTTTCGGCCTGCCGTGCGCGCTTGCATATCGGTCACCTGTCCTTTTCAGAGGAATGCGGGGCGGGCGTCGCCCGCCCCGCGCGTTTGAGCCGTGGCTGCGTTTATTCGGGCCACACTACTTCGGTAAGTTCAGGGTATTTTTCCCCGATGGACGTCTGGAAATTGGTCTTGGCTGTTTCCAGGTCCACCGCGCCGTCAAAATAATCCTTGAACGCGCCCTGGAAGCTTTCGTTCAGCCCCTGGTCGTAGGGGCCGGCGTTGCTCATGTCGATGTTGGGCGCGGCTGCGGCGAACAGCGCGATGTGGTTCTGGCCGCCCAGAAAATCGGATTTGAAGTCGCTGGAGGCAAGCTCCTCCATGGCCGGGGCGTTGTTGGTGTAATCCTGCGTATCCTCGGTGATCTGCTTCATGATGGCCTTGTCGCAGGTGAGGCTGCGCATGATGTCCGCAATGGCGGCGGTGTTGTCGGTGCCGGCCGCGGCGCAGATCCATGTGCCGCCCCAGTAATACGGCTGCGGGCCTTCGCAGACGGCGTAATCGCCGTAGATGCCGTTGCCCGCTTCGGCTTTGCCGCCCTCGGCCTCGGGCGTTTCCAGGGAATTACCCAGCAGCGTGAAATTGATGCCCCAGGTGGAATAGAAGAACCCGAACACCTTGCCGTCGGGGCCCTGGTCCGCGGCCCACACGTCGCTCCACAGGCTGGATTTATTGTTGTAGCCGTTGTCGGTGTAGGTCTTGGTCTGTTCCACCCACTTCATCAGGTTTTCGTCCACAGTTACGGTGGTGCCCGTCACCCATGGGGCGGAGACGTTGTTGGAGAAAGTGCGGTAGCTGTCGTCATAGCCGGACAGCATCTTGTAGCCCTTCGCGGCGGCCTGTTCGGCCACAGCGTTGAATTTGTCCCAATCAGACAGGGCCTCCTGCACCTGAGCGGGGTCGTCGGTGCCCAGTACGTCTTTGGCGATGCTGCGCCGGTAGGCGAACAGGCCGGGGGTGGCCTGCCAGGTGACGCCCTTCAGCTTGCCGCCGGCCGTGGCGATGTCCTGGGTGTACGGGTACTGCCCGGACAGGTCTGCGTCCGTCAGGCCGATATCGCCGCGTACGTCCAGCGTGTAGTCGGAATCCACATACTTCAGCGCGTAATCCGCTTCGATGAGGAAAATATCGATCTTGTCGTCGGCTGCGGCGGAATCCTGCGCCAGCAGGGCCTCGTCCAGCTTGTTCTGGTAATTGTTGTTCTCGTTGGGATTGATGGTCCACTTGACGATCGTGCCGTCGTTGAGCGTGGTGGTGGATTTGTCCTCCGCCACTGCCTTTACCTCGGGATAATAGTCGTTGAACCGGCTTTGGAACTCGTCGTTCCAGCACCAGATGTTGAGCACGGCGCCATCGGCGGGCGCGGATTCGATGCCGGATGAGGGGGCGGAGACGGAAACGGAGGCGGGAACACTGGAAGCGCCGGAGCCGCCGCAGGCGGCCAGGGAAAGCATCATGCACAATGCCATAAGGGTCGCAAGTGTACGTTTCATAGATTGTTTTCCTCCTTGTAAAGTTCGGTCAGGCGGCCGTTTGGCCGCGCGATCACAAAATCAGATGCGCCTGACCGATGCTCCTTCCAACAGGCTGCCGGGGATGAGGATGCTTTCCGGCAGGGTGGTTTTGGGGTGCTCGATCAGGCTGACGAGACGGTCCGCCGCCCAGTAGCCGATGGCCTGGGTGTCCTGGTGGTAAGTCGTCAGGCTGGGGATCATCATTTTGGCGAGAGGGATGCCGTCATAACCGACGGCGGAGATGTCTTCCGGCACGCGGAGGCCCGCCCGGGCGATGGCGGCGAGGCCGCCCAGAGCCGACACGTCATCGGTGAAAAAGATGCATGTGGGCCGCTGCGGCAGCGCCAGCAGCTCGGCGGTGATGCGTTCGCAGCTGTCGCAGTCGTGGTAAGCGCCTTCGCGTACATAGGCGTCGGGCACCTGCAGCCCCAGGTCGTAGCAGGTCTTGTAAAAGCTGGCGCAGCGGCTTTCGGTGACGGCCGTGCGTTCGCCGTGGATGAAGGCAATGTTCCTGTGCCCCATACCGAACACATGGTTCACCAGCGTTTGAACGCCCTTGACGTTGTCCGAAACGATGGAAGTACGGTTGTTGAACATGTGGTCCACTGTCACGACGGGCAGCTCGCTCTGCACCAGTTCCAGCACCTGCGGGTCCAGAAAGTTCACGCATACCACACATACGCCGTCCACGCCGCGGTAGCGGCAGTGCTCCAGGTAAGACGAGCGCCGCTTGCCGACATTGCGGTTGATGAAGGTGACATCGTAGCCGCAGGCCTCGGCCTGCGCGCGGAAGCTCTCCAGAATGCGCGAAAAATATTCGTGCCCCAGGCCGCTGTGCTGCGGGTCCTCGTACAGAACGCCCAGATTGTATGTACGGTTCGTCTTGAGCGCACGGGCCGCGGAATTGGGCTGGTAGCCCATTTCGGCCGCTTTGCGGCATACGGTCTCCCGCGTTTGAGCGCTGATGTCATGGTGGCCGTTGAGCGCTTTGCTCACTGTCGCCACGGACACGCCGCATTCCTTTGCAATATCCCGAATCGAAATCATAACGGTCCGCCTTTCCAGAAGTTTTGCTCTGCTAAATCGAAATCGTTTTCTGGCATCTATTATACCGAAAGGCGGCTTGTTTGGCAAAACCGGATACTTAATCGTTTTCGCAACTTCAATATAACGCAATCTCGCTTTAATTTCAACAGAAATCAAGCGATTTTTAAGCGAAATCACGAAGTTTGGAGCCTTTTCCAATTTCGACAAAGAGTATTTGGCGATTCTATCCGAAAATATACCTTTTATTTTCGCCAATGATACGAAAACATTTTCGCTCTTGTTCTATACCTTTATTTAAATGGAAAAAAGACTAAAAAACAAGCGGGATCCGTACTTTACAGCACTTATCAGCAAAAAAGGCTTGCTTTTTTTTGAAATGGCAGTATGATAAAAATACAGAGCGCTTGAATGTATGCGGACTTAATCGTTTTCGCAAACGGGGCCGCAGCATGCTCCCCAAAATCGAGTAGCCCGCGCCGCAGGGCACGGGTGTGAGGAGAATACCTTATGCGCTATGGATACTTTGACGACGAGAACCGGGAATATGTGATCACCACACCGCGCACACCGCTGCCGTGGATCAATTATCTGGGCAGCGAGGATTTTTTCAGCCTTGTTTCCAATACGGCGGGCGGCTACAGCTTTTACCGTGACGCAAAGCTGCTGCGTCTGACGCGCTACCGCTACAACAGCGCCCCGGCGGACGGCGAGGGCCACCGGTTTTATATCCGCGACGGCGCCTGCGTATGGAACCCGGGCTGGCAGCCCGTGCGCACGGAACTGGATTCCTATCGCTGCCGCCACGGGCTGGGCTATACGGTCATCGAGGGTGCGAAAAACGGCATAGAGGCAAAGCAGGAAATGTTCGTTCCGCTGGGCGACGCATGTGAAGTGATACGCCTGACGCTGCACAACGCCGGGGCAGAGCCCCGCGCGCTGCAGCTGTTCAGCTATGTGGAGTTCTGCCTGTGGAACGCAGTGGATGATTCCACCAACTTCCAGCGCAACTACAGCACCGGCGAGGTGGAGGTGGAGGGCGGCGCCATCTATCATAAAACGGAATACCGCGAGCGCCGCAGCCACTATGCCGTGTTCGGCGTGAACCGGACGCCCGACGGTTTCGACACGAGCCGGGATGCGTTTCTGGGGCCGTACCGCAGCCCGGCCGGGCCGCTGGCGGTGGAACGGGGCGCGTGTACGGGCAGCATCGCCCACGGCTGGGCGCCTGTGGGTGTGCATCAGCTGAACGTGACGCTGGCCCCGGGCGAACGCCGCAGCTTTATTTTTGTATTGGGATATGTTGAAAACCCGCCCCGGGAAAAATGGGCCGCGCCCGGCGTGGTGGAAAAAAGCCGCGCCCGCGCCATGCTGGCCCGCTATGCCGCGGACACGCAGGTTGACGCCGCGCTGGCCGCGCTGGCCGCGTACTGGAATGGGCTGCTGGCGCGCTTTTCGCTGCGCTCCGGCGACGAAAAGCTGGACCGTATGGTCAATATCTGGCACCAGTACCAGTGCATGGTGACGTTCAATATGAGCCGCAGCGCCAGCTATTATGAAAGCGGCACCGGCCGGGGCATGGGCTTTCGGGATTCCTGCCAGGACCTGCTGGGCTTCGTGCATCTGGTGCCGGGCCGGGCGCGGCAGCGCATTCTGGATATCGCCGCCACCCAGTTCGCGGACGGCAGCTCCTATCACCAGTATCAGCCGCTGACGAAAAAGGGCAATTTGGACGTGGGGAGCGGCTTCAACGACGACCCGCTGTGGCTCATCGCCTGTGTGAGCGCATACCTGCGGGAAACAGGCGACCGTTCCATCCTGTACGAGGAGGTGCCCTTTGACTGCCGGGCGGAAGACACGGCGCCGCTGATGGAGCATCTGCGCCGCAGCCTGGGCTTTACCGCTTCGCACAAAGGCCCTCATGGCCTGCCGCTCATCGGCCGGGCCGACTGGAACGACTGCCTGAATCTGAACTGCTTTTCCAGCGAACCGGGCGAGAGCTTCCAGACCACCGGCCCCAGCGAAGGCCCTGTGGCGGAGAGCGTGTTCATTGCGGGGATGTTTGTAAAATACGGCGGGGAATACGCGGACATTTGTGCGTGGGAAGGCCTTTCGCAGGAAGCGCGGGCCGTGCGCGCACAGGTGGACGAAATGACAGCGGCCATCCTCGGCCCGGGCTGGGACGGCGCCTGGTTCCGCCGCGCTTATGACGCAAACGGCCGGCCGGTGGGAAGCGCCGAATGCGCGGAGGGCAAAATTTACATTGAACCCCAGGGCATGTGCGTGATGGCGGGCGTGGGCCTTTCCGACGGCCGCGCGCTTCAGGCGCTGGAGAGCGTAAGGCGGCATCTGGATACAGAGTACGGCATCCTGCTGCTGCAGCCCGCATACACGCGGTATCATCTGGAACTGGGGGAGATCAGCAGCTATCCGCCGGGGTATAAGGAGAACGCGGGTATTTTCTGCCACAACAACCCATGGATCAGCTGCGCTGAATGTGCGGCGGGGCGCGGCGGCCGGGCCTTTGAGGTATACCGCCGCACCTGTCCGGCCTATCTTGAGGAAATCAGCGAGATCCACCGCACCGAGCCCTATGTGTACAGCCAGATGATCGCCGGGAGGGACGCGGCCGCCTTCGGCGAGGCGAAAAACAGCTGGCTGACGGGTACGGCCGCATGGACATTCGTCAACATCAGCCAGTATATCCTGGGGATCCAGCCCACGTTGGACGGCCTGCGGATCGCCCCGTGCATTCCCGTCGCGATGCCCGGTTTCACCGTCACGCGCACCTACAGAGGCGCGGTGTACGAGATCGCAGTGGACAACGCGGCGGGGGTGGAAAAAGGGGTAAAATGCATCACGGCGGACGGCGCGCCCTGCGTGGAAGGCATTCTGCCCGCCGCGCCCGCCGGAACGACAGTACATGTAAAGGTGACGATGGGCTGAACGGAGGGGACATATGGCGTTTGCAAAAGATTTTGTATGGGGCGCGGCCTCCAGCGCTTACCAGACCGAGGGCAGCCCGCGGGCCGACGGCGGCGGGGAATCCATTTGGGACGTATTCTGCCGCCGCCCCGGCGCCGTTGCAGACGGGTTTGACGGTTCCGCCGCCACGGACGCGTACCGCAGATATGAGGAGGACATTGCCTGCGCGGCGCAGATGGGCCTCGGTGCTTACCGCTTCAGCGTGAGCTGGGCGCGGGTGGACCCTTACGGCGACGGCCGCTGGAACGGGGAAGGGTTTGCGTTTTATCTGCGCATGCTCCAGGCCTGCCGCGCTGCGGGCCTGGAGCCTTATGTCACACTGTACCACTGGGAACTGCCCCAGGCGCTGGAAGATGCGGGCGGCTGGCGCAGCCGAGAGACCGCCCGTGCTTTTGCCCGCTATGCCGCCGAGGCGGCGCGCCGTTTCAGCGGCCTTGCAGAGAATTACATTACGCTCAACGAGCCGGAGTGTACTGTAAAGCTGGGCCACGGTACGGGCGTGCATGCCCCGGGCCTGCGTCTGCCCGAGGCGCGCCAGCTTCTGGTGCTGCACCATCAGCTTTTGGCTCACGGCCTTGCCGCCGCCGCCATTCGGGAGACCTGCCCCGGCGTGCGCGTCGGCATCGCCGCGACAGGGCGGCTGTGCTGGCCCGGCACGGACAGCCCCGCCGATGTGGAGGCTGCCTGCAGCGCCACCTTCGCCACGCCGGACAGCGACTGGGCATTTACCTATCAGATGGTGCTGGACCCTGTCTGTTTCGGACATTATCCGGAAAACTGCGGGCCCGGCCTGCGGCGTATGACGGCGGCGCTCCCGGCGGAAGACCTGGCGGTCATCCACATACGGCCGGATTTTATCGGCTTGAACATCTACAATGGCCACGCGGTATGTGCAGGGACGGGAAAGCGGCCGGTTTATGTGCCGCGCCCGCGCGGCTGTGCTGTGACAGCGCTGAAATGGCCCGTTACGCCGCTGGTGATGAACTGGGGCGTGCGTTTTCTCTGGCAGAGGTACGGCCGGCCGATTTACATCACCGAAAACGGGCAGAGCTGCAACGACCGCATCTTTCTGGACGGCTGTGTCCATGATCCCGACCGCATTGATTTCCTGCACCGTTATCTGCTGGCGCTGCGTGCGGCGGCGGAGGGAGGTGCGGATGTGCGGGGCTATTTCCACTGGGCGCTCACTGACAATTTTGAGTGGAGCGAGGGCTATCGCGAGCGCTTCGGGCTTGTTTATATCGACTATGTTACGGGTGCGCGCATCCCGAAGGACAGCGCTGCCTGGTATGCCGAAACCGTGCGCGCCAACGGGGAGAACCTGTAAAAGCGCATGGCATGCAGGCTGCAGAATACCCCCGGCAGCCCGGAAAAGAACCGGACGCCGGGGGCATTTTGCGGTTTCATGCGGGGCCTGTATGCGTGCGTTGTGCTTTTCGGGCGCGGACAGGCAGACGCAGCGTGAATGTGGCGCCTCCGCCGGGTGTGTCTGTAAGAAGGATATCTCCGCCGTGCAGCGCGGCCAGTTCCTGTGCCACAGAGAGACCCAGCCCATAGTGCTCCTTGCCCGTGCGGCTTTTGTCGGCGCGGTAAAAGCGCTCGAACACATGTGCCTTTTCCGCATCCGGCACGCCGGGGCCGTGGTCCTCCACCGAAAGCAGTACCCAGCCTTTTTCCGCGCGGGCGCGCAGCGTGACGTCGCTGCCGGCGGGCGCGTAGGCGCAGGCGTTGCTGATGAAGACCAGCAGCAGCTGGCGCAGCCGTCCGGCGTCGCCCCACAGGGGCGGCAGTGTTTCCTCGGGCAGGTCCAGCGCAAGGCGCAGGCCGCGCGCTTTTACCAGAGGCGCAAACTGTTCATGCGCGCCGATCACCAGCGCATCGGCATCCACAGGTTCCATACGCATCCGCCAGGTGCCCGCGTCGCTGCCTGCAAGCAGGAGAAGATCGTCCACCAGGCGGGCCATGCGGTCGGCCTCGCTGCCGATGGCCGCCAGGTACTGCGGCGTGTCCGCCGGGCTGGCCTGCATGGCCGACAGGCTCGTCTTGACGACGGCCAGCGGGCCGCGCAGCTCGTGTCCGGCGGCGGCCACGAATTCCCGCTGTTTTTGCAGTGCTTCGGCGGTGGGACGCAGCGCCCGCCCCGCCAAAAACCAGTTGACCGCGCCCAGAAGTGCCAGCCCGCCCGACAGCAGCGCCGCATACAGCAGGGCCTGGCGCGTCAGCGTCCGGCGCAGAGGCCCGTCGTCCCGCAGCACGGCAAGGCCGTACCAGCCGCGCTGTCCGGGGACGGAGCATACGGCGGCGGTATAATGTTCGCCTGCGTTGCCCTCCACTGTGACGGTGACGCGGGAGGCATACACCGACGAACGCGGCGCGGCATCCATATTCACACCCTCTGCAAGCCCTGCCTCTGCCGCACGCTCCAGCAAGGTCCCGCGCGGGGTGGCGGGCGCCCAGCCGCCGCTGAAAAACAGCGGGGTGCCGTTGTCCGTGATGAAAATGAGCAGTCCATCCGCGGCCTCCGTCTGGGCAAGAGCCGTGTCGGAGACGCTGCCCGTCTGCAGCGTGACGATCAGGGTGTCCACGCTGGCGTCGAACATGCTCTGTGCCGAGAGCTGCGTCTGCTTTTGTGCCAACCCCAGGGTGATGGCCAGGAATACCGTGAGAACTGTGCCCGTCAGCACGGTGAAAACAAATGTCAGGCGGCGGCGCAGCTGGCGCAGCGGCGTGGTGTACGGGCCGCGGGGAGGCTGTGCGGCACGGCGTTTCATGCGCCCGTTCCTCCATCCAGCAGCCGGTAGCCCACGCCGCGCACAGTGTCCACTGTCACCCGGCTGCTCACGGCACGCAGCCTGCGGCGGATAAAGTGTACATAGCTGTCCAGGCTGGCTTCCTCTACGTCGGCGCCCGGCCCCCAGACACGGCCGAATAAAAAACTGCGGGACAATGTTTGTCCGGCGTTTTCCATCAGTGCGGCCAGCAGCTCCGCCTCTTTTTTCGAGAGCGTGCATTGCTCTTTGTCTCCGGTCAGCACCAGTGTGCCCATGTCCAGAGTAAGATCCCCGCAGCAGGGGCGGCCGGAGACCGCCACAGGAGCGGGGCGGCGGGCCAGTGCGCGTACCCGGGCCAGCAGCTCGCGTACGTCGAAAGGCTTTACCAGATAATCGTCTGCGCCCGCGTCCAGACCGTCCACTCGGTCGCCCACAAGGCCCAGCGCCGTCGTCATCAGCACCGGCGTGTCCAGGCCCTCGGCCCGCGCTGCGCGCAGCACCGAAAGCCCATCCCGTCCGGGCAGCATCCTGTCCAGAATGCACAGCCCGAACATCCGTTGGCGCATGTAGTACAGCGCATCGTCGCCGTCTCGGCATACGTCCACACGGTAGCCCTCCTGCTCCAACAGCGGCGCCACGGCCGCGCACAGGGCTTCGTCGTCTTCCACAAGCAGTATCCGCATGTTTTTGTCCCTCCTGTTCTGCAATAAAACCATTATAATGGATGCAACCTTAAAAATCCCTGAAAAACAGAGGCTTTCACAAATCCATCACTGTTTTTCAAGGACTTTTCAAGGTTGATTTTTTTATGATGGAAACAGGCTGGACGGGAAGCATCTTCTGTCCGCATCATTTTGAGCATACCGGAAAGGTGAGGGAAACAGTGAAGATAAAACAACTTTTGTGCGGCGTACTGGCCGCGGCGGTGCTGTTCACGGGCTGCGGTGCGCAGCCCGGCACGAGCGGCGGTTCAAGTGCGCAGGGGGACGGCACGCCCATGCAGGCCAAGGGTCGGTTCGTGGAAAACGACATCACCCCGCCGGGCGCGGCGGGCTGTACCCCGGTGAGCCTGACGGCACGGCCGGACGGCGGATTGGACTACATCGCGCTCCGGCCTGCCGAGACGCCCGGTCAATATACATATACCCATTTTTATTCTGCTGACAGCGGCAAAGAATGGACGGAAAATACGATGGACTGGCAGGAGAGTTTCGGAGAGAAACGCCAGATCGAAAAGGTCACCGTTACCCCTGAGGGAGAATATTTTGTAATCTTGACAGAGCAGACAGAGGACGGTATGGGCGCGGTGGCCTACGCACGCGTTGCGGCGGACGGCACGGCCGTTCCCGTGCAGCCGGAGGGCCTTTCCGCGCAGGGCGGGCTTGTGGCGGCGGATGCACAGGTGCTGCCGGGCGGCAGACTGCTGCTCACCAGCTTTGGGGGCGATTTTGCCGCGGCGCAGATCGGGGCTGCAGGGGAAGACGCAGGCGCGCAGGTGGCATCTTCCGGCACGCAGGACGCCGCCGGAGAGACGGACGACGCAGAAGATGCGGACGGCACGGAGCAGTCCGGGGACGATATGGGCGTATTCAGCGCGGAGGATACCGCCACAACGGCTGTATACGATATGGCCACCGGAAAAAAGCTGTATGAGATTCCCAACTGGATGGGAGGCCTGACAGCCTGCAACGGGACGACGCTTTTTGTCTACGGCTACGAGGGCGGCACGGCGGCGTATGATCTGGAGACCGGGCATATGCAGACTGAGGCCGCCAGCGCGGCGGGTGGAGAGGATTATCCGTCCAGCCTTGCGGCAGACGCGGATGGCAACTTGTATCTGCTGTCTGAAAAAGGCGTGCGCCGCGCCGTGCCGGGCGGCACGCTGGCGGAGACCGTGATGGAAGGCAGCATGTATACCTTCGGTTCCCCGCTGGCCGCTGTGCGCGGCTTTACGGCGCTGCCGGGCAACACCTTCGCACTGGCCGTGCAGACGGAGGAGGGCGGCCGTGTGCTGCACTATGTATTTGATGAGACGGTGAGCGCCGTGCCGGACAAGGAGGTGCGTGTTTACGCTCTGAACGATTCCCCCACCGTGCGCGCGGCCATCACCAATTTCCAACAGGAAAATCCGGATGTGCGCGTGAATTTTGAGGTTGGAACCTCCGGCGGCGCCAGCGCCGAGGACGCGCTGCGCACGCTGAACACAGAGCTTGTGGCGGGCAAGGGGCCGGATGTGCTGATCCTGGACGGCATGCCGCTGCAGAGCTTCATCGACAAGGGCGTGCTGGCGGAGCTTTCACAGGTGATCTCCGCCGACGGGTTGATCCCGCAGGTGGTCGACCCTATGAGAACGGACGGAAAGCTGTACGCAGTGCCCACACGTTTTACCGTACCTGTGCTGATGGGAAAGCCGGAGACGCTGGAAGGGCTGGACAGCCTGGAGGCGCTGGCCGCGGCGGTACAGGACGGACCAGAGGCGCTGGCCGCCAGCGGAGATATCAATGATATTTTCAAAGCTGTGCCGGAGGAGCAGCGCCCGCTTCTGAGCTTTACCACCCTGCGGGAGCTGTTCGACCAGCTGTACAGTGTCAGCGCACCCGCCGTGGTGCGGGACGGCACGTTGAACGAAGATGCTCTGCGGGAACTGTTTTCCGTGATGCAGGCGGTTTCGGACCGATACGGACTGGGGGAAAAGGCGAACGACGGCGGTATTGCGTTTATGGTGACGTCAAATGCCTCCACCGGGCTGGGAATGTCCGCGGACGTTCCGCAGGGCGTGATGGAATACAGCTACGGCCGGGCAAACGCGGCGCTGTTTACACTCAAGGATGTGCTGGGTGCATATATGTCCGATGACGGACAGGCGGCGCTTACGCCGGCGCCCGGCATGGAGCAGGGCGTATATACACCGCGGGTGCTTGCCGGCATTACGGCACAGAGCGCCCAGCAGGAGCTGGCTGCACAGTTCATACAGGCGCTGCTCGCGCCCGGCGTGCAGAATTATTCGTTGGGAGAGGGACTCCCGGTGCTGCGCTCCGGCCTGGAAAAACAGGTGGCGTACGTGCAGGAGCTCTATGCAGAACGCGGCCAGACGATAGGCACGGATGTGCCCCGGGTGGACTGGACTGCACTGCTGTCCGGGCTGAAGACACCCGTGCGGGACGACAGCACGGTGGCCGAAAAGCTGTATGCACAGGCTGAGGCGCTGTGCAAAGGTGAAAAGACCATGGATGAAGCCGTGACGGGAGCAAAGACGGAGCTTGCCACCTATCTGGCGGAAAAGCGGGCGTGACCTGCCGCAGAACGGCAGGAACAAACCCGAAAGGAGCGGCCGGATGCCGTATTCAGCGATTGGAAGCATTGGGGCGCGGAAGCATTTCTGGAGGAATTTACGGTTCCGAGTTATCAGAATGATCAATTAAAGGAAAAAATATATGCCGAAGCAACAAAACGATACAGCGGCGAGGCCGCGCTGGAACAGGCTGTGGCGGCAGCGGCCGACGCCACGCGGCTCTATTTCGCCGAACAAAATGAACCGCGCCGCGCCGTATTTGTTCCTCGCGCCCAGCCTGGCGGGGCTGTGCGTGTTCGTGCTGGTGCCGTTTGCGGACGCGGTGCGCCGCAGCTTTA
>OLJW01003259.1_pt1 | contig 12669 bp, 7 predicted proteins | sample 1603411 | NCBI WGS metagenome assembly OLJW01 (sample SAMN04168659, study PRJEB22393) | human gut metagenome | biome: human gut microbiome; feature: stool | host: Homo sapiens | collected 2014-05-12 | reverse complement strand
CTCCCTCAGCAATGATGAGCTTCTGAAATTGGCCTCCGTCGGTCTGAAGGGCAGCTCTCTTACGCTGGATCAGGCGGCGTTCCCCAATGAATATATCCACGCCGAAGGGCAGACGATTGGCGGTGCATGGTATTATATCTATGACTTGGCGCAGGCAAAGGATATGCTCCATAAGTATCTGTATGAGGATATTCCCTTTGCACAATATGCTTCCTCCGAGGACGAAGAAAAAGATTAAAAAAATTTAAAAAAAGAGTTGACAAATATTTTTTACGGGGTATAATGGGGTACAAGTTCAAAAAGCAAAGGCAATGAAAAGAAGAGTACAGCCTGAAAGATTTTACAGAGAACCTCCGGTAGCTGCGAAGGAGGAAATGCGGAAGGGTTGGAAGATGGTCTTGGAGCCGCGCACCGAGAGGGTTTCCCTTTAGGCTGCGACGGGAGCGCCCGTGACAGCGCCGGAGTATCGGCAAATGCCCGTACTTGATAAGGCAGTAATCGTGAGGTTGCTGTGAATTAGGGTGGTAACACGAAGCATATTATGCTCTCGTCCCTTTGACTGAGTGGTCAAAAGGGATGAGAGCTTTTTATTTTGCGTATAAAGAAAAGGTGGTTTGGGAAATGTCTGAAAAAGAAACGATGATTCGCTTAGAGGGTATCAAAAAGCGGTTCCGCACCAAGGCGGGCGAGCTGGAGGTGCTCCATGGCGTAAGTGCAGATATTAAAAAGGGAGAGGTGTTCGGCATCATCGGGCTGAGCGGTGCCGGCAAAAGCACGCTGGTTCGCTGCATCAACCTTCTGGAACGCCCCACAGCCGGTAAGGTATGGCTGGATGGCGTGGAGCTGACCGCCCTTGATGATAAGGAATTGAGAGAACAGCGCAGACACATGGGGATGATTTTCCAGCAGTTCCATCTGCTGATGCAGAGAACGGCACTGGATAATGTCTGCTTCCCGATGGAAATTTCCGGTGTGCCGAAGGCAAAGGCAAAGGAAAGAGCCAAGGAGCTTCTGGAGCTGGTTGGTCTGGCAGATAGAATGGAATCCTATCCGGCGCAGCTTTCCGGTGGGCAGAAGCAGAGAGTTGCCATTGCAAGAGCCTTGGCAACCGAGCCGAAGGTGCTGCTTTGTGATGAAGCCACCTCCGCACTGGACCCCAATACAACCGCAGGTGTTCTTTCCTTGTTAAAGGATATCAACACCAGATTGGGCATTACCATCGTGGTTATCACCCATGAAATGAGCGTCATTCAGGAAATCTGTGATAGAGTTGCCATCATTGATGGCGGTCTGATTGCCGAGGAGGGCGGCGTGGAGGAAATCTTCCGTGCCCCCAAAACAAAAATCGGGCAGGAGCTGGTTATGCACGAGGGTACAAACCGAGAGGCATATACAGGCAAGCTGCCGTATTCCTATCGCCTGGTATTCAAGGGCGGCAGTGAAAATGAGCCTGTTCTGGGGCAGATGATGATTGAGCTGAAGAATGTCGTAAATATTCTGGCGGCAAATACAAGAACGATTGAAAATCAAGCCTTTGGTCAGATGCTGGTGCAGTTCCCCGAGGAAAAGGAAATTCGTCAGAAAATGATTCAATATCTCACAGACAGAGGCGTAGAAGTAGAGGAGGTAGAATATGTTTAAGGAAGGTATGCTTGCTCTGGTCGGGCAAGGCTTTATAGAAACCATTTATATGACAGTCATCTCTACAGCTCTGGCGTATATCATCGGCTTGCCGTTGGGCTTGGTTCTGGTTGTGACCGATAAGGATGGAATTCATCCGATTCCCTGGCTGAACAGCCTTCTGGGAATGATTATCAACTTCTTCCGTTCCATTCCCTTCCTGATTCTCCTGATTGCGCTGATGCCCTTCACAAAAATGGTGGTCGGCACAGTAATCGGCTCCAAGGCGGCGATTGTCGGTCTTTGGATTGCAGCCGCACCCTTCATCGCAAGAATGGTAGAATCCTCTTTGAAGGAAGTGGAAATCGGCGTTGTTGAGGCGGCACAGTCCATGGGTGCTTCCCCGTTTCAGATTATGACGAAGGTACTTCTGCCCGAGGCAAAGCCCTCTCTCTTGGTCGGTGCGGCAATCAGCATTACCACCATTTTGGGCTATTCCGCAATGGCAGGTATCGTCGGCGCAGGCGGCTTGGGTGCCATTGCCATCAACTATGGCTATTATAGAAAGCAGTCCGATATCATGTATGTCATGGTAATCCTCATGGCAATCATCGTATTGGTATTTCAGGAGCTTGGCATGCGTATTTCCAAGCACACAGACAGAAGACTGTAAGCCTGTTTTTTAGGCTTCACATAAAAAACCAAAAGCAAAAGAATATTTTTTTTAAAACAAGGAGGAAACGTACTATGAAGAAATTTTTTGCAATTTTATTGGCAGGTGTGCTGACTGTTGGTCTGGCAGCTTGCGGTGGCTCTGATGACGCAGCAACAAACGATGACAGCAACAAAGAGGAAATCACACTGAAAATCGGTGCTTCTCCCACACCCCATGCTGAAATCCTGAATGCAGCAAAGGATGAACTGGCAGAAAAAGGCATCAAGCTGGATATCGTTGAATTTACAGATTATGTACAGCCTAACCTGGCAACAGAATCCGGTGATCTGGATGCAAACTACTTCCAGCACACCCCTTATCTGGAACAGTTCAATAAGGAACAGGGCACGCATCTGGTAGCAGTTGGCAAGGTTCATTTTGAACCCATGAGCATCTATGCCGGCACTGTAAAGGATCTGAAGGATATCCCCGCCGGCACAAAGGTTGGTATCCCCAATGACGCTACAAACGGCGGTCGTGCGCTGCTGCTTCTGGAAGCAAATGGTCTGATTAAGCTGAATCCCGATGCAGGCGTAACTGCAACAAAGCTGGATATCACAGAAAACCCCTATAATCTGGAAATCGTTGAAATGGAAGCTGCACAGCTGCCTCTGTCTCTGGGCGATCTGGGCTTCGCAGCAATCAATGCAAACTATGCGCTGCAGAATAAGCTGACACAGGATGACGCTCTGGCAACAGAGGATGCAGAATCCGTAGCAGCTAAGACATACGGCAACGTAGTTGTAGTAAAAGAAGGCAACGAAAATCTGCCCGGCATTGCTGAACTGATGGAAGTTCTGCATGGTCAGACAGTGGTTGATTTCATCAATAACACCTACGGCGGCGCAGTAGCACCCCTGCAGTAAGCAATCAAAAGGTATTTAAGAAAATCGAATCAATAAAAAACAGACGAATTTGCGAAAGCGGTTCGTCTGTTTTTTTGCTGCAAAAATAAAAATTCTACCAAAAATGAGACTTTTTTGCAATAAAATCAAAAGATGAAAACATTTTTCAACAAGTGTATTTTTGGAAGAATCTGCCTTGACAAGCGAATATTACAGATGATAAACTGCTGAAAGTTAGATACAACTAACGATAGAATGATTCTTTGAAAACAATCATTTTCAACCTTACAGACACAAAAAAGATAATAGGGAAGGGAAACGAAAGGAGAATTTTATGAAGAACAAAGGAATGTACCGATTGCTGTCGGGCGTACTTTGCACATCTGTACTGTTGAGCAGTCAGGCTTATGCTGCCGCATCTGCGGATTACTCTGATTTTCCGCAGAATTGGTCCAAGGACGCAATGGAATTTGCTGTTAAGAATAATTTTATCACAGGAGTAAGCGAGGATAAAATCGCGCCGAAGGCTGCCTTAACACGCGCACAGCTGGCGGCAATCCTCTCTCGCGCGATGAAAACAGGCGCAGGCGATGTCAGCGTGCTGGATAACTTCACAGACGCGGATAAAAACGCATGGTATGCCGGCGCAATGGCAAAGGCAGTCGAGCTGAATATCCTCTATGGCGATGGAGATTCCATCTATCCCGATCGCCCCGTAACCAGACAGGAGCTGTTTGCCATTCTGGTCAGAGCCTTTTCCGTAACAGGCGGCGATGAAAGCACACTTGCATCCTATAACGATGCAGGCAGCATCAGTAGCTGGGCAAAGGCGGCAATCTCCGCAATGATTGCACAGGGCTATGCGTCAGGCTATGAGGATAAGACCCTTCGCCCCACACAGCAGGTAACAAGAGAAGAATTTGCACAGATGCTGTATCGTATGCAGGAATTTTATGGCTCCTCCGCTGCTGCTGATGATAAAGCAGAGAATAAAGAAGAAGCCAAAGCAGATGAAGGCCCCAAAACCAATACTAAGAAAACCTCCGGCGGCGGCGGTTCCTCCTCCGGCGGCGGCTCCCATAGCGGCGGCGGCTCCAATAGCGGCAGCACAGCAACCGCAGAGGCTATCGTGGATGCAGAAAAAGCAGTGGTAGAAAGCACCGATATGGGTACGTGGCTGCCTCTGGCATTCAAGGATGGCTATAGCATAGAAAAAATAACTTCCGTAACGGTTGACGGCATAGATGTAACAGCGAAACTGTCCAAGGTGACCACAGACGGCACAATCGCAAAGCTGCCTCTGGTAGGGACACCCAAGCAGGTTGTTATCAAGAGCGGTGGTAAAACACAGACCATCAATCTGAACGGTAGCGGTGCGGCATCCGTTTATGCAGGCACACAGTATCTGCCTAAGTATGTATGGGCGCATGGTGCTGTTGCAGCATGGGATTATTATCTGACAAACTACGATAAGGACGGCAATGTTCGTATCAATCCCGCAAGAACAACCTTTAATCTGACAGAAGAAGCAAACGCACATCCCTATTACTCCCCCGATGCGGAAGTAAAGGATGGCGAAACTTTTGGTGAGGTTGTAGGCAATGTAACCATTATGTTCAACTTCAATACCGATGAAGAAAAAGCATGGTTCAACGGCATTAACAAGCTGGAACTGGTAGAGTATAACGAAAACAAGAACACAATCAACTCCAATCTGACCTATACATCGGCAGGGGATGTTGCCCACTATAACAATAAGGTTGGCGAACTGACCATTCCCATCGGACAGAGCAATTTCCGCAATAACGGTCGTTACTATGTACGCGTAAAATCCAATGGCGGCGATAAGGCATCCGTATTGGTTCCCATCCATGTGGTAAATGAAAAAGCACCTACACTCCTTCTGAGAGAAACCGCAGTTTCCGGCAGAAACCTGCATTTCGATGTAAAGGATATGACGTATGCAATCACAACTCCCATCGAAAGCGTAACACTGACAGATCCGAAGGGGGATACAAAGGAACTGCGTTATATCAACGATTATTTCCTTTTCGGCGATTTGTTCGTTCTGTATAACGATGTGAACGCAGAAGAAGGCGTGAATAACCTGCCTTATAACGGCAATTATACCATCACAATCCGCAGCAACGGCTTTAAGGAATTCAGCAAGAGCTTCAACGTAACAGGCGGTAAGGATGTATCCTCCAAGCAGGCAGCTGTAGTTTATCAGTCCGCAGCGTATGACGTAATGACACACGCTACAGGCAGCGGCAGCGGCGGTGGTTCTTCCGACAGCAGCGGCGGCTATATGGTTTCCGCAGACCTGCTGTTCAACAGCGACCTTCTGGCAAATGCACTGCTACTGGAAGAAATGAACGTAGAATGCGCGGCAGCAAAGAAGGTAGTAGATAACTGGTACAATGTAATCTACGACGCGGTATTCAATCAGGGCGATACAACTTATAAAACCCATACAGGCTATCTGAATGCAGTCAATGATGCAAAGGTAGCAGGTGCCGAATGGCTTGGCTACGCAGAATATATTGCGGCAGGCAATGTGAAAACAACCCCGAACAGACCTTCCGCAGTAAAAGAGGTTCTGGAAGATGGTCTGCTGGGTGATATTCAGCACAGCAATACCTATGGCAGATTGGAAGCACCCAAGGCTACAGTAGGCGAGACAAAGGAAAATAAGGACGTTGAAATTACCTTTGAAAATGCAGATGCTTACATGGGCAAGATTACAAAGCTGTATCTGAATGATAACTGGCAGGAACTGAGCGCAGATGCTTATACCATCGAAGGCAATAAGATTACAATCAAAGCAGACGCACTGAAAATCGGCGAAAATAAAATCACAGTAGATGCAACAGGCTACCTCAGCAATGTTGTTACCATTGATTATGCGAAGGAAACAGAAAAAGACCTGTCCCTTTCTGTAGCAACATCTATCAGCGAAGGGCAGGATGTTGTCATCACAGTAACAAATTCCGAAGGGGATTTTCTGAAAAACCTCAGCGGCGTTGTGCTGAAAAACAGCGACGGCACGGAAAAAACAGTATATCATCAGGGCTATGAAGGCAGCAATGCTGTTTACTATGTAGTAAGCGAAGATGGCAAAACCATCACACTGAAAAACGTAGAACCCGGTACCTATACCGTTTCCGTATCTGCAAACTACTATGAAGCACTGACAACAGAAGGATTTACAGTAGAGAGAACAACACCTCTGAAAACAGCACCTTCCGTTGCAAAGCATGAAAAGAAAGACAAGGATGGTTTACTGGAAAGCACTGATTATTACCGTCTGACCTTCAGCGGTCTGGAGGGTAAGGACTTGGATACATATCTGGGCGCAATCAAAAAGGTAACCGTTGGCACGAAAGCATACACAGAAGCAACAAGCATTTACTTCCAGAATGATAACTATCGTACAAAGATTGCAGATTCCACCTATGGCGGTTATAAGGATGCTTTGGATTTGGCTGTAAACGGCATTGACGCAACAGGCGAAGGCACAGTAATCACCGTTGAGGCGAAGGGTTACGAAACAATGACCTATACACTGAAAGGTGATAGCGCAACTACCGACCCCGGCGAAGATGATAAGCTGACAGCTCCTACAGTTGAAAAGGCAGAACTGACTACAAAGAGCGGTTTCTTTGAAGATTGTGATTACTACAGACTGCGCTTTGGCACAATCAGCGGCACAGAGCTTACAGCATATCTGAATAAGGTAACAGGCGTAACTGTAAACGGCGTTGCATATACCAAAGAAAGCACCTATATGAAAGAAAGCACATTCAGAGTAAAAGCGGAAAATGACGCTTACGGTGCATACGCTTATGATATTCTGGATTTGGCAGTCAATGGCGTTGATACAACTAAGGATACTGTAATTGTCATTACAGCAGAAGGCTATGCTGATTTGACCTACACAATCAAGAAGGCAGGCGGCAGCTCCGACGGCAAAGACGATAATACAGAAGAAGCTAAATATAAAGTAAGCAGCTGCGAACTTGTAGACGGTCGCTATCGTTTAATGTTTAATGGTTTTAGCGAAAGTGAATTGAAGAGCTTTTTAGGCAATATTACAGAAGTCACAGTTGCAGAAAACAAATACACAGATAAAGGCTGGTATTCTTGGGGTAAACACAACTATAGTAAAGTAGATAGTAAGGGCTATGGTGTTGATTCCTTAGAATTAACAGCAGATGGTTTCAATACAAATGACGATACTGAAATTGTGATTAAAGGCACACTGAATGGTGAAGAAGTAACAATTACTTTCACTTATACAGCAGAATAATCTACCCCAAAACAAAAAAGTGATTTTCCGTTTGGAAAATCACTTTTTTTCTGTGTCCGCAGGGGTGTCCACACCCCGTCTTTTTGGTGTCCAATGGGTGTCCAATCTGTCCACTTTGTCCAGTAAAGTCCGCCGTTTTTATTGCTTTCCGGTCGAGCCGAGTCCGCCGCGATCCTCGTTCCCAAGGTCGTCTGTTTCCTCAAAAGTCAGCGTCGGCTGATGCGCAAATATGCGGAACTGGCAGATTCTGTCATTCACCTCAATCACCGTATCCCGGAGCGCAAATGCCGGCATGAACCACTGGTCATTGTTGCCGCAGTAGCTCTCATCCACGATGCCGCAGTGGTTCGTCTGGATGATGCCGAAGTTCTTGAAGGTCGAGCTGCGCGGCACAATATGCGCCTCAAACCCCTGTGGCAGCTGCATGGCAACCCCCAGCGGAATCAGCTGAAATTCGCCCTTTTTCAGCTCTACACGCTCTGCCGCACGCAGGTCAATCCAGTCGGATTTCCCGTCAATGTAGCGCAGTCTTTCGATTTTATCGCTCAGATATTTAATCTTGATTTTTTCCATATCTCGTTCCTCTCTCATTCTGCATGATATAAGTAAAGGGAGCTGCTTTGCAGGGATTTCTGCACATCAATGATGCGCTGATTGAAGCTTCCCTTCCAGTGCAGCTTGGTATCCTTCAAATCTGCGATGAATTTTCCATCCACCAGCACATCAATGTATTGCATCAGCGGCAGTGCGCTGATTTCCTCCCAGCGGTAGCCTGTATACAGCCAGATATTTTTCTCAGGGTATTCCAGCTTGACCTTCCTTGCCAGCCGTTCGATTTCCTCCCGATTGCCCGTATAAAGCGGATCGCCGCCGCTGAAGGTAATGCCGCTGATATAGTCGCGGGAGAGCAGGGAGAACAGCTCCTCCTCTGCCGCCGCATCAAAGGCAAGGCCCCCCTCAGGGTCCCATGTGACGGCGTTATGACAACCCTCGCAGTGGTGCGAACAGCCGCTCACCCAAAGCACCACACGCAGCCCCTCGCCGTTGAGCATATCGTCCTTTGTAATATTATGATACCGCATTACATACTCTTCCTTTCTGCGATTTCAGCCATTTTTGCGTCATTCAGACGGGTATCCCCCTTCACGCGGGAGTAGGAAAGATAGCCGTTCATGCGCTCGATTTTTGTAAGATTTTTGCTGCCGCATTTCGGGCAAACGTCCATTTCCAGCTCCTGATGCCCGCAGTCATCGCAATAGGCAAGGGAAAGATTGACCCCCTCATAAAAGCCTAATTTCATGGCACGGCGCACAAGGGTGCGGATGGCATCCAAATTATAATCAATCGGGTATTTTACATATTGAATTTTGCCGCCGTTGGATAAATCCCAGAAGCGCTTTTCCAGATCCTGCTTTTCAATCGGGGTGATATCCTCGGTCACATGGCAGTGGAAGCTGTTGGAAACGTAGGGGCGGTCGGAAACATGCTCAATCACGCCGTATTTCTTGCGGAACTGCGTAATCTGCAAGCCGCAGAGGCTTTCCGCAGGCGTGCCGTAGATGGCGTAAAGATTGCCGTCCGCCTTCTTGTATTCCGCAATTTTATCATTGATATGCTGTAGGGTATCAATCGCAAACTGCCCGTCCTCAACCAGAGATTTGCCGTTGTAGAGCTCCTGCAATTCATTCAGCGCCGTAATGCCGAAGGACGCTGTCGCCGTTTTTAAGAGCGGCTTAATCTTTTCATGGAATTTCAGGTGACCGCCGTAAAAACCGCCCTCACAATACGCCAGAGGATTTGTAGAGGCACGCATTTCGCCGAGGTAGGCATAGGTACGGATATGCAGCTGACGAATCAGCTCCAGATAGTAATCCAGAACCTCGAAGAAGGGTCTGCTTTCCTGCTTTGCCTTGGCATAAATCATAGGCAGATGCAGGCTGACCGCGCCGATATTGAACCGCCCGACGAACACAGGCTTGTCCTCTGCATCGGCAGGCTCCATGCCGCCCCGCTCAAACCAGGGGGAGAGGAAGGCTCTGCAGCCCATGGGGCTGATGATGGCACCGTATTTCTTGTAAATCTCCGCTACATAGCCTTCGCCCGTCAGAGAAAGCCAATCGGGGTACATGCTCTTGGAGGAGCAGAGAATCCCTGCCTCAAAGACATCCTCCAATTCCTTTCCTGCGCCATGCAGGTTTTCGTCATAGAGGAACACCAGCTTCGGGAAAAGAACAGGCTTTTTGCAGTTCTTTTTGCCCTGCCCTTTTCTGCGGACATTCAGCATAGTGATGGATGCGATTTTCGCAAATTTGCCTGTGCCTGTGCCGAAGGTCATTGTGATGAAGGGGTAATCGCCGCGGCTGGACGCAACGGTATTGAATTTATATTCCCAGCCCTGAAAGCCCTGATCGAAATCCTTCTGGATATCCTTCATGGCTTCTCTGTCTGCGATGCGCGCGGTCAGACCCATATCGATATAGCGGCGGTAATATTTTTCGTAGCTTTTCTCCGCAAATGGCTCAAGGAGCAAATCCACGGAGGGCACAGTAAAGCCGCCGTATTGCTGGCTCGCCGCGGAAAGCACGATATCCCCGATGACATCGAAGGCAACCTCCAGTGTTTTCGGCTCGTTATACCAGAGATTCCCCATCTCAAAGCCGCCTGTCAGCACATCCTTCACGTTAAACAGGCAGCAGTTCATGGTGTCCCTTCTGGCAGACATATCGTGGATATAGATATACCCATCCCGACATGCCTGCAGCTCCTCGGTTGTCATAAAGAATTTCTGATAAAGCTCTTTATTCAGCTGATTATAAATCAGAGAACGCTTGGTGGAAACAAGGGCACTGTCGGAGTTGCTGTTTTCCTTGTCCCCGATATACATGATGGATTGGCTTTTTTTATAGACCTCATCCAGCATTTTGACAAAATCCTGCTTATAATTGCGGTAGTCCCGATAGCTTTTCGCAACTTCGGGCTTGACCTGCTCGAGGGCGGCTTCGACGATATTGTGCATTTCTGCGATGGGGATGCCCTCACGCCCCAGAGAGCGCGCCTTTTCCTCCACGAAGGAGCAGATGAAATCCAGCTCCTCCTGTGTGAATTTTACCATGGCACGATAAGCGGATTTATTAACTGCAACCACGACCTTCTGCACATTCCATGCTTCGTGGGTATGATCCTTTTTGATGACATACATAAGCCTTCCTCCTTTTTCGGCAAGAAATAAAATTTTTGAGTATATCGAATACTATACTATATCTGGTGGTTAAAATCAATATATACGGCATATTTTAACAAGATATAGTTATTCTGCCTCATCGGAGAGCCTTGCCTGTCTGACCGCATGATGCCAGCCTGCCAGCTTTTCCTTGATTTTTTCACTTTCTGCCGCAGGGGAGAAGGCGGCGGAAACCTGCCAGTTGCGGCGGATTTCCGATAAATCTGCCCAATAGCCGACGGCAAGCCCTGCCAGATATGCCGCGCCGAGGGCAGTGGTTTCCAGTGTGGAGGGGCGCAGAACGGGTACGCCTGTGATATCGGACTGGAATTGCAGCAGGAAGGAATTTGCCGCCGCACCGCCGTCCACACGCAGCTCTGCGAGGGGAATGCCTGCATCCTGCTCCATAGCGTGGAGGACATCATAGGTTTGGTATGCCATGGACTCGACTGCCGCGCGCGCGATATGACAGCGGTTTGCGCCGCGGGTCAGCCCTGTTAGGCAGCCACGCGCGTAGGGGTCCCAATAGGGCGCACCCAAGCCCACAAAGGCAGGCACGAGATAGACACCGCAGGTATCGGGAACCTCTCTGCAAAGTCCTTCTGTTTCCCCGGCGGAGGAAATCAGCCCCAATTCATCGCGCAGCCATTGGATTGCCGCGCCTGCAACGAAAATAGAGCCCTCCAGTGCGTAGGTGATTTTGCCACCTAGACCCCATGCAATCGTGGTGACTAAGCCATTTTGCGAGGAAACGGGCTTGTCCCCTGTGTTCATCAGCAGAAAACCGCCTGTGCCAAAGGTATTCTTGGCGGTGCCGGGGGAGAAGCACGCCTGCCCGAATAAGGCAGACTGCTGATCGCCTGCCGCCCCTGCAATCGGGATGCTTTCGCCAAAGAGAAGGGGGAGCGTGCTGCCAAAAATGCCGCTGGACGGGCGCACCTCAGGCAGGATGGAACGCGGGATTTCCAGTAAATCCAGAAGCTCGGTATCCCATTCCAGCGTATGGATATTGAACAGCATGGTACGGGAGGCATTGGAATAATCGGTGGCGTGAACCTGTCCGCCGGTTAGATTCCAGATGAGCCAAGTGTCAATGGTTCCGAAAAGCAGATTGCCGCTTTCTGCGAGTGCCTTCGCTTCGGGGACATTTTGCAAAATCCAGCGGATTTTTGTTGCGGAGAAATAGGCATCAATCAGAAGCCCTGTTTTTTCGCGGATTTTTTCGGTGTAGCCCTGCTCCTGCAAAGAATCACAATAGGGTGCGGTTCTTCTGCACTGCCAGACAATGGCATGATAAATCGGTTTTCCGTTGCGCTTGTCCCAGAGGATGGTGGTTTCGCGCTGGTTGGTAATGCCGATGGCGGCAATCTCCCTTGCGGAAATGCCAAGCTTGGCAATGGCATCGCGCGCAACCGAAAGCTGTGTTTCCCAGATTTCCAGAGCGTCATGCTCCACCCAGCCGGGGTGGGGATAGTATTGCTGAAATTCCTTCTGCGCAACGCTTTTCATCTGCCCGTTCTGGTCGAAAAGAATCGCGCGGGAGCTGGTTGTGCCTTGGTCTAAGGAAAGAATGTATTTCATGGGGAGCCCTCCTTTTTCTCAAAAAATTAGTATTGATTTTAGTATAGCAAAAAGCAAAGGAGGGAACAAGCGAACAGAAAAAAAGAACCCCCGCAGGCAGTGCGGGGGAATCGGATTATCTCATGTAGGGGTTGGTTCTGCGTTCTGTTTCCAGCGTGGTGGCAGGGCCATGACCGGAATATACCTGATAATCCCCGGGGAGTGCGGCGAGCCTTTTCAGGGATTTTTTGATATCATCCCAATCGCCGGTGGGGAGGTCTGTTCTGCCGCAGGAGCCTTGAAACAGGGTATCGCCGCTGAAAATGATATCCTTGCCGATAAAGCAGATGGAGCCTACGGTATGTCCGGGGGTTTCCATTACGTCAAATTCCATATCGCC
>OLJW01003250.1_pt1 | contig 12715 bp, 10 predicted proteins | sample 1603411 | NCBI WGS metagenome assembly OLJW01 (sample SAMN04168659, study PRJEB22393) | human gut metagenome | biome: human gut microbiome; feature: stool | host: Homo sapiens | collected 2014-05-12 | reverse complement strand
TACCGCATGGGCCGGACCTACCGGTACGGCAAAATCGCCGTCACCATCTACCACCGGGACGGAGACGAGGGGGCGCAGGTATGAGGATCGCAGTCTGTTCCGGCAGCTTTGACCCCATCACGCTGGGACACATGGATATTATTCGCCGCACGGCGGCCTGCTTCGATCAGGTGTATGTCTGCGTCAGCCCCAATGCAGAAAAGCGGGGCCAGATGTTCACCCCGGAGCAAAAGCTGAAGCTTGTGGAGGCGGCGGTTTTAGAGCTGCCCAACGTAACGGCGGAGCTGTACGGCGGCCTGCTGGCCGATTTCGCCGCGGAGCGGAAGGCTACTGCCATCGTCCGGGGCATCCGGACCCAGAGCGATTTCGACACGGAGTATCAGCAGGCCATGGTGAACCGGGGCCTGCATCCGGGGCTGGAAACGCTGCTGCTGCCCGCGGACCCGGCGTACATCTATTTGAGCTCCACCGTGGCAAGGGAGATGATCCATTATCATCAGCCCCTTGATAAGTACCTGCCCAAGGCGATCCTGCCCCTGATCCGGGACTGGACGGAACAACGATAAGGAGAATGCGTTATGGCTGAAAACGATGTAAACCGTTTAATTGATATGCTGTATGAACGGGTCGAGGACGCCAAGTCCCCCGCCCTGAAGCCCAACCTCAGCATGGTGGACCGGGACGAGGTGCTGGATCTGCTGGACGAGCTGCGGAACCAGCTTCCTGTGGAGCTGAAACGGGCTCAGGAGTTGCTGGCCGCCCGGGAAAAATTTGTGGACGAGGCCAAGCGGGACGTGGAGCGGATGATGCGTCAGGCGGATCTGGAGGCCAAGAGCAAGGTCTCTGACAGCGAGGTGCTCTATGCCGCCAAGGAGAAGGCCCGGAAGATCATTGCCGACGCGGAGGATCGCTCCCGCCAGCTCTGTCAGGTGGCAAATGAGTACGCAGAGGACGCTCTGGCCCGGACGGAGGAGGCTGTACGGGCCGCGCTGACCGAGGTGAAGCAGTCCCGGTCCGCATTCCGGGCCGCTTCCGCCGCCAAGCTTCAGGAACAGCGGGAAAAGCTGGAGGCAGAAAGAAAGACTGCGGAAGAGGCAGAGAATTGACGTGCTGTCCGCCGCAATGTAAGCGGACGAAACACATAGGAACAAGTATAGTCGGTGTGGAAAAGATGGTTGACCATAACGGAGACTGTGTGCCGTAAAAAAGGGGATTTGCGGGAAAATTCGTTAAAAATGACGAAAAAAGACCTGCAACTTTTTCTGAAAACTCTATATTTAGCGCAACTTGCGTTCTGAAAAAGAATGACAACACAAGATATTGTGTTGTCATTCTTTTTGATTTTACGTAAACCAATCGGCAACGATGGAACAATTGTTTGAAAACGGTGAATTATTCCTGACTTTTGGCAAAAAGTGGCCTGTTTTCAAGGGTTTGCGTCGGAAAAAAATACTTGCAATCCCCCTTGAAATCGCTTATACTCAGGGTGTGTGGTGGGGAAAAGTGGGGAAGATGTGGATAACAGTGCCACATTGGACCACGAAAACCCAAAAAGTAGGGAAGGAGGGCACCGCTATGGCCAGACTCATGGGCAAGTCCAATAACACCATTGACTCCAAGGGCCGGCTGGTGATCCCCTCCAATATGCGGGAAGCACTGGGAGACCGGTTTTATATCACCATCGGCGCCCAGCACTGTCTGACCATCTATCCAGAAGCCAAGTGGAACCAGATGTCCGAGGATATGGACGAGCTGCCCTACACCGAGGCCCGGGCACTGACGCTGCTGTATGCCAACGGTGTGGAGTGCGAGCCTGACGGTCAGGGCCGCGTTCTGATCCCCGCTGCCCTGCGGAATTACGCAAACCTGAAAAAAACTGCCACCATCGTGGGCATGAACGCCTTTGCCGAGATTTGGGATTCCGCCACCTGGACGGAGCGGGAACGCCAGATGCTGGAAGAGGACGATATGGCCGCCGCCATGGACGCCTTGGCGCGGGCCCGTCGGAATCGGAGCTGAGCTATGGAATTTACCCACAAGCCCGTTTTGCTGGCCGAGTGCATCGAAGCGCTGCATATCCGGCCGGAGGGAATTTATGTAGACGGCACACTGGGCCGCGCGGGGCACTCAAGAGAGATCGCCCAAAGGCTCACCACCGGCCGGCTGGTGTGCATTGACCGGGACCAGGCCGCCATCGACGCGGCTCAGGAGCGATTGGCCCCCTGGATGGACCGGGTGACGCTGGTCCACAGCAATTTCGACCGGGTCAGCGAGATCTTGGCGGAGCTGGACATTCCCGGCGTGGACGGTATGTTATTTGATCTGGGAGTATCCTCTCCTCAGCTGGATGACGCGTCCCGTGGGTTTTCCTATATGCATGACGCACCGCTGGACATGCGGATGGACGCCACCGCCCCTCTCACCGCTTATGATGTGGTAAACACCTGGAGCTACGAGGAGCTGCGCCGTATTTTGTTTGAGTACGGCGAGGAGCGCTACGCTCCCGCCATTGCGAAAAGAATCGTACAGGCCCGGGAGACCGCGCCGGTACAAACTACATTGGAACTGGCGGAGCTAATCCGCTCCGCCATGCCTGCCGCCGCGCTCCGGGAGAAACAGCACCCAGCCAAGCGGAGCTTTCAGGCCATCCGCATTGCCGTCAACGGCGAGCTGGACGCCCTGCCGCCCATGCTCAGCGGTGCCATCGACCGCCTGAACCCCGGCGGCCGGCTGGCCGTCATCACCTTCCATTCTCTGGAGGACCGCATTGTGAAGCGGGCCTTTCAGGATGCCGCCAAAGGCTGCACCTGTCCGCCGGAATTTCCGGTGTGCGTGTGCGGGAAAAAGCCCAGAGTGCGGCTGGTGACCCGGAAGCCCATCGTTTCGGGAGCGGCGGAGCTGGAAGAAAACAGCCGGGCCCGCAGCGCCAAGCTGCGGGTGGTAGAAAAATGTGACCCATTTGATATTTGACTTTTAAAAAGGGACAAGCCCTTTATTGTGTGTTGATTTTGTGGAAGGGAGGGACTCTGCAATGGCGTCAGCGGCCAGAGAATACCGTTATGCGCATCGGGAATTCAGCACAAACGGGAGTCTGGCCCGGGATCTGGACTGGGCGGTCCGGGAACGGGAATTGGAACATGCCGGCGAGGTCCCTCGCCACGAGCGGACACAGGCGGCTCCGAAGGTTTATCATAAGGAACAGGTTTTGGTGCGGGAGCGCCAGGCGATCCCCGTGCTATCTGTGTTGGGGGTAACGGCTGTGGCCGTGGCCGCGGTGATGCTGCTGCTGAGCTATGTGCAGCTGACCACCTTGGCCGCCGACACCGTGGCTTTGAAAAGCGAACTGACGGTCTTGCAGGCGGAAAATGTCAGCCTGACGGCCCAGCACGAGCAGATGTTTGATATGGCCACCGTCAAGGAGGTGGCGGCTGCTGCCGGAATGGCCAAGCCCACCAGCAGCCAGATCACCTATCTGGATCTGGACAGCGAGGACAGCGCCGTGGTCTACCGGACGGAGACCCCCAGCGTTTTCAGCCGGATCTTAAGCTCCTTGCATCATGGAGTCTACGCCGTGGTGGAATATTTCGACTGAACCTGAAATAAGTATGTTGTGACACAGCGGGGAGTGAGAAGCCGGCGTCTTCTTACTCCCCTTCTTTGCTGAATTGCCCCTGAAAGGAGAACTCTATGGCATCCAATCCCCGGAGAAAAAGCGACGCGGCCCGGCGGGCCAATCAGGTCATCCGCAGCCGGACGGTGCTGGTCATGCTGCTGTTGGGCATCGTGACCTTTGCAGTGCTGTTCTGGAAGCTCTATGACATCCAGATCCGTCAGCACAGCGTATTGCAGGAAAAAGCCATCGAGCAGCAGACCCGCAGCGCCGTGGTCAACGCCTCCCGAGGCACCGTTTATGACCGAAACCTCAACACGCTGGCCATCTCCGCCACGGCGGAGGACGTAAACATCTCTCCAATGCGGATCGCGGAGTTTGTGGAGAGCCAAAAGGAAAAGCAGGAGAAGGCTGCCAAGAAGGCGGCGGATAAGGGAGAGACTTACACAGCCCCTATTCTGCGGGATCAGGCCTACATCGCCAAGGGCCTCAGCCGCATTCTGGGCGTGGAACAGGAGACTCTGGAAACCCGGATGACCAAGACCAACTATGACTATTGGAACATCAAGAAGCGGGCGGATCAGACGGTTTCCGACGAAGTTCGCCGTTTCATCAACGGCGAGATCGACCCTGACGGCAATGAGGTGCCGGAATCGGATCGGGTAAAGCTTCAAGGCGTCTGGCTCCAGCCATCCTCCAAGCGGTACTACCTGTACGGATCTCTGGCTTCCGGCGTTCTGGGCTTTGTAAACTCCGACGGCGTGGGCAGTGTGGGTCTGGAGGCCAAGTACGACGATACCCTTACCGGCACTGCCGGGTATACCATCAGTGCCCGAAACGCCGCCGGCACGGAACTGATGTACAACTACGAGCAGATCTTCGATGCGGAAAACGGGCACAGTCTGGTGCTGACGCTGGATGCCAACGTCCAGATGAGTCTGGAAAACGGATTGGAGAGTATGCTGAAAAAATACGGCGCCAAAAACGGCGGCACCGGCATCGTTATGGATGTGAACTCCGGAGCTATCGTGGCCATGGCGTCCTATCCTAACTACGATCTGAATGACTACGGCACGATTTTTGACGATGCCCTGAAAACCAAGCTGGATACGGAGCTTGCCAAGATCGACGCAAAGCGCTCCACCTATGAATCGGAGGAGGCGTATGCCGAGGCCCGGTCTGCGGCCATCAACAGCGCTGTTCAGTCCCAGTGGCGCAACAAGTGCATCGACTCCACCTACGAGCCGGGTTCCACCTATAAGCCCATTACGCTGGCGGCGGCGCTGGAGGAGGGCAAGGTGACGAAAAACTCCACCTTCTACTGTTCCGGCTCCACCCGTGTGCAGGGCTGGAACAAGGCCATCTACTGTTCCAACCACAGCGGCCACGGTCAGCAGACCCTCATCGAGGCGGTGGGCCATTCCTGCAACCCTGCCTTTATCAGCATGGGCCTGTCCGTGGGAACGGAGACCTACTACAAGTATCTGAAATCCTTCGGTCTGATGGATAAGACCGGCATCGACATGATCGGTGAGGTGAAGGGCATTTTTCAGGATGAAAAGAGCTTCAACTCTCAGGTGGTGTCGCTGGCGTCCTACTCCTTCGGCCAGACCTTCAACGTGACACCTATTGAGCTGATCCGGGCTCAGGCGGCCTGCGTCAACGGCGGCTATCTCTATCAGCCCTATATTGTGGAGCAGGTGCTGGACGAGGACGGCAACGTTCTGTCCCAGCATGACTCCACTCCGGTGCGGCAGGTCATCAGCGAGGAGACCTCCGCCATTGTCCGGGAGGCGCTGGAATATGTGGTCTCCTCCGGCAGCGGCAAAAATGGCCGGGTGGCGGGCTACCGCATCGGCGGCAAGACCGGCACCGCCGATAAGACCGGCACCAAGACCAACGACAACCCAAAGGGCGACGTGGTGGTGTCCTTCATGTGCTTCGCCCCGGCAGACGATCCCAAGTACATCATGCTCCTGACTATGGACACCCCTCGCCGTGATACCGGCACCGCCGTGTACGGCGGTACTATGGTGGCTCCCGTGGCCGGTCAGATCATGGGCGAGATCCTGCCCGCACTGGGTATTGAACCGAATTACAGCGCCTCGGAGCTGGCGGGCGCCGATGCCGCCGTGCCCTATGTGGTGGGCAAGAGTGCAGCGGACGCGAAGGCAGCTTTGAAGGCGGCGGGCTTTGCCTGTACCACCGTGGGAAGCGGCGATACCGTGACGGACCAGACCCCGGCGGGCGGCGCCATCGTGCCCAATAATGCTTCCATCGTGCTCTATCTGGGCGTGGAGAAGCCCAATGCCCCCAGCACCGTCCCCAACGTGGTAGGTAAGACCCCGGCGGAGGCCAACAAGGCCCTGACCAACGCGGGCCTCATTATGAAGGTCACCGGCGCCACCAGCACCGGCGGCAGCACCGGCAGCGTCACCGCCATTTCCCAGAGCGCGGAGGCGGGGACGGAATTGGCTGCCGGCAGCGTGGTCACAGTGCGCTTCGGTGCGAAAACCACGGACTGACCGCCACTTACCGCACTTTTTGCCAGGTTTATGACACCATTTTCGGTATGCTTTCCGGAAAAACCTGCTACAATAGCCAAGGAGTGCTTTGTATACAGCCGCCGACTGCCCTGTGAGGGGGGGCGGTGGACTTTCGTGAAACAATACCGATCAAATGGAGGAATACGATATGAAACTGCGGGAACTGCTCGACGGCGTCCCTGTCGCGTCCTGCGCGGTGGATCTGGAAATGGAGATCACCGGCGTCAGCTATGATTCCCGGGCCACCCAGCCCGGCGACCTGTTCGTAGCCATGACCGGCTACGCCACAGACGGCCACAAGTATATCGCCACGGCGCTGGAAAAGGGCGCGGCGGCGGTGCTGTGCCAGAATTTGCCGGAGGGCGAGGGACCCTATATCCGGACGGCGGATTCCCGCCGCGCGCTGGCGGTGATCGGGGCCAACTGGTTCGGCCATCCCGCCGAGGAGATGACCATGATCGCCGTCACCGGCACCTGCGGCAAGACCACCACCACCTATTTGTTGAAGGCTATTTTAGAGCAGGCACGGGGGGCCAAGGTGGGCCTTATCGGTACCAATCAGAACATGATCGGGCAGGAGGTCATCCCTACGGACCGCACCACGCCGGAATCCTTTGAGGTCCAGCGGCTCTTCCGGGAGATGGCGGACGCCGGGTGCGCCTATGCGGTGATGGAGACCTCCTCCCACGCCCTGTGTCTGGACCGGGTCTACGGCGTTTACTATGCGGTGGGCATCTTCACCAATCTGACCCAGGACCATCTGGATTTCCATGTAACGATGGAAAACTACTGCGATGCCAAGGCCATTTTGTTCCGGAACTGCGGCGTCGGCGTGGTGAACGGTGACGATCCGTGGACGCCCCGGCTGCTGAAGGATGCCACCTGTCAGGTGCGCACCTACGGCGTCAAGTCCGAGGCGGACCTCCGGGCGGAAAACGTGGTGCTGTCTGCCAATGGCATCGCCTTTGACGCGGTGACAAAAACCGAGCGGGTACCCATCCGGGTGAATATCCCCGGCGGCTTTATGGTGTATAATACGTTGGATGTGCTGGGGGCCGCACTGGCGCTGGGCATTTCCCTGAAGGACAGCGCTGCTGTTCTGGCCAAGGTCCCCCATGTGCAGGGCCGGGTGGAGGTAGTCCCCACCCCCGGCAAGGACTATACCATCCTCATTGACTACGCCCACACGCCGGACAGCATGGTGAACGTGCTGCAAACGGTGAAGGAATTTGCCAAGGGCCGCACTGTGGCTGTGTTCGGCTGCGGCGGCGACCGTGACAAGACCAAGCGCCCCCGCATGGGCAAGGCGGCGGCGGACTGGTCCGATTTTGCCATTGTCACTACCGACAATCCCCGGACCGAAGAACCTGCGGCCATCATCCGGGATATTTTGCCGGGCTTTGACGGCAGCAACACCCCTTACGAAGTGGTGGAGGACCGGGTGGAGGCCATCCGCTGGGCCATGGACCACGCCCAGAAGGACGATGTGATCGTTCTGTGCGGCAAGGGCCACGAGACCTATCAGGAAGTGAACCACCAGAAGTTCCACATGGATGAGCGGGAGATCGTGGCGGAGCACCTGAACAGCGGACGCTGAGCATCGGCAGACTTTAGGCATCCCCATTTCACAAATACAGCCGCGTGTGGCGGCAAAAACGCCGGCCGGATATGTACCGGCCGGTCAGCAAGAGAAAGGCCCTGACGGGGAAAGCTGTCAGGACCGGGATAAGGAGAAAGCATGAGTATCTATGTGGCGTTACTGGCCAGCTGTGTGCTGACCATGATTCTGGGCAAATTCGTACTGGCGGAGTTGCGGAAGCTGAAGGCCGGACAGGAGATCCGGCAGGACGGCCCCACCTGGCACAATTCCAAGGCGGGCACCCCCACCATGGGCGGTATTGCCTTTATCTTAGGCAGCGGCATCGTGACCTTTGCCTGCGGCTGGCAGCAGATGCTGGCGGGGGACTTCGCCCATCTGTATGTGTACCTGTTCGCCCTGATCTTCGGTCTCATCGGTTTTGTAGATGACTACCGCAAGGTCCGCCAGCACCAGAACGAGGGCCTGACCGCCAAGCAGAAGTTTGTCTTACAGCTTCTGGCGGCGGTGGTGTTCCTGTGCCTGATGCGGTATGAGGGCCTTCTGACCAACGATCTCTATATCCCCTTTGTCAACGTGACGCTGACAGTGAACTGGATCGTGTATCTGATCTTCGCCGCCTTCGTCATCGTGGGCTGCGTCAACTCCGTGAACCTCACCGATGGCATCGACGGTCTGGCCTCCAGCGTCACCGCTGTGGTCATGGCGTTCTTCATGGGTGCCGCTATGATCTGGAAATTCACCACGCTGGGGATCTTTTCCTCCGCCCTGTGCGGCAGTCTGGTGGGCTTTTACGCCCTGTATAACCGCCATCCCGCCAAGTGCTTTATGGGAGACACCGGCAGCCTGTTTTTAGGCGGCGCGGTGGCGGCACTGGCCTTTGCCTTTGATATGCCGCTGGTGCTGATTCCGGTGGGGATCATCTACATTCTGGAAACTTTGTCCGATATTATACAGGTTGGATACTTCAAGGCCACTCACGGCAAGCGGTTTTTCAAAATGGCCCCTCTGCATCACCATTTGGAGCGGTGCGGCTGGAGCGAGGTGAAGATCGTAACGGTCTTTGTGTCCATTACGGCCGTGTTCTGCCTGCTGGCGTATTACGGCATCCGGGGCCGCTATCTGTAAACCGGTAAGACCTTGACTTGATTCGGAGAGAAAGGAGGAAACATCCATGACCCAGACACGGCCCCGCCGCCGTCCCCTGACCCATCAGGAGAAGCTGGCCCTTCAGGAGCGCAAGCAGCGCCGCCGGGAAAAAATGGAAGAGAGCCGGGAATTGGCCAAAGGCCCTATCGACCTGACCTTCTGCTTGCTGGTGATGCTGTTGATGGCCATCGGTCTGGTGATCCTCCTGTCCGCCAGCTTTCCCTTCGCCTATTATAAGGAGAATCCGTCCCGGCATAATCCTCTGTACTACTTTGAGCGGCAGGCGGTGTTTGCCGTACTGGGGACGGCGGTGATGCTGCTGGTCAGTAAATTCAACTATCAGCGGCTTCGCGGCGCGGGCAGAGCCTTGATCTATGTGTCCGTGATCTTCCTGATTCTGGTCATCATCCCCCACAACCCCATCGCGGTGACGGCCAAGGGCGCTACCCGCTGGCTGAAGATCGGCGTGCAGTTCCAGCCCTCGGAGATCGCCAAGGTGGCAATCATTACCTACTTTGCCGACAGCATTTCCCGAAAAAAGGACAAAATGCGCAGCTTCCGCTACGGCGTTCTGCCTTACGCCTTTATTCTGGTGGTAGTGGCAGGCCTGGTGGCCGTTGAGCCCCACCTCTCCGGCGCGATCCTGATTTTGGGCGCAGGGGCGGCCATGATGCTTGTGGGCGGCATCAACTGGATCTGGGTAGGTACTGCCGCTGGCGCGGCGGTTGGCATGGTGTATGTGGCTTTATTTGTCATCGGCTATAACAAATCCCGCGTTATATACTGGCTGGACCCTTGGGCAGATGCCGCGGATAAGGGCTATCAGCTTTCCCAGAGCCTCATTACCATTGGCTCCGGCGGGTTGTGGGGACTGGGCCTCGGTAAGAGCCGGCAAAAATTCCTGTTTCTGCCGGAGGAGCACAACGATTTCATTTTCTCTATCGTCTGCGAGGAATTGGGACTGGTGGGCGCGGGGATCATCATGCTGCTGTTCGCGGCGCTGATCCTCCGGGGCTACTGGATCGCCCTCCACACCCGTGACCGGTTCGGCACGCTGTTGGTGGTGGGCTTTACCACACAGCTGGCGGTACAGGTGTTTTTGAACATCGGCGTGGTGACGGGACTGCTTCCCACCACCGGTATCTCTCTGCCGTTTTTCAGCTACGGCGGCACCGCCCTGCTTATCCAGCTGGCGGAGATGGGCGTGATCCTGAGCGTATCCAGGCAAATGAAGCCAACAAAGGCAGGGTAAACACCTGCCTCAGCGTGTCGAAAAGTTTTTTCGCCCAGCTGACACATTTTCAGAACTGTTAGTTCTGAAAATATTGGATTTTAATGGCGCAGGACACCCTTCTTGGGTTTCCCGCGCACATCCTTCCTTACCGTTTTCTTGATAGCCTTAGGCAGGGTAAACACCTGCCTTTTCGGCCTGTTTTGACATCTTTTTGGAAAGGGGCGCTGCTGGTGGAAAAGCGCATTGACCGGGTGATCTTCACCTGCGGCGGCACGGCGGGCCATGTGAACCCGGCTATTGCCGTGGCGCAGCTGATGGCGGAGAAGAACCCGCAGATCAAAATACTGTTCGTGGGGGCGGAGCGTGGCTTGGAAAAGGACCTGATCCCCAAGGCGGGATACGAATTCCGTACCGTTCACATCTCCAGCTTTCACCGCTCCCTCAAGCTGGCGGAGATCAAGCACAATCTGGTGTCCCTCTACAATATGGTCCGCTCCCCGGCAGAGGCCCGGGCTATTTTGAAGGAGTTTCGACCTGACGCGGTGATCGGCACCGGCGGCTACGCCAGCTATCCCACCGTGAAGGCCGCCGCCAAAATGGGGATTTCCACGGCGGTCCACGAGTCCAACGCCGTGCCGGGACTGACCACGGAGCTGCTGGAGCCTTACGCCGGGCGGATCATGGTAGGCTTTGAATCCTGCCGCCAGCACTACAAGCACCCGGAGAAGGTGGCCGTCACCGGCACCCCGGTCCGGGAGGACTTCTTCACCCTGACCAAGGAGGCGGCCAAGGAAAAGCTGGGCGTCAATGACGGACGGCCGCTGATCGTCTCCTTCTGGGGGTCTCTGGGTGCTTCCGGTATGAACGCCCAGATGGCGGATATGCTGGCTTTGGAGGCGGGGAAGGAGCCGTTCCATCATATCCACGGCGCGGGCAAGAGCGGATATGCTGCCGTGCTGAAGGCATTGGCGGAGAAGGGCGTGGACCTGAAGGACCACCCCTCCCTGCAGGTCCGGGAATACATCTATGACATGGCCCCGGTGATGCGGGCGGCGGATCTGGTGATCTGCCGGGCGGGAGCCTCCACCGTCAGTGAGCTGACGGCGCTGGGCGTGCCGGCCATCATGGTGCCATCCCCCTATGTGACCAACAACCATCAGGAGAAAAACGCCCGCGCGCTGGAGACCCACGGCGGCGTGGAGGTTTTACTGGAGCAGGATTCCTCCGGGCAGGCGCTGTTTCAGACGGCAGCAGGCATTTTGCATGATGATGTCCGGCGGGAAGCCATGGCGTCGGCCATGGCGGAATTGGGCATCCGGGATGCGGCCCAGCGAATTTACGAAACCGTTCAGGAGTTGCTGTAAATTTACTGTTTCGGACTTTACACCGGCCCATCGCCGTGATAAAGTATCAAAGAAACCGAAAAATAGACGGCGAAAGCGCCCTGTATCCGAGAAAACGGCAGGCGTTTAGCCCTTTTGATAAAGCGGCGGCAGGAACCGAAGTTGCTCTCTCCCCATAGAATGGCCCGTGATACCATTTTCATCGGGAGGGACCAATAATATGAGCCGACTGCTGATCCGGGGCGGGAACCGCCTCCAAGGGGAAGTCACCATACAGGGAGCGAAAAACAGCGTGCTGCCCATTCTGGCAGCTACCATTCTCACCGGCGGAAGCGTGGAGCTGCGCCGCTGTCCCCGTCTGCGGGATGTGGAGGCGTCCATCCGTATCCTGCAAGCCTTGGGCTGCAAGGCCGGGTGGCGGGGCGATGTGTTGGAGGTGGACACCGCCGGGATGTCCGGCTGCGACGTTCCCGATGCGCTGATGCGGGAGATGCGGTCCTCCGTGATCTTTCTGGGGGCGATCCTAGCCCGGTGCGGGGAGGCGGTCCTCACCAGCCCCGGCGGCTGCGAGCTAGGCCCCCGGCCCATCGACCTGCACCTTTCCGGCCTCCGGGCACTTGGGGCGGAGATCGACGATACCGACGGCACCCTGCACTGCAAGGCGGCAAAGCTGACGGGGCGGGAGATCGTGCTGGGGTTCCCCTCTGTGGGGACCACGGAAAATCTGATGCTGGCGGCCTGCGGCGCGGAGGGCGTCACGGTCCTTTCCAACGCCGCCAGAGAACCGGAAATTGAAGACCTGCAAGGCTTTTTGAATACCTGCGGCGCGGTGATCACCGGTGCGGGCACATCCACGGTGGTGATCCGGGGCGGACGGCCCCTCCACGGCGGTACTTACACCATTCTGCCGGACCGCATCGCGGCGGCCACTTACCTGTGCGGGGCGGCCTCCGCTGGGGGCGAGGTCTTTCTCCGGGACGCACGGGAGGAGCACCTCTCCGCTGTGACGGCGGTGCTCCGGGAGGCGGGGTGCGACGTGACCGGCGGCAGCGCCGGGATCGTGTGCCGCCGTACCGGACGATTGACGGCGCCCCGGCCCATCCGCACGGCCCCCTATCCCGGCTTTCCCACCGACGCGCAGGCCATTTTGATGGCGGCGCTGCTGCGGTGCCGGGGGGCGGCGGTATTCGAGGAAAACCTGTTCAGCAGCCGCTACCGCCATGTGGATGAGCTGGC
>OLJW01003199.1_pt1 | contig 12872 bp, 10 predicted proteins | sample 1603411 | NCBI WGS metagenome assembly OLJW01 (sample SAMN04168659, study PRJEB22393) | human gut metagenome | biome: human gut microbiome; feature: stool | host: Homo sapiens | collected 2014-05-12 | reverse complement strand
CTTCCATATTATATTACGACGCTGATCATCATGGGACTTTTTGAAAATGAGGTTCCGGTAGAGAGTATCACTGTCATGGTGCAGAAAGAAGTTGCGGACCGTATGCAGACCGGACCGGGTAATAAGGACTATGGCGCACTGTCATTAGCAGTACAGTATTATGCCGACCCGTATATTGTGGCAAATGTTCCGCCGAATTGTTTCATGCCGAGACCGAAGGTAGGATCAGCGGTTATACGCTTGACCTGTCATCAGGAGAAACCGGTACAGGTGCAGGATGAGAAGCTGATGTTCAACATCATCCGTGCATCTTTCAACCAGAGAAGGAAGACACTGGCGAACGGTCTGAAGAATGCGGCGACATTAGATTTTACAAAAGAAGAAGTGGAAGCAGCGATTGATGCACTTGGAAAGGGTGCAAGTGTGAGAGGTGAGACACTGACACTGGAAGAATTCGCAAGATTGAGTGATTTATTATCTCCATATAAGAAAGGATGATGACGATGGACAGAAAAGAAGGGCAGACACTATTTGAGGTAACACCGGAAATTAGCCATTTTGCAGAACTTTGCGAGAAGAACAATGCGATAGACAAAGAGTTGTATACGAAGTACGAAGTCAAACGGGGACTCCGTGACCTGAACGGAAAAGGTGTCCTTGCGGGACTTACGAACATTTCCGATGTATGTGCGAAGAAGATCGTGAACGGAGAGGAAGTGCCATGTGCAGGAAATCTTTACTATCGCGGCTACAATATCAAAGATCTAGTGCAGGGGTTTCTGAAAGATAAGCACTATGGATTTGAGGAAATCGCCTATCTGCTGTTATTCGGTGAACTTCCGGATAAGACGCAGCTGCAGACATTTCATGAGACACTGGTGGAAAGACGGACATTGCCGCCGACATTTGTCCGTGATGTGATCATGAAAGCGCCAAGCCGTGACATGATGAACAGCCTGTCGAGATCAATCTTAAGCCTGTACACGTATGATCCTCATGCAGACGATACGTCGATTCCAAATGTACTGCGTCAGTGTCTGAATCTGATCAGTCAGTTCCCGATGCTGATGATCTATGGCTATCATGCATATAATTACCGTATGGGAGAAGATCTCTTCATCTATGCACCGTCACCGGAATTATCAACAGCAGAGAATATACTGATGATGCTGCGTGAGAATAAGGAATATACGAAATTAGAGGCAAAGATCCTGGATATGGCACTTGTCCTTCATATGGATCACGGCGGCGGTAACAATTCTACATTTACAACGCATGTGGTAACATCATCCGGAACGGATACTTATTCGACGATCGTGGCTGCTATGGCATCCTTAAAAGGACCAAAGCACGGGGGAGCAAATGTCAAAGTAACCCAGATGTTTGACGATATGATGGAAAAAGTCAGTGACTGGGAAGATGATGATGAGGTACGCCGGTATCTGACCGATTTGTTGGATAAGAAGGCATTTGACCGGAAAGGACTGATCTACGGAATGGGGCATGCAATCTATTCCGTATCTGACCCGAGAGCCGATATTTTTAAGAAGTTCGTTAAGCAGCTTGCAAGAGAAAAGGGCTGTGAGAAGGAATATGCACTGTATGAAAAGGTAGAGCACATGGCACCGGAGGTCATCGCAGAAAAGCGTAAGATATACAAAGGTGTAAATGCGAATGTCGATTTCTACAGCGGACTTGTATATAGTATGTTGGATCTTCCACCGTCACTTTATACACCGATCTTTGCGGCAGCGCGTATCGTCGGATGGAGTGCACACCGTCTGGAAGAGCTTAAGAATGTAGATAAGATCATTCGTCCGGCGTACAAACCGTTGGCCGAATACAAAGAGTATGTCAGAATGGATGATAGATGATGAAGCATGAATTTTATTATACATCCAGAGATTCCGTGACAAAGATCCATGCGATCGAATGGCTTCCGGATAGAGATATAAAAGGTGTCTTACAGATATGTCATGGAATGGTGGAGTATATTGACCGTTATGATGAATTTGCCGAATTTATGTCGGAGCACGGATATTATGTAGTCGGACATGATCATCTGGGACATGGGAAATCCATACAGACAGAAGCTGATCTGGGATATTTTGATGAACGGAAAGGTAATCAGTATGTGATCGGAGATATTTATCAGCTGCAGGAGATGACACGGAAAAAATATCCGGATGTGCCGTATTTTATGCTGGGGCACAGTATGGGGTCATTCCTGTTGAGACAGTATCTGACGATGTATGCGGAAGGCCTTGCGGGAGTTGTCATTATGGGAACCGGTCATCAGGGAATGCTGACGCTTTGTGCGGGAAGGATGATCTGCAGGATCATCGCAGCGTTCAAAGGATGGAAATACAGAAGTACATTTGTGGATAATCTGAGCTTTGGAGGTTTCAATAAGAAATTTGAACCTGGTGAGACATCGAAGGAATGGATCACATCCGACAAGAAGAAAAGGGATGAATATGTGCGGGATCCGCTGTGTTCCTATACATTTACACTGGGAGCCTATTATCAGATGTTTGCCGGTATGAAGGTTCTGGTACGAAAAGGAAGCATGAAACGGATTCCGAAGACGCTTCCAGTGCTCTTTACGGCAGGATCCGATGACCCGGTAGGGGCATTCGGAAAGAATGTGACCAGAGTCTATGAGAAATATAAAGATGCCGGGATCAAAGATGTGTCGATCCATCTGTATGAAGGCGACCGGCATGAGATATTGAATGAGGTGGACCGGCAGAATGTGTATCGGGATATCCTTACGTGGATCGGAGAAAGAAATAAAACAAAAGCGGAGTCGTAAAGACATCCGCAGAAATTATCGGTAAAGTGGACCGCCAGAAGTAATCTTTTGGCGGCCTTTACTTTATGAGGGGGGGCGATAGTTGTTATCCAACTATCTGAAAGTATTATAATCAAGAAATGTGAAAAAAGTATGTTCATTTTATAAAAAAACGCAACAAAAAACTCTCCTTTTCGGAGAGTTTTTTGTTGTTGTTATAATTACTAAAGGAATGAGAGTAAAGTGTACACCGGAGAGTGATTCCGGTGTTTTACTTTATGAGGGGGGTGATAGTTGTTGCTTATCAACTATCTGATATATAGTATAGACAAAAAATATGTCTAAAGTATGTTAAAAACATAAAAGAATTCGAAAAAATCTTAACTAAAAATGAAGAAGACAAAAACAGATTCTAAAGAGCGGAAAGTAAAGGACAGCATTCAGAGTATTTGCGTAAATGAGCAGTTACGATATCAAAGAATTCACCGGAGGTTGGTTTCAGAGTTAAAGGGCGTAATGCAATTTTTTCGAGAAGCGGTCTGTTTCCGTGCTCCCAACAGACCTTGATGACAGTGCGGATATCACGTTCAACACTATAACTTGTCGTATTATAGTGACGTGCGATGTCTGGATAAAGATACTTACTGACGAAAAGGAGGTAGTTTTCATCAGACAGACAAAGACGTATACCATAAATGAGATATTCATAGCCACGGTAAGTTGCACCAATACCAAGAGAGCGAATAAGATATTCTATTTCTGGCTCATGCATAATATGTCATCTTCTTTCTAAAAATTTTGTTTGGAAGAATCCGACAAGATGAAAATCCCACGGAGTATGAAAAAATAAAAAAGATTCTTAAATCACCAGGGATTATTATATAGAAAAAATACCTTTACGAAAATATGGTTTATTGTTTTTAGACATAATATTAGCAGTTTCTATTTTAGACGACAGAACGGATAAAGAGCATATTTTCATAATATCTTAAGAATTTACAAGACCAGGACTTAAAAATTAGTTGATATTCTTGTATAGTATAAGGGAGGTGATGAGAAATGTACAACGTACTTGTATGTGATGATGATAGAGAGATTGTAGAAGCAATAGAGATATACCTGTCGCAGGAAGGATATAAAGTGTTAAAAGCCTATGACGGTGAGGAAGCGTTAAAAGTGCTGGACAGGGAGAAGGTGGATCTTCTGATCATTGATGTGATGATGCCGAAGCTGGATGGGATCCGGGCAACGTTAAAGATCCGCGAGAAGAAGAATATGCCGATCATAATCCTGTCGGCAAAATCTGAGGATGCCGATAAGATCCTGGGACTGAATGTAGGAGCGGATGATTATATGACGAAGCCATTCAATCCGCTGGAGCTGACAGCGCGGGTAAAGTCCCAGCTTCGCAGATATACACAGCTTGGAAGCACGATCGATAAAAGCAATCAGGCTGTTTATGCGGTCGGTGGATTATCTATCGATGATGAACAGAAGGAGGTTACGGTTGACGGGGAACCGGTCAGACTGACACCGATCGAATATAATATTTTATTATTACTGGTGAAAAATCAGGGAAAAGTATTTTCTATCGATCAGATATATGAAAGTATCTGGAATGAGGATGCTATCGGGGTGGATAATACAGTGGCAGTACATATCCGCCATATCAGAGAGAAGATCGAGATCAATCCGAAGGAGCCGAGATACCTGAAGGTAGTCTGGGGTGTCGGGTATAAGATAGAGAAGCTTTAGGAAGGAGCATATATGAAGAAATGGTACCGAATGCCAAGAGTAAAATTCTTTTTGCTGGCAGCGGCACATATACTTGCAGCTGCAGGGGTGTTATGCATCTTGTGGGCTACGCGATATCCGATGCTGATACAGGAGCTGTGTTCTGCTGATGCTGCGAAGACGTATGAGGAAAGCAATGCATTTGCCAATGCTGTGGCCAATGCCAATTATCACATCCTGGACGAGATCCAATATCAGACCTTATATGATACAGATGGAAAATATGACCCGGATAAGATCGTAGATGTGGCAAAATATGAAGATACAGGCGGGATAACGGGTAAAGACGAGACCGGACTGTCCTTCCGGCTGGGGGACATGTATTCCTGGGGCAAATTAATCGCAGAAACGATGACAGATGATGGTTCCGTCTCAGATACCCGGGACGAACAGGACGATATCATTGTGTGTCAGCGGTCAGATGGAAACTACCACTATTTCCGTTATAAAGAATTTAAACAGATGATCGACAGAGGGGATCTGTCATTTGTCATTACAGGAAACAGTTCTGCAGATGATATTCTGGATGAGCTGAAACAGGGGAAATATCAGGAAAGCAGCAGCGGGGAATCCAGATTCAGGGGACTTCAGGATATCGATGGAAAGATTGCTTACATCAATTGCTGGAATTATGACGGGACAAAGATTCCTGGAGACTATAAGACGGTAAACGGAGAAACAGTACTCCAGCTTGTGAATAATTCCAAGACATGGAACGGCAGGCTGAGTGATGCCTACAGAATGATAAATGATGCGGCCGAGATCATCTATTCGGATGTTGACAATTATGTGCTAAACCAGAAGCAGTATCAGGAAGGAAATACGAATATCACATACCTGTATGTGAACCGGGATAACGGAACGGTCATTACGAATAAAAAGAAATATCAGGACTATGATCATTACGAGGAGAGCCTGGAACAAATAAAAAAATCAGGGAAATATGTGATCGTAAGACCGAAGCTTGCAGACTATGAAAGTAATATTGAAAAAGCCGGCAAAGGAGATTCAATGGCACAGGAATGGCAGAAGACAGTAGCCGGTTATGTAAATGCGTCAGATTATGTATATGCATCGGTTGTGGATACAGCGTATCCTGTGAAAGATGATTTTTACGAGCAGAAACAGATCTTTACACAATATGCGGCCGGGGCAAAAGCGGCCGGTATAGGGGCAGTTCTGGCAGTCGTAGCTTATCTGGCGATTCTGGTGTTATTGACGATCGGAGCTGGAAGAAGTGCGGAAGATGAAGAAGTGCATCTGGTGAAGTTTGATCACATAAAGACAGAACTGGCAGCGGTTGGTGTAATATTGCTCTGGGCAGTAGTTATGCTGCTAGTAACAAAAGTCGGGATATTTACATGGCAAAGCGTAAATGGAGAGACTATCTATACAGAAAATAAACAGATATATCTGCAAGGAATGTTGGTGGGATGCCTGGGGGCGCTGTATAGCTGTGCGATGTTTCTTCTGGGTTATCTGAGTCTGGTGAGAAGAATCAAGGCGAAGACTGTATGGAAGAACAGTGTATTCAGATGGCTGTTACTCTTTTTGAAAGAGATGCTTCAAAACATCCGGTATCTGTGGAAAATGATGATCGGATTAGCAGCATTTTTACTGTTCCACTGGCTGACCTATATATTTGCTGCAGATGGGAGTACTACCTGGGCGTGGGCATTCATCTTGCTGGTAACAGATGCCGCAGCATTCGTCTGGATGGTTCAAAAGGCAAAAGGAACCAGAAAGATCATGATAGGGATCGAGAAGATTGCCGGTGGCGAAGTGGAGTATCAGATTCCGGTAAATGGATTACTGGAAGAACAGAAAGAGATTGCAGAGAAAGTAAATTCTATTGGAGAAGGACTGGAAACAGCACTTGCAAAGAGTATGAAAAGCGAACGGCTGAAGACAGACCTCATTACGAATGTCTCGCATGATATCAAGACGCCGCTTACATCTATCATTAATTATGTAGAATTGTTAAAGCAGGAGGACTTTAAGGATCCGAAGATCCGGCGTTACATTGAAGTTCTGGAACAGAAATCACAGCGCCTGAAGACATTGACAGAAGACGTCGTAGAGGCTTCCAAGGTAAGTTCAGGGAATATTACGTTGGAATTCATGAACCTGAACCTGGTGGAAATGATCCAGCAGACGAGTGGAGAATTCGAGGAAAAATTCAAGGCAGGAGATCTGGAAGAGGTCATGAACCTTCCGAATGAGGAGATTGTGATCCGCGCAGATGGAAGACGGCTTTGGAGAGTGCTGTCTAATATATATAACAATGCGGCAAAATATGCGATGCAGGGAACAAGAGTTTATGCTGATCTCGAGAAGAAAGATGGCATGGCATGCTTCAGCCTGAAGAATATATCGGCACAGCCGCTGAACATCCCGGCTTCCGAGCTGACGGAACGATTCATCCGCGGGGATGTATCAAGAAGCACAGAAGGCAGTGGTCTGGGATTGTCGATCGCACAGTCGCTGACGGAAATGCAGGGCGGAACATTTGAATTATATCTGGATGGAGATTTGTTTAAAGTGACAATAAAATTCCCGGTTTCATAGTTGGGGACGGAGGATTGCATGCAATCCTCCGTCCTTAACTGTATTTTCTCGGTTCTGTCCGGTAAAATTGCCATCCATGATACTTGCGCTCTTGTCTAAAAAACAGTAAAATATAATATTATGAATGAATTAAGTAAATTATTACAGGAAAATTTAAATATAGAATTTATATCAGCAACGCTGAGTAATTCGAAGAAGAAAGACGATGTGCAGAAGGTAAAGGTAAGACCTGTACTGAAAAAAGAGGTACTTTACTTCCAGTTTGAATCGTTCCGGAACAATCAGGCATTTCACGAGAATGTGGAGGAGAAAAAAGCTTGTGAAATACTTCTCGAATATATGGGAAATATGCGCCAGATGCAGATGGAGACACAGAGAGCGGATTATACGGTTCTTGTAAGTAAAAAAGGAAAAGTGACCATAAAAAGTAAGATAAAAAAGGGCGGGAAAAAGAAGATTGATATGAGCCATGACCGTAAGAAAAAGTATGTGTTGGAAGAGGGAGTCCCGGTACCGTTTCTTCAGGATCTTGGAGTTATGACGCAGGATGGAAAGATTGTGCGTGCAAAATCCGATAAGTTCCGCCAGATCAACCGTTTTCTGGAGTTTATCGAAGATATCCTTCCGGAGCTGGATAAGGGAAGAGAACTTACAATCCTGGATTTTGGCTGTGGAAAGTCTTATCTTACATTTGCCATGTATTATTACCTGCATGAATTGAAAGAATATGACATAAGAATCATAGGACTGGATCTGAAGAAAGAGGTGATCCGTCACTGTAATGAACTGAGTGAGAAATACGGCTATGAAAAGCTGAGATTTCTGGAAGGGGATATTGCAGATTATACCGGAGTCAACAAAGTAGATATGGTAGTAACTCTACATGCCTGTGATACGGCAACGGATTATGCACTGGCGAAAGCGGTCGGCTGGGATGCAAAAGTGATCCTGTCTGTACCATGCTGCCAGCATGAATTGAACCGACAGATCCGGAATGAGGTATTAGAACCGGTATTAAGATATGGACTGTTGAAGGAACGTATGGCGGCGCTGATCACGGACGGACTCCGGGCACAGTATCTGGAGCGCGAGGGGTATGAAGCACAGATACTGGAATTCATCGATATGGAACACACACCGAAGAATATCCTGATCCGGGCAGTAAAAAGGAATCAGAAAGCAGATCAGAAAGAATCTGTAAGGCGGCAGCAAATCGAAGCATCTATTCGGAAATGTGAAGCAGAACTCAGGGTGTCACCGACACTGGGGCGCCTGTTAGATAACCAGGGAAAAACGGAATAAAGAGGGAGTATAAATGACATTAACTTTAAAGAAACGTTTGATAAATGTGGGCGTTCTGTCTGCAGTATTTATCGTGGCTGTCATTATATTCAGCTACGTGACGAATAAGGGGAATGACAACATGACGGCTGATATGGGAGCCGCAACATTTCCACAGATCTCATTTTCATATGGAGATTATAAGATCAATACACTTACAGGCTATGCAAAGAGGATGGATGTGTCTTCTATGCATAATACCATCACTCCGGTAGCCGATCAGAGTCTGGATGTAAATATAGAAGCATATGGCAATAAATTTACAGGAGCCAGCTATAAAGTCTACACACTGGACGGGACAAGTGAACTGGAATCTAAGAAAATCAAAAAGGCAGGAAAGAACTTCAGTCTGGATCTGAGTGCAGATAAGATACTGGATGAAGAAAGAATTCTGGAGGTTCGGCTGAACAGAAATGGTGCGGATCCGGTATATTTTTACACCAGAATTGTCAGTGATGAAGATGCCAATGTTGCACAGTGTCTGAATTATATCAGTGATTATCATGAAAATGCACTTGCAAAGGCAGAGAATGCAGGCGTAGGAGCAGCGCTTGAGCCGACGGATGATGCGGATAATACGACGCTTCAGCATGTAACGATCAATTCGAATTACGAACAGGTTACATGGGGCAGTCTGAAACCACAGGTAGAACAGGAAGAACGCTGGAGTATCAAAGAACTGAACAGTACCTGCATGTCGGTATTGTTACAATGCAGGGTAAGCTGTAAAGGAGAGGAAAATGAATCCGACCGGTATGCGGTCAAAGAATTCTTCCGTGTCAGATACATCGCAGATGCACAAAAGGCATACCTCTTAGATTATGACAGAACGATGGATCAGATATTTGATGCGACGAAGAAGGTTCTGAATGAGAAGGGAATTATCCTCGGAATTGCACCAACGAATCTGTCTTATAAGGTGAACAAAGACGGGACGATCGTATCATTTGTCGAGGCAAATGAACTTTGGAATTATAATAAAGATTCGGATGAGGTGTCACTTGTATTCGGATTTGCAGATGCGGAAAATACAGATGTGAGAAATCTGGTTCCGGATCACAAGATCAAGATTTTGAAAGTAGACGCAAAGGGCAACACGACCTTCCTTGTGTCGGGATATATGAATCGTGGTGAGCATGAAGGTGAAGTCGGAGTGGCCGTATATTATTACGATATAGAGAAAAATTCCGTGGAAGAGAAAGTCTTTATCTCTACCAATAAATCTTATGCACAGGCAGTCAGTGAACTGGGAGAAATGTCTTATTATGATGCGAAGACAGACATGCTCTACACCATGGTGGACGGTACACTATATCAGTATAGTATAGAGGATGATGAGAAAACAGTACTGGTCAAAGGTCTGGACGCACAGCAGTATGTCGTATCGGAAGATGGAAGTCTGATCGCATATCAGGCAGACGGAGAACTTGGAACTGCAACGAAAGTATCGATCCTGAATGTAGGGACAGGAAAGAAGCAGAAAATAACCTGCAGCGAAGGAGAATGCATCCGTCCACTGGGCTTCATCAGAAGTGATTTTGTATATGGAATTGCGAAGACGGAAGACATAGGAAATACCGTGTCCGGAGAAGCAACCGTCCCAATGTACAAATTGGAGATCCGGAATCAAAAAGGAAAAGTGATCAAAACCTATCAGACAGATGGCATTTACATTTTAAATGCAGCATTTGATGAAGATATGATCACGCTGGAGCGTGCATCAAAGGATGGGGACACCTATACTGCAACAGCTCCGGATTATATTACGAACAATGAACAGAAGACGAAAAGTAATATTACACTGGAGACATATGCGACAGATCTGAAGCAGACACAGGTACGACTGACATACAATGATGGGATATCGGATAAGGAACCAAAAGTACTGAAACCAAAACAGATCCTGTTCGAGACACCGCAGACGATCACATTTTCAGACAAAGACGCACCGGAGAAATATTATGTCTATGGACATGGTGAGATCCAGGGTGTGTATACAAAGGCAGGGGATGCGATCAAGAAAGCAAATGATTACAACGGAGTGGTAGTCGATTCCTCACAGGACTATGTATGGGAGCGTGGTAACCGTAACCTGCAGTATTCGATCACAGAGAAAGATGACGTATTAAATACAATCAAGGACCGTCTTAAAAACCAGGAGAAGCCAATTGATATTTTGAAGGATATAAATGATGGTGCTGCCTATGACCTGACCGGATGTACGACAGAAGAGATTCTGTACATTATCAATCAGGGCAGACCGGTCATTGCAATGCTGGATTCGCAGAATGCGGTTATTCTGGTGGGATATAGTGATACGAATGTTGTGTATGAAGACTTGAATGACAGTACAAGACACAGCGTGAAGTATGAAGAGATGGATCAGATGACATCCGGAAGCGGAAATGCGTATATTGGATAGTTGTGTATAGAAAATAAAAAAGAGCGGACATATAACTGTTATGAAATGAGTTATATGTCCGCTCTTTTTAATACCATTCAGATATAGATTAAGCTGTGCGGAAAAGTGTTCCTTTATATTTCTTCAATGCTCCGTACACGATCAGACCAAGAACAGTGCAGGAGATCACCTCACCAATTCCAACCGTCAGCATCATAAACGGAATCGGAAGTGTCACACCATAACCGTAACGCAGTACGAACGGAACGATGATGATATTCGAAATAATCGGTGGAAGTGTTGCGACAACCGGCTTCTGCTCACGCAGTTTCCATGTGAAAAATGCACCGATCAGAGTTGCAATACTGCCGAATACAATATCCGGAAGGATCGCACCGCCCAGAATATTACCGATCAGACATCCGACAAAGAGTCCCGGAATAGCGGCTGGTGTAAATATTGGTAAAATAGTGAGTGCTTCGGAGATACGAACCTGTACTTCTCCGAAAGAAAATGGTGCAAAGATGTAAGTCAGCACCACATAGATTGCAGCGATCATGGCTGCCTGGGTCATGAAACTAAGATTTTTGTTTTTCATTTTTCAATTCTCCTTTAGTTTTGTTTTACGTGTGGAAGGTCACGAACACACGCGCCGTAGCGGATAGGAAAGAAATCCGGTGGATGTCTTTTCTATCATCTTCTTTACGCCGGAAATCGGCGAAACCCTTGTAAGACCTTATTTTTCGGGTTTTTGTAACGTGGGTTAGTATAGCACGGAGAGCGTTGGAATTCAAGCCGTCCCCAGCATTCTGTTAGTTAATTTTCCGATCGTCAGCATCTAATGTAAAAGAGGTATCAAAAGTGCATACCATTGGTAGAATTAATAAAAGCATATATAGTTGTATAACCGAAGATATCGTAACGGATGAAGTTATTATTACAGATAATCAGCTTCAGCATATTTTGGATAGACACCCAGAAGTATATAAAGAAGTTACAGATTATTTGAATGATATCATATCTGCCCCGGATTTTATTATTAAAGATAAACATAAAAATACAGGGCTTGTGGTTAAAAGGATAAAAACAAAAGAGGAATATGCTCAAATGGTGTTGCGAATTTGCGCATCGTAAGATAATGCTGGATATAAAAATTCGGTTATATCTTGTTGGGAAATAAGTGAAAAACGTTTACAGAATTACCTCAGAAATAAAGAAATCCTTTACAAAAAGGAATAAATACTATATACTTTAGATACAATAAATAAGAAGTTGTTCGAGGTGGTAAAATTCGTTGCAACCACGCACCCATTGGGTCAAAAGAGATGCAGGAGAGGCGACGCCTGCCGAGTAACTTCTTATTTTGTAAATATCGACGATTCACCATCAGCCAGTTTGGTTGGTGGTATTTTTATATTCAGAAAGTAGGAAATGCCATGAAAGCAGTATGCGTTAAAAGTTATTATGACAAGTAGCTGAAGAGGAAAGTCACAGTTGGAGATGAACTGAAACTGACAGAAGAGCGGTTTAAAGAGCTGACCTCGGAAAGTAACGGCGCAAAGATAGTGCTTGTAAAAGCAAGGGCTGAGAAAAGGGCGGTTGTAAAGAAAGGATAAGGTGTAGTTAAAAGCAGATCTTTTGTCGGCGACAACGAAAGAACATGCGGCGGTTCTTGATGACGTAAACTGGATGATGGTGGCATCAGCCTCCGCATTGGCGGCTGTGCTGTTAATCCTGGTCAGTATTGCTTGTTTGCTGGAGACACCGAAAAACAATAATTCAGAGGGTGAGTAACATCGTCCCTTTTTTAATTCCATAGGTAGGGTGGAAAAAATTTTTGGAAAGCCTCTTGACAATTACGCGTAACAATAATATATTATGCGTAACGCGTAACATATGGAGGTGAGAAGAATCGCGGAGAAAAGTAGAGCCGATTACATGAAAGCCAGACGCGAGAAACAAAAAACATTTAGT